>Ga0163144_10004993_pt1 | contig 29619 bp, 21 predicted proteins | sample OliLak19BULKMAT1_FD_123175 | JGI IMG/M metagenome (GOLD analysis project Ga0163144, IMG submission 123175) | Freshwater microbial mat bacterial communities from Lake Vanda, McMurdo Dry Valleys, Antarctica - Oligotrophic Lake LV.19.BULKMAT1 | ecosystem: Environmental > Aquatic > Freshwater >...
AACCGCGATCGTTTCGGCGTGGACATCCATCCCAACAAATCGTGTATTCTTCGGCATGACCGGCTCCTTTCACCATGTGGCTCTGCGTTTCTTGTGTCGCAGCTCGGAGCGTAACCCACGACTTGGTGAACTCGAGCCGGTCGTTCCATACTGACTGGGCGGGCGGAGTACGCGATGTCGACTTTGCAAGAACTCCAACAGCCGATCGATCGTGAAATCTGCGACGCAATGGTTGCCAGTGCACCGGACACTTGGAATCGCATCGTGCTCACGTTGACGCGCGTGGCGAGCACCAGCGCTGTCGGAGATCTTGAGCACTCCATATCAAGCCCGTACGGCTACCCGCCGGTTCTTCCGGACGACTCACTCTACGACGCGACCTATCGACTCGATGAGCTGCGTCAGCGTCACGGCGGAGTCTTCAGAACTGCGACCTGCACTGTCGAGTTGCGGGACGACTCTTGGTCGTACAAAGCCAAGTTTAGCTACGCCTGAGTCCCAGTAACCTCGTCGAGCGGTCGCCCGAACTCCAAACCCTCTTAACGAGTTGGCTCACCGGCGCTTGGTGAACGCAGCACTCCCCGATTGGCACTCCCAGGACCCTTTTTCTTCGGTCATGAATTGGCACGCCCGTGACGGGAGCCCCCCGACCGGCGCCGCCCAACAAGCTCTTGAAGCAGACGCCCGCGCCTTTCACATCGCCGAGAACCAGCCCTTCGTCGACGGGAACAAGCGAGCGCCCTCAACGCCGCCCTCGTGTTTCTCGACATCAACGGCTGGCTTGTTGCCGATCTAGAGGAGCGACTTTTCGACGCCATGATCGCCATCTCCACTCGGACTCTCGACAAGCGCGGCCTTGCCGATCTCCCCCGCTTGCTCGCTACCGAGAAATCGACTGAGTCACGCTCGCGAGAGGCTTGTGCTGGCTACTCCGTTCGTCTGCGCCAGGATCGTTCAAGAATTCGGGCGGGACAAGTCTTGAACTTGAGCCTCGACCCGAGCGAAAAGGTGGCGGTGCTGGCCAGCCCTCCGGACGCGAAGACTTAGCTTGCCTCAGCGGTTGCGACGGCGAGCACGCCCGAGGAGTAGCGCGGAGAGACCGAGCAGGCCCCAAGTGCCCAAGCCGCCGGCGTTGACGCCGAAGCGCGAGGTGCTGCACCCGCCCCCGCCTGCGTCCGAAGCGGGCAAGTCCAGGGAGTTGTTGTAAGTCGTCACCTGCTGGCCGATGGGCTCGGCGTTGTCTTCTACCAGTCGCCCTGCGCCAGATTGGCTTTGCCGCAGAATACGTCGATTCGCAGGTTGCGAGTCCAGCGAGGCGGGCCACATGCCGACCTGCTGCGGGCCGCCGCGGATGATGTCTCCTTGTGGCAGCTCGATTCGCCACGGGGCATCGAACTGGCTTACGTTCGAGCTACACTCGATCACGCGCTCCGCGGTGTGCTGATTGCTCACGTCGGGCAGATCCGGATTGAACGTGAACAACGGATCCAACGTCATTTCGTCGGCTGACATCGTCGTGTACAGCCGCGTAATCATCGGGTGCGCGTCGATCAGACTCTGAACTAGGCGGACGGGCTCGATCACGCCGGTTTCGAGGGCCTGCACTAGAGCGGCGGGCGAAAACTGTACTTGTGAAGAGTAGCAGGTGGGGCACAGCTTGAAGTCCTCGAAAGCGACCGTCGCCGGCAGCGTCACGGCTGTCTTCACGGCATCCCAGAAGCCGTCCCACCCACCCCAGGTGTTGTAAGCGGTATCGAACATCTGCTGGAAGCTCGGGAACACCGCGCCCTTGAAGGACGCCCATTGGCTTTCGTCGGACGGCGTGAACACGGCTTGTGCGAGCGTGCCCGAGCTGCCCGCGAACTCAGTCACGAAGCCCTGCCCGCCTGCCTCGTTCGCCGCAGCTATCACCACACTGTTGTAGTTACTGGAGGCATTGAACCAGTTGATGCGCGCCTCGTTGAGCTCCAGGCCGAGGTAGTTCTGCGGCACCGCCTGAGCGTCTCCCAGAACCCATGCCATGACGCCCATATCCGCGTTGGCTGCTACTGCGGTCAGCTTGATGGGAATGCTCGGCTTCGAGCCCTCGTAAGTCAGCACCAGCGGTCGGATGGAGCCGACATCTGAGCCCTTCGTGAGCCGCAGCGCCAGCAGGTACATGCCGTCTTCCAAGTACGGGCCGATGAGCGCTGGAGCGCCTTCAGGCACGTCGTAGCCGTTCGCGCCTAACCATTCGACGGCCGCGTCGACCGGCTTGGGCAGGGCGTCATCGATCGAAATCACGGTCCATTCGAAGGCGCCCACGATGCCGGTCGCCTCGACCATGGCGCCCTTGCCCTGCTCGCGAGGCCCAGCGGAGGCGCTGCCCCCCGATGCGGAGTCACCACTGCTAGCATTGTTGAAATTCTCCGTGCGGCAGGTGCCCTCGACGCGCACGGTGAGCGAATAGTTCGGATTCGTAGCTCCCTGCAGGCGCTGGAACGCCAGGTTGGAGGCAACGGCGATCTCGTCTCCCATGGGCACGGACGAGATCGGCAAAAGCCAGGAGAACTTCTCCGATGGGCCCTCGTAGAGGATCTGAATCACCGCCGTGACCGTACCGTTGCCATTGTCGGCAAAAACGATGCGCTCTGCGGCCTGATTCACCGGCTGCGACTGCGAGCAGAAGAACCCTCCGCAAGCTGCTGCCGGCGCCGTCGCACTGACCATGCCTAGGACTAAGGCGCCTCCCAATAGGGATGAACTGAGTGCTCGTTTCATGCTCGTAATCCTTGCTGAGGGACGGCGCGCGTCACGCGCTAACCCGGACATCGCTTGCGTGCTCGACTCGTGAAATGGCACAACCCGGCACACAAACCACCGGTTTTACGCCGGCCAAGCCTATTGTGCAATTGCGGTGCCAGCCACACTAACATCGTCCGTTGTGCGGCAGCACGGCAGTTTCGACGCCGTTATGCCGGGATGGCACATAATCTGCTCTAACGTCCGAGCCGTGGCGCTTTCTTCAGCCCTGTCCTGCACGCTAGCGCTCGCGCTCGCCCTCGGGTGCTCGGACCCCGCCGCAACAGCGACGGAAGAGCCTACGCGGTCGGCAGAGATCGGTGCGCCCTCGGGCCCCGACGGCTTGGACTTCACAGCGCTCGAGCCGGGGGCGGAGCTGCGGCTTCAAACGTTTGGCCAAGGCGGCACTCACCTGTTCCTGGGCGTGCGCTGCCGTGGCTTCGGTAGCCGGGCCTTCGTCACGTTTGCGCTCAAGAACCTTACCACGATGGTGGAAGTGGTAGCGCCCGCGCCCGCCCGGCCCCAGCTCCTTTTCTGCAGCGACGACGACAATTGCGATTTGGTTCCCGTAACCGTGATGACATCCGGCCTGTTCGAGCTGGACTCTGAGCGTGACGGGGTGCCGGTGGAAGTGTCGGTCGAGGTGAAGAGCCAAGCCGGCGCGGTCGCGTCTGCAGCGCAAACCGGAGTGATCAGCACCGCAGATTTGTGAGAAAGCATATGGGAGGCCCATGACGCAGAAACCGCTGTCACTACTGATCGGGCTGACGGCCCTTGCGCTCAACGCTTGCGGGCCTGCATCCGCGCCTGAGCCAGAGCCGACTCCCGAGCCCTGGACTTGGGTGGCGCACAGCCAGGCGGCGGCTCTGCTCAGCGTGCATGGCACTGCCCAGGACGACGTATGGCTGTCTGGGGCCGACGATGGCAAGGGCCCGGTAGTGCTCCACTTTAACGGGCAGGACTGGGAGCGTAAGGCTTCGGGGACGCGCGGCGATTTCTGGTGGGTGCACGCGCTGCAAGGCGGCCCGGTGTTCTTCGGCGGCACCGATGCAAGCCTCATTCGCTACGAGAACGACGAGTTCGTGCGCCTGCCGACACCCGGGCTGGGTAAGCACACGGTGTTTGGAATTTGGGCCGCCGCCCAAGACGACGTGTACGCAGTTGGCTCGGTCGCTGGCAAAAATGGCTTCATCTGGCACTACGACGGTGAGAAGGTGGTGGAGCTCGCCTTGCCGAGCACGCTGCCGGAGAACGAGGATCGGGACGAGCCGGGGCTGTTCAAGGTGTGGGGGACGTCAGCGCAAGAAGTCTGGGTCGTCGGCGGCAATGGCGTGGTCTTGCGGGGTAACGTCAACGAAGGCTTCGAGCTCGAGCGCACGGGCGGGGAAGAGATCTTGTTCACGGTGCACGGCAGCGGCGACGAGGTCGTGTTCGTTGGGGGCGGCAGCAGCGGCATGTTGCTGGAGAGCTCGCAAGGCGAGTTCAAGGACCTAACGCCGGAGTCCGCACCACTGCTGCAGGGCGCTTGCGTCGAGAAATCAGGAAGGATTTGGGCGGTCGGCGTGGGAGGCAGCATCTACCGCGGTGATCGCAGGGGCTTCGCCGCGGTGGACCCAGGCCTGGATTTCGGGGCAGCAGAATCGCTGCACGCGGTCTGGGTGGATCCGAAAGGCGGCGTGTGGGCCGCAGGTGGGGACGTGCTCACGCCCGAGCTCGACCAGGGACTCGCCCTCTACAGCGGCAAGGGCGTGGCGGAGATCATGCTGGAGCCTGACCCGTCCCCTGCCCCGAGTTGTCCCGAGATCGCGGTCGATCCTGTTCCAGAAGGGTCCATCGCGCGGCGCTGGGACGAGCAGATCTTGAACGCCATTCGACGTGACATCCCTCGCCCTGGCGTGCACGCCCGCAACCTTTTCCACTTATCGGTGGCGATGTGGGACGCCTTTGCCGCCTACGACTCACTAGCCAGCGGCTACCTCCTATCGGAGCGGCTCTCCGCGGAAGACGTGGACGCGGCCCGCGCGGAAGCGATTTCCTACGCTGCGTACCGCGTGCTCAGCCACCGCTACCAAGGCGCCATCGGCGGTCCCGTATCGCAAGGCTGCTTCGACGCTTTCATGCAGCGACTCGGCTACGACCCCTCGCAGACCGGAACCAGGGGCGACAGCCCGCGCGCGCTCGGTAACCGTGTGGGGCGAACGCTGATCGAGCACTACGCCAGCGACGGCGCGAACGAAGCCGAAAACTACGCGGATCCCGAAGGCTTCCTGCACGCGACCTCGAGCTTAGTCGTTGACCGCCCCGGCGCCGGCACGGACGACCCACTGAAGTGGCAGCCCTTGATTCTGGCAAAGGCAGAGACACAAAACGGCATCCCGGCAGGAGCCGGCGCGCAGGGCTACATCGGCAGTCACTGGGGTCAGGTCACGCCATTTTCCCTGGTGCGCGCCGTTGAAGGGGAGCCGTACCTCGACATTGGGGAGCCTCCGCTCGAGCTGGATGAGCGCCTGGTCGAAGCGGCCGTGGACGCCATTCGACGTTCGTCGGAGCTGGACGCAAGCGACGCAACCGAAATCGACATTTCTCCGGGCGCTTTGGGAAACAATCCGCTCGGGACGAACGATGGCACTGGTCACGAGCTCAATCCGGTGACCGGCGTCGCCTACACTCCGCAGCGCGTGCTGCGCGGTGACTTCGGCCGCGTCTTGGCAGAGTTCTGGGCGGATGGTCCTACTTCCGAGACACCGCCCGGTCACTGGAACACCATTGCCAACTCCGTGGCAGACGACGCTGCGCTCGAGCGGCGCTTGTTTGGCAGCGGCGAGACGCTCGACGCCCTGGCTTGGGATGTTCACGTCTACCTAGCGCTGAACGCCGCGGTTCATGACGCCGGAATCGCGGCTTGGGAGCTGAAGCGCAAATACGTGACCTCGCGCCCCATCACCCTGATTCGTTACATGGCCGAGCAGGGCCAGCGTTCGAATCGAGGCCTGCCAGGCTATTCGCGCCAGGGCCTGCCTCTGGAAGAGGGGTTGATCGAGCTCATCAGCGAAGAGAGCTCCGCGCCTGGTGAGCGCCACGCGCACCTTGCACGCTTCGCGGGCGAGGTCGCCGTGCGCTCTTGGCGCGGTGAGCCAGGAAGCCGGAAGGCCGAGGTGGGCGGAGTGGCCTGGGTGCGCGCGCTCGAATGGATGCCCTACCAGCGACGTACCTTCGTGACACCCGCCTTCCCGGGCTACGTCTCCGGGCACAGTACCTTCAGTCGCGCTGCGGCAGTCGTGTTGGCAGGCATCACCGGCTCGGACTACTTCCCGGGAGGCTATGCCAGTCAGACCTTCGAGCCGGGCTACCTCTTCTTCGAAAAGGGGCCGAAAAGCCCGCTTCGGCTGGAGTGGGCCACTTACTTCGATGCGGCGGATCAGGCCGGGCAATCGCGGGTCTGGGGCGGTATTCATGTGAGCCACGACGATTTCGACGGGCGACGCATTGGCGCAGAGGTCGGAGCTTCGGCCCTATTGCTAGCTCGGAGCTACTTCGACGGAACAGCACTCCCGGTGAACTAGGAGCGGGGCCGCCTCCGCACCACTGCGGCTACGGGCGCTGGCGGCGCTGGCGAGACCAACGCCTCGACCAAGGACTGAACGATGCTGCGATGGCAACGTAGCGGATCGGTGCAGGCCGACGAACAGAGAAGAGTGACCGACTCTTCACGACGCACGCGGTCCGCAACTGCTTCAAGCCAGGAGCCGCGACTCTTCATCTCGGCGCGAAAAAGACGCTCGTAGGTGCCGAAATCGATCGGGGGCTCGCCCAACTTGCCGTAGACCATCGCGTGGAGCTTCTTGCTAGGACCAAGAGCCGCGCACCACAGGTCCCAGGGCTCGTTCTCCTTGGGTACGCCCCGCGGGCGATAGCGGCAAATCAGCAATCGGAAGCCGTCCTCCGCTTCAGGCGGATCGTTCCAGCGCTTGGTCCGCAACGCCACGCCCCGTGCTTGCCACGTTTCCACGGCTCAGGCGACCGGCCCTTGCCTTGGCGAGGCAAGGGCACAGGCGACCGGCCCTTGCCTTGGCGAGGCCGTGTGCTCGTTTAATTCGGATTGAGCGCGATCGGGTGATGACGCATGCTCCGACGCCGATGCCAAAAGAGACGGAACAGAAGCTACGTAACCCCATCGATTCGGACACACCGACGAAGCTCGAGCACACGCCCGCGGAAGTCGCGGCAGCCGAAGCGCACGTGCGCGGCATTTTGGAGTTTCTGGGGGAGGACGCGGAGCGCGAGGGCCTGCTGGACACTCCTGCACGGGTAGTTCGAGCCATGAGCGAGCACTTCTCCGGCTACGCGCTGGACCCCGGGCAGTACCTGGCAAAAACGTTTCAGGAGGTGGAGGGCTACGACGAGCTGGTGCTGGTGAGTGACATCGAGCTCTTTAGCCACTGTGAGCATCACATGGTGCCGTTCGTCGGCAAGGCCCACGTTGCCTACATCCCCGATGGCCGCGTGGTCGGGCTCAGCAAGATCGCGCGAGTGGTCGACGTCTTTGCGAAGCGCTTGCAGGTTCAGGAGAAGCTGACCAAGCAGATCGGCGACGCCCTTCAGACGCACTTGAAGCCGCAAGGTGTGGCGGTGATCCTGCAGTGTCAGCACTTTTGCATGTGCTACCGAGGCGTGAAGAAACCTGGGTCCTGGACCACGACCAGTAAGCTTCACGGACTCTTCCTAAAGGATCCCGCCGCACGGATGGAGCTTTTGACCTTGATCGGTCTCAAACGCCAAATAGGCGGTCAGGGAGTGTGACGCCCATGGCCGACCTGGCGAGCGCCCCGGGCGCGAACGTCGCAGCCGTAGACATCGGCACCAACTCGGTGCGTTTGCTGATCACCGACGCCGGGGGTCGTGAGCTCGAGCGCTCGATGCAGATCACTCGTCTGGGCCAGGGCGTCGACGTGACCGGTTCGCTCCAGCCAGACGCTATCGCTCGCACAGCGCAGGTGCTCTCTCGCTACGCTGCGTCGATCGCACAGCACGAAGTGAGGCGCGTGCGCGCGACGGCCACCAGCGCCGCGCGTGACGCTAAAAACAACGAAACATTTTTCGACGCCGCTCAAAGCGCGCTCGGCGTACGCCCGGAGCTCTTGAGCGGCGAGGAGGAGGCGCTGTTGTCTTTCCGCGGAGCCACCTCCGGCCTTACCTCGAGCGAAGGGCCCTTCCTGGTGTTCGACATCGGTGGCGGCTCCACCGAGTTCGTACTCGGCCAGAGTCAGCCAGATTCGTTGATCTCGGTTCAGATGGGCTGCGTGCGCATGACCGAACGCCACCTCAAGTCGGAGCCACCCACTCGGGAGCAGCTCGACGCTTGCATCGCAGACGTACGCCGTGAGCTCGTGCGGGTCCGCGAAGTGGTGGACGTGCAGAGAGCCGCGCGAGCGATTGGCCTGGCCGGGACGGTCACGGCGCTGGCTGCCATGCAGCAAGGGCTCGATCACTACGACGCCAGCCGGACACACCGTAGCCTGCTGTCTCGGGCCCAGGTCGAGGCGTTGTTCGAGCGTCTCTGCGTTGCCGATCTCTCCGAGCGTCGCCGACTGCTGGCCGAGCCTCAACGCGCTGAGGTGATTGTGGGCGGGGCTGCGGTGCTGGTCACCATCTTGCGCGAATTCGAGATCGACGAGCTGCTGGTGAGCGAGCAGGACATATTGGACGGGTTGGCCGCATCGCTACGCTAAGGGCCGGACTGCACCGAACGCTGGCGCCTCCCGAGCATAGACTCGAAAAAGCGCTTGTTTTTGAGTCACCGTGCCGCTCTAGCGGTAATTTTGCAGACGGAGGACCGACATTTGGCTACGCCGGAAAGATTTCCGTCCTTGCTCAGCACTAACCAACGACGCTTAGGTCGCTGCAGGCGGCAGTCATCAAACGCGCGGGAGAACGAAATTCATGAGTCGCAGGCCAGCGAGGAACGGATTGGGGCGCTGCCGACTGGCGTGGCTCGGTCGGTGGAGTGCTCTTGCACTCCTGGCCTGCGCGTCCACCAGTTGCGGACGAACCGAACGACCGCAAACGGGTGCCGAGAACATGCCGGGCGGTGGCGGTGGCGGTGGCGGTGGTAAGGGCATGGCGGCTCCGGTCGGCACCGAAGAAGTGAATTGCGAGTTGCCGCGTCCGGGTCCGGCGCCCCTGCGCAGGCTGAGTCGCTTTGAGCTCAACAATACCGTGCGAGAGGTGTTTGGCGAGACCAACCTGCCGGGCAACTATTTGCCTCTAGAACCGCGGAGCTATGAGGAAGCCTATGCCGTCCACGCGGTTTTGGTGGAGCAGTACCGTAGGATTGCCAAGGAGTTCGCGGAGAAGTGGAGCAAGGACTCGGACTCACTGCGTACTTTCGTAGGCTGCGACCCCAGCGTTGCGGGAGAAGTGGCGTGCAAGAGGCATGTCTTCGACGCGCTGCTGCCGCTCGCCTTTCGACGCCCGCTGAGCCCCGAAGACGTTGCTGAATTCGAGGAGGTCTTCGCCTTGGGCGAGGAGCTCGGGGGCGACTTTGCGAGCGGCGCACGCGCGGTGCTCGAGGTGCTGCTGCAGTCCCCAGAGTTCCTGTATCGGGTAGAGGTGGGCGAGCCTGCCGAGAGCCAGGCCAGCGATTTTGTGGCGCTGACCTCGTATGAGGTAGCCACGCGACTCTCGTATTTCCTCTGGGGTTCCGCTCCGGATGCGCAGCTCTTCAGCGCTGCCGAGCAGGGCGCGCTGAAGAACGTGGCGGATACGGAAACGCAAGCGCGGCGCTTACTCGGCGATGCTCGCGCGTCGGAGGTGATACGCCGCTTCTACGAGAGGCTACTCGATATTAGGGAAGCCCCATTGGAGCTCAGTCCCGACATCCCGGAGCTGACGGCCGGGGTGGCCTCGGACATCCTCGAACAGACGGCGCTCTTCGTAAAGGACGTTACTTGGCAAGGGCCAGGCACATTTCGAGCGCTGATGACTCAGCCCTCCAGCTGGGTCAACCCCGCGTTGGCGAGCTTCTATGGAATCCCCGGCGTCAGCGGCGAAGGGTTTCGCAAGGTGGACCTCGATCCCACGCGTGGCGGAGGCATTCTCGTTCAGCCCGGCGTCATGTCCAACGGCAACAGCCGATCTCACACGCACGCGCCCCGCCGCGGCGTCCTCATCCTGGAACGGCTGCTCTGTGTAGAGCTGCCGCTGCCGCCCCCCGACTTTTCCGATCCCGAGCCGACAGACCCCGCGCTGCTCGCGCTCATGACGACGCGCGAGCGTTTCGAGGATTATACCAAAGGTTCTGAGTGCATGACTTGTCACCTGGACATGAATCCCGCGCACTTCGCGTTCGAGCACTACGATGCCGTGGGGCGCTATGTCGACATCGACAACGATAAGCCCATCGACTCCAGCGGTGAGCTGCTGGGGACGGATGCCCGAGGTAAGTTCAGCGGCGCTGCGGAGCTCGTGCAGAACATCGCCGAGAGCGAAGACGCGCGACGCTGCTTCGTGGGCAACTGGCTTGGCTTCGCTCAGGGGCGGGAGGCAACGCCGGACGATGTTTGCTCGCGCCAGTACCTGGAATCAACGTTCGCCGAAACGGACGGCAACGTGATTGAGCTCTTGGTTGCGCTGACCCAAACCGACAACTTCAGATACCGGCGCAAGAGTGAAGTAACGCCTTGAGGAGGTTCCGCCCATGTCCCGTTTTCGCTTGAATCGCCGAACCGTGCTCCGAGGAGCAGGCGGCATCGCGATCGCTCTGCCTTGGCTCGAGATCATGGCGCCAGAAAGAACCGCGAAGGCGGCTCCATTGCCAGCGACGCGGTACATCAGCGTGTTCACGCCTGGCGGCACCGTCCTGGAAAATTGGCGCCCGACCGGCACTGAAACGTCCTTCGAGCTCAGCACCATTCTGAAGCCACTGGAGCCCATGCGGGAGCAACTTTTGATCGTCGATGGAGTGGACATGAAGTCCGCCGTCGGGGAGCAAAATCAGGGCGGGATCATAGCTTGGCTAACCGGCACGCAGCAGGTCGACAGCCCGAACAACTTCGCCAGCGGGCCCTCCATCGACCAAGTGCTCGCCCCCCGACTCTCCCAAGGCAAGCGCCTTTCCAGCCTAGAAGTAGCGGTGCGCTGGGGCACCGGCAAGTCACGCGGCGTTCCGCATCCGATCAACATCGCGAACTTTGCCGACAACGCCACGTTCGCTCCCATCGCGCCGCGGCTGAACCCGGTGACGATCTGGCAGGAGCTTTTCGGAGGGGTTGGTGCGCCAGAGCCGACCTCCCAGGGCACCTGGGACAAGTCGATTCTCGATCACGTGGGGCGGCGCTACGCGGCGCTCGCTAAGCGCTTGGGCGCAGCTGACAGCCAACGGCTCGAGGCTCACTTGACCCACATTCGCGAGCTGGAGCAAAGAGTCGCAGCGTCGGGCGGCTGCGCTCCGCCGCCGCTCGTAGACACCTCGGACTATGACCCTAACTCCGGCCTCAATTCCGATGACGTCGGCAGCATCGTCGACGCCGAGACGGACGCCGCCATTCCCAAGGTCGGCAAGCTGATGACCGACATGCTGGTGATGGCACTGGCCTGTGACCTGACTGCGGTCGGCACGCTGCAATGGAGTGATACGGAGGCCAAACACACCTTCCCCTGGCTGGGCCTCAACGAGCACCTTCACTTCTATATGAACGATGGCGGTTACAGGCCCGCCGAGCTCACCATCATCTTTCGCTGGTACGCGCAGCAGCACGCTTATTTGCTGGAGCAGCTTGCACAGGTCGAGGTCGACGGGGGATCGCTGCTTAGCCAAAGCGTGGTCTTCTTCGGCTCGCAGCTGCAAAATCCTGCCTCTCACGCGAAGTCCGACATGCCGTTTCTGTTGGCCGGAAATGGCGGCGGGTTGAGGACGAACCGGTGGCTGACCTACGGTCATCCCTCCCACAACGACTTACTGGTCTCGATCCTTAACTTGTGCGGCGACGATCGCGCGACCTTCGGCGATCCTCTCTACTGTACGGCGCCGCTCGCCCGCCTCACCTAGGAGGTTGGTGTGAAACACCAGCTGTCGAAATCGGCGGAGCCGCCGCGTGGCGGGGAGGCTCAAAAGCTTCGCTTTTTGAGGGGAGGAGGCGCGTGCCTTCTCCCCCAGGACAAGAGAGGTCGCGGAGAGGGACCATGAGCCCCAAGCTCTTCGACCACCGATTCGGTCGCCCTACCTGGGCGCGCCTGGTGGCGTGCTGCGCGCTTTCGTGCACTACCTGGGCCGCCGTAGGCTGCGGACGTACGGTCAGCAAGGACGACCAGGGCGTGGCCGGCAGTGGTCCCCTGGATCCCATTCCGCCGGATAATTTCGAGGACTGCCCGGTGCCCAACCTGGGACCCACCCCGCTACGCCGACTCAGCCACTTCGAGCTGAACCACAGCCTGCAGGACCTGTTCGCCGGCGTCCCGGCAATGAGCGAGCTACCGCAACTGCCTCAGGGACCTTACTACGACGACCCGCTGCAGGAGATCACGAGCGCTACGACCGAGCACCACCACGCCCTTGCGCACGAGATCGCGCTGAAGGTAAGCCAAGACGCAGCTTCGCTCCAAGCGCTGACCGGTTGCGACCCCGCCACAGCTGGCGAGATGGCCTGTCTTAGCCAGTTTTTGGGCGACTTTCTGCCGCGCGCCTACCGTCGTCCGGTCAACTCAGAAGAGCTGGCGGCGGTGACCGAGGTTTTCGGGGACGGCGTGCGAGTGGGCGGCGATCACGCGAGCGGTGTACGCGCGGTGCTCGAGGTCGTGCTGCAATCCCCGGATTTTCTTTACCTGGTCGAAGAGGGCGAGCAGGTGCGCGGCACGCCGAGCGGGCTCGTGGCATTGAAGTCCCGTGAAACGGCGTCGCGCCTCTCCTATTTTCTCGCAGGTTCTGCTCCGGATGCCGAGCTCATGCAGGCTGCCGACCAGGATACGCTGCGTGAGGTCTCCCAGATCGAAGCCCACGCTCGGCGATTGCTTGCGGCTCCGCGAGCTCGTGAAGTCGTACGTCACTTTTATACCCGACTGCTCAAGCTAGATCACGTGACGCTTTCGGTCGTTCCGGACCAGCCGACTTTTACGGAAGAGGTCGCCCAACTGACGCTCCAGGAGACGCACCACTTCATCGACGATGTCACGTTCGATGGCGCCGGCAGCTTCCGAGCGCTCTTGACCGAGCCATCTACTTGGGTCAACGGACCGCTCGCCAGCTTCTACGGCCTACCGGGCGTCACGGGACAAGCTTTTCAAAAGGTCGGGCTTGAGCCTTCTCGCCGCGCCGGCCTGCTCACGCAAGCGAGCTTCCTCCGGGTCACCTCACCCGGGCGCGATACGCGGCCGGTGTTGCGCGGGCATGCCGTACTCAAGAACTTGCTGTGCGTGGATTTGCCCCTGCCGCCTCCCGACGTCGTCGTGCTGCCACCCGCCGACTCGGCCTCTCCCAATGCGACGACTCGCCAGCGCCTAGAGGCTGTCACGAGCTCAGCGGCTTGCGCTGACTGCCATCGCGATCTCGACCCCGTCGGCTTTGCCTTCGAGCACTACGATTCAATGGGACTGTGGCGCGACACCGAGAATGACAGCCCTATCGACTCGAGCGGGGAGCTGCTGAAGACCGACGCGCGCGGCAAGTTCGACAGCGCCATCGACCTCATCGAACGCATGGCTGGCAGCGAAGACGCGCAGAGCTGCTACATCCGTCATTGGATGAAGTTTGCCTACGGGCGCGACGAAGCTCCGGAGGATGCGTGCACGCGGAGCGCGCTCCAAGCCGCTTTCAGGGCGAGCGACGGCAATGTTCTCGAGCTGCTGGTGGCGGTCGCGAAAACGGACCATTTCAGGTACCGGCTCGAAAGCCTGTGAAGAGTCGGAAGCGCTCGCGTGCCGCCGCGTTTCGCCCACGGCGAGTCAATTAGTCTCACGCGGCTACTGCGCGAGCGCGAGGAAGCCGGAAAAAGTACCTGGCTCCGAAACTGCTTGATGAATGGCGTGGCTGACCCAAGCGTTCGGTTTGCGAGGAAGCTGTTGTGCCTAGTGTGCCTGTCGGTCGCGTGCGGCGGCGAGGGAGACCACCCTCCTCCGGCCGAAAGCGGTGGCGGCTCCGTGATTGAGATCGGCGGCACCGTCGACGACCCCGGGCGCTCAGCTTCCGATGGAGGCGCCGACGGCATGACGAACGGAATGAGCGGGTCGAAAAGTACCGCTGGAACGGCACCCGCGGACTTGGGTGGAAGCTCGATGGGAGGCAGCTCCGTCGGCGGCGACCTAAATTACAGCGGCACTGCGTCAATAGGTGGCTCGTTCTCGGCCGGCGGCAGCTAGCAGAGGAGGCAGTCAGCTAACCGCCGTCTCGTCGGACGGGCTTGCGTGAATTTTGGTCCTTTGCAATAAAAGCTCACTTTGGAGCACCCTCGCGGAACTACGAGCCGACCCATGACCACCACGCTTCCTCCTACCTCTCCGGGCGCCCGAAACTCGTCTCGTTCAACCGCGCTCTTGGGCGGAAAACGATTGAAATGGGTGTCGCTGGGCTCCGGCTCCGCGTTAGCGGCCCTTGCAGCGGTTGGCTGTAGCGACCAGCCGAACGGAGGAGCGACCCCTACTGGCGGCGCGACGGCAATCGGAACTGGAGCGGCTTTTGGTGCCGGCGGGTCAGGGATGGGCGCAGCCTACAATGCGGGCGCAGGCGGCACGACCCTCGGCTTCGGGGGTGCGACGGGGCCGGGCGGCTTTGGTTCAGGCGGCGTCACAGGAGGAGGGGTTTTCGGCGGGGGCGGGAGTAACGCCGGACAGACTGGGCTCGGCGGCACGGGCGTGGGCACCCCAGTCACGCCGGATCCCACCTGCGACGTGTACGCTGCGCCAAGCGGAGCCGGCACCGATTGCTCGGCACAGGCCGCCTGCTCATTGGTCGGCGCGCGCGACAAGGTCCGCACGCTGAACGGCAACATGACAGAAGACCTCGAGGTTTGCCTGGCAGGCGGGACCTATACCTTGAGCGAAACTTTCACGCTGAGCGAGAACGCCACGACGCACGATTCCGGCACCAAGGGTTTCAACATCGTTTATCGAGCGCTCGACGCAGAGCCGCCGGTGTTGAGCGGAGGCAAAGTCATCACCGGATTCGTGGTTCACGACGCCGGCAAGAACATCTTTCGGGCTTCGGCCCCCGGCCTGACCTCGCGCCAGCTGTTCGTCAACGGCAAGCGAGCGCAGCGCGCGCGCAGCAAGGACAACATGGGGATGACCCGGGTTGACCACGGCTTCAACGCCAACACCACGGCGATGGCAGGCTGGAAAAACCCGACTCAAATCGAGCTCACCGGAGAGCTCGACTGGCGCCATTACCGGTGTCACGTGGAGTCGATCACCGGCAACTACGTGCGACTACAGAGCCCGTGCTGGGAGCTCAGTCAGGACATTCCAGGCGGCTGGTGGCAGTTTAAGGACGTGACCTGGATCGAGAATGCCTACGAGCTGCTCGACGACGAAGGCGAATTCTACCTGGATGAGGCCGCGGGCGAGCTGTTCTACAAGCCGCGCCAGGGTGAAGACATGGGCACCGCGCTGGTCGTGGCGCCAGTGCTGGAAACGCTAGTAAAAGGCCAGGGCAGCGTGGCCACTCCGCTGCGCAACATAGTGTTTCGTGGCCTGACGTTCGCCCACGGCACTTGGCACGAGCCAAGCACGCCCGTTGGCTACACTTCCTGGCAGTCCGGCTTCCTTCACCGCACGATGAAGCAGTACTACGACTCGACCTTCTTCGTAGCTCCTTCCAACCTGGTATTCGACGCTGTCGATAGCCTGCGTTTCGAAGGCAACCTATTCACGAACCTGGGCGCCAATGGGCTCGACCTGTTCCACGCCAGTAGCAACAACGTCATCGTCGGCAACCGCTTCGATGACATCTCTGGGCGAGGCATCACGCTGGGCCACCTAGATGATTACGCCGTTCCGCAGAACGAAGTGATCAAGAACAACGTCATCAAGAACAACTACATTGCCAATATCGGGGTCGAATACCGCGACTGCTCGATGGTGTTCATCGGCTACACGCAAAATACTTTAGTGGAGCACAACTGGCTGCGTTACGGACCGTACATCGGCGTGTCGCTCGGTTGGGGTTGGGCGAGTCACCCGGAGAGCACAGCAGGCAACAACATCGTGCGCTGGAACCGCATCGAAGATTTCATGCAACACACCTTCGACGGCAGCGGCGTGTACGCGCTCGGCGTTCAGCGCGGTTCGAGCATCGACCACAACTATATCTACCGCGGGCTTCCGCGTGGCCATGGCATCTTCCCCGATCAAGGCGCCTCGTACATGAATTGGGAGTGGAACGTGATCGAGGATGTCGGCTCTCAGTGGATTCACGATTGGTCGAGCCAGGCACACCACAACGTCATCAGTCACAACATCACCAACCAGCCGAACTTCGAGCACAGCGGCGGCGCAGACAAGATGGATGTCTTCGAGGACAACCGGATCATCACCGACGGCAACTGGCCTCAAGAGGCCAAAGACATCAAGGCCAAGGCGGGGCTCGAGCCGGCGTTCGCGCACCTAGCCAAGTAGGCTCGGGAGCGGTGGTGTGCGTGTCAGCGCACCGTGTGAGCTAGGAAGGCGACGTTACACAAAATTCCGTCGCCTGCGGATTAGTCACGCGCGCGATTATTTCTTTCATCCGCGGCGGTGACTGGGGTCACTTGTCCCTAAGCCCGCCAATGCATCACACCCCTACAGGTTATCGGCATAGCGCCATCGTTCGTGACCGACGACGCTTCCTGCGCAGCCTCGGCGGCGCGGCGCTAGCCGCTCCGCTGTTTCTCAGGGAGCTTCTCAGCGCTAGCGCAGTGCCCGGAGAAGCGCCGCGTCGCGTGATCGTGTTCGCAACCGCGATGGGCACGATCAAGGAGCATTGGATTCATCCAGTAGGCCCGCTCGGCACACTGGGCCCGATGCTCGCGCCGCTGCAGCCCTACGCCAAGGATCTCAATCTGATCCTGAACGACGGCGGCGGCGTCAACGATGGAGGCGGGCACCCGGCTTGGGGAAGGTTACTGACAGGGCTTGCGAAGGAAGATTCTGGACCGGCCGGTCCGGGGAACGGCGCCTCGATCGATCAGTATCTGGGCAAGGTAGTCGGCGCCGCAACGCGCTTTCCCGTGCTCGAGTTTGGCGCGGCCCTCGACTACGCCGACGGCGAAACCTTTTGCCGTTTGGTCTACGCGGACGGCAAGAAGTCGATGACGGCCGAAGGCGATCCCAAGAAAATGTTCGAACGCATGTATGGCATGCCCCCTTCCTCCGCCGAGCCGCAGAAGCCGCTGGTGGGTCCGAAGGCGATGGTCGATCGCCTTAGCTCCGAGCTGAGTAGTTTACAGAGCAAGCTCGGCCCGGAAGAGCGCACCAAGCTCGACGTGCACCTGACCGCTGTTCGCGACTTGGAGAAGCAGATCGCGGGCCTTGCCACCCAGAACTGTACCAGGCCCACGGCTCCCTCCGTGAGCTGTGGCTGCGACGGAAGTCGCCGGGAGTACATGAACGTGCCCGAACAGGTCAAAGAGCAGATGGACCTGATGGTGAATGCGCTGGCGTGCGACATGACCCGCGTCGCCTCCTTTCAGCTTGGCCAGGAGGGCGGCGGCTCCATGCGTTTCCCTTTCCTGGGTCTAAACGGCGAAGACGGAGGCGCCACCATGCACTTCTATTCGCACGGGGACCGCGACGACGACTACGCCGACAACGGGCCAATGTACAAAATCCACCTCTGGTTTGCGGAGCAGTTCGCCTACTTGCTCAGTCGCTTGGCGTCAGTCATAGACAGTGACGGCAAGCGGCTGCTCGACAACACCTGGGTCCTTTGGCTGACGCCCATGGGCGAGGGACGCGGGCACGATAGCGAGCGCTTGCCGCTCGTAACGGCAGGCAGCGCCGGTGGCATCGTTCGGACAGGCCAGTCGTTCGTGACCAAAGACCGCTACATCAATGACCTTCACTCGACCATCACCCACGTGATGGGCGCTCCGGTAGACACCTACGGTGATCCCATGCTGAGTAAGGGACCCATCACGGAGCTCCTGGTATGAGGCCCCTTTCTTCGCAGGCGCGGTTGGGCGCAAGTCTAGTTCTAGCCGCGTTGTCGGCTTGCACCGGGAATATCGTCGGCGACGACGTAGCCAGCGATCCGGCCGTGAGCGGCCCTACTCCGGCAGGTGGCGGGGTGACGGTCAACGGCAAGGTTTGCGGCGAAGCGGCGCTCCTGCCTTCGCGGGTCTGGCGTCTCACTGGCCAGGAGTACCGAGAGAGCGTGCGTGAGCTGCTCGCGCTCGACGCGCTGCCGGAGATTGAGCTGGAGATCGAGCCGATCGTCGACGGTTTCAAGAACAACGCCAACGCGCTCAGCGTCTCGACCCGCTTCGCCGATCAGCTGCAGAAGTCAGCCGCGAGCTTGTCGATCAGCGGTCTCAAGCAGTTTGCTCGGTACTCGGCCTGTGAGGCGACAGCGCTTTCCGACGAGGGTTGCGTACGAGCTTTCGTTGCTAACTTCGGCGCAAAGGCGTTTCGCAGGCCGCTGACCGCCGAAGAGACGAGCGGCTACCTGGCGGTCTACCAGGCGGGGGTTTTGGATGAGAACGGCGCCAATGGCGTACGTCTGGTGATTCAGACACTGCTCCAGTCTCCCCATCTCCTGTATCGTTCGGAGCTGGGTGGCCCGGCGCAAGCGGGCAACGCCGGCACTCCAGGAGTCGTGCTCTTGAACGGGTTCGAGTTGGCTTCGGCCCTTTCCTATTCACTTTGGGGCACACCTCCGGACGAGTCACTGCTGAATGCGGCCGCCAGCGGGGCGTTGACGACCAACGCCGATCTCGAGGCTCAAGCTCGGCGACTGCTGGCCGACACACGCGCACGCCCGCTCATCAGCGGCTTTGCGGCGCAGTGGCTGGCTGTCAAAGCTCCGAACGCTCTGGTGCGTGACCCGGCGAAGTTCCCCGAGTTCGCTGGGGTGAAGGACGCACTATTCACGGAATTCGAGCTCTTGGCGCAGGAATCTTTGTTGGGCGTTGGGGCAACGCTTGGCTCGGTCTTCTCGAGCAAGCAGTCGTTTCTGACGAAATCGCTCTCCGACTACTATGGCTTGACCGGAGCCGCCACGGACGCGACCTTCAAACCAACCTCCTTGGCGGGAACGCCGCGTGCGGGTTTGCTGACGTCCGGAGCGGTGATCGCGTCCTGGTCACGCGACGAGGACACCGCCCCGATGACCCGGGGCGACCGGCTATTGAACCGCGTCTTGTGTCAAGCCTTGCCGCCGCCACCAGCCTCGCTGGACGTGCCCGCCGTCCCCATGCTGCCCGACGCCACCACACGGGAGCGCTACGAAATCCACTCTCAGAACCCGACTTGCGCGGGTTGCCACGACACGTTGGACTCGGTCGCGTTCGTGCTCGAAAACTTCGACTCTGCCGGACGCTACCGCACCACGGAAAACGGAAAGCCAATCAACGCCTCCGGCAGCGTCTCCAAGGGCACTGATTTGGACGGACCCTTCGCAAACATGACCGAGCTCACCGAGCGGCTTTCAAGCTCCAACGATGCGCGTGCCTGCTTCGCTCGCCAATACGTCCGATTCGCTGGCGGGGCCGGGCAGCGCGCCGACAACGATTGTCTCATTCAGGGCTTGGTCAGCGCCGCCAAAGAGGGCGCGGATTCTCCAACCGAGCTCATGATCGCGCTCATCACCTCCGACTTCTTCAGGGCACGCCAGGCGCTTTAGCTAGAGCTAGTCGTGGTACCGCCGCCGGGCCGCCGCCCACTGAGCTTTGGGTGGGCGCGAAACGGCGTGTTCCTACTCTGCGGTCGGCGTGACCTCGGCGCTGGGTGGCGACTCCAGGCCCGAGCCGTTGACGAGCGTGACGCGATACAATTGTCCCGGTAGCGAGTCCACCACGAACATACCCGGAGACTTTGGCTCCGGTTCGTCGCCATAGTTGCCGAACTGGAACGGCTGGTTGGAGCTGGGAACCGTGAGCACGAGGCTGCCGTCGCGGTAGACGTTGAACGCCCGAACCCCGCTCTCTAGATCCACGTCGGAAAGCCAACGCAAGGTGACCTGGTTATCCTTGATTTTGGCGGTGAGGTCCGTCGGCGGCTGCGTAGGGGGTGAGCTATCCTGAACTGAACGGGTCGTAACGAATTGGCGCCACGCCTCGGCTGCTGGGGCGCTCGGGAGCCAGGACGCGCGACTCTTGTCTCCGGCGAAAGTGCCCGCCGCTGCCACCGTGCTCGTCTGGTTGTCTGCAAGAAAGCCCTCGCTCTCCGGGAGCACGTGTAAATCCGTGACGATCGGGCCCTTCAGGCGAGCTGCGATGATCGAGTCCAGGTACGGGATCGCGAGCAGCCTGAGCTTGGCGCTATCGTGCGTTCCCTCTGGCTCATCGACGTAGGCCCAGGGCGCACCCGCGGCGCGATAGCTCTCGAAAATCTGGGTGGTAATCGGGTAGCACTGTCCGAGATCCAGCGCGCCTGTCGCGAGCAGCGTCGGAACGCCGACGATAGCTTGGCTGAACGCTGGGTCTGCTTCGCAAATGCTCTTGAGCACGACGGCCAGCGTTTTCCCCGGGTACTTCTTGCTCATCTGGAAGGCCCACGTCGCGCCCCCGGAGTGGCCCCACAAGACCCACGGAACGTCGTTCAGCTCCGCGTGCCCGGAGTCGCTCGCGAAGCGTGCAAGAGCACTGACGAACACGTCGCCGCTCCCGTTCTCGATGTGAGACCAGCGGTCGCAATGATCTCCATCAGGGAAGAGAGTTGGAAACTGAGTGCCCATCAGCGCCATGCCCCAGCGATTGGCAAGCGCCTGCCAATGCAAGTCGTGCGGCACAGTGATGCCATCTCGACCACAGCCGTGCTGGTGAACGATCACGCCGGACAGCTTCGTGATGCCGTCTGGAACATACAGGCTCAAGCGCGCGCTTTTGACGGGGCGGTCGGGAGCGTCGATACCAAGCTCGAAAATCGCCCCGGGACCGTGCCCGGCCGGGAGGGTCAGGGGCGGCGCTCCACCTTGGGTGCCACCTTGAGCAGCGCCGGCGTTGGCACAAGTGTCGCCGCCGGCAGCGCAACCGCCATTGGCGGCTCCAGCGTTCGAAGCTCCGCCGTTCGAGCCGTTCGAGCTAAGCGGCGCCGCCCCTGCGACCGCACCTCCACTGCCCACGGTGCCGCTCGCGGCGCCGCCCGACGGCGTGCCTCCGCCACCCGTTGAGCTGCAGGCGGCCACGAGCAGCGCCAGCGCTGGTACGAATACGTTTCCGTTCATGACCTGCTTCAGTGCCGTGAAGTGCGCCAAAAGTGAGTAAAACTCGCGTCCTGAGGCGTTTGCCTCGGAAAAAGCCAGGTTGTAGCTCGGCGGCATTCCGCGTTACAGCAAAGTCGAATGGGCGCCTGGCTTTCGACTCTGGTCGCGCTGTCCAGCCTCGCCCTGAGCAGCCTCGCCTTCGCCGCAGAAGGGAGGCCTGCCGTGGCCGTGCTCTCCGTGGAAGCAGCGGCTGCTTCCAGCGCGTTCATCGAGAGTGTTCGGATCCAGTTGACGAGCATGGCTTCCGTAGAAACCGGGGCCGTGCTCACGGCTCGCACCACCCGAGGGAAGGCTGGCCAAGCGCACCAGCACTTGCTGATGACTGGCGCCTCGATTGCGGTGTGGGAAGAGCAGCGCGAGAACGCCCGGACCGGCCGCGTCGAGGTAGTGGTTCTAGCCGTCACGCGAGAGTCCCCCGGCAAGCCGATCGAAGTGGCGCGAGTCGCTACGAGCGGAAGGCCAGAGGACGATCGCGTCTTAGCGTTGAAGGTCGGGGAGCTACTGTATCAGGTGCTATCGGTGTCCAAGTCCGAGAAGGAGCTCGCGGACGCGCTCGAGAGCCGTGGGGTGAGCGCCGCGCCAGCGCGCAAGTCAGAAGCCGCGCGCACGAAACCCAGACCTTTGCCGCCCCCGCTGCCACCGCCCACCAGGTTTCGGGTCTTCGCGGAGGGAGGCGGGGGCCTACGGGTAGACTCCCGCTTTTCGAATCCGCAGGTCGCGGGTAAAGCCATGTTGGGCTTCGCGCGCCAGGAGGCCTCCTGGCGGGTAGAAGGCGGCGCCGGCGCACGCGTGCTGACAGCTCTTCAGCAGCAGGCCGACAACGGACGGCTGACGCTTGGCGAGCTTCAAGTGGGAGCGGGCGCGAGGGCCCTCCTACGCGCGGGTCCTTTGAGCGCGGGTGTCAACTTGGAGCTGACGGCAGCCTTTCTCACTGCTTCCGCTACGGCGCTCGATGGACGTGAGGGTAGCGCTACCAAAACAGCCGCATCCTGGCTGATTGGCCCCGAAGGCCGACTCCGCCTCACTCCGCAACTGGAGATGCGAGGGCTGCTGGTACTGGAAACCACATTGTACGACCAGCGTTTCTCGATCGAAGGGGTTCCGGTCGAGGCCCGTACGAGCTCCCACCCGGCCGCCGAGCTATCGCTAGTGTTCTGGCTACCCTGAGGGTCAGATGGCCTCGGGGTAACACCCAGGGCGTTTTTTCTCACCCATCTGGTGGGCTGAGTCACTAGTAATATGTGGCCTTGCCAGAACGCTTGAACAGCTCGACCAAGGAAGAGCAGCTCATCCAGGCTTGCCGCCAGGGGGACCGACAGGCGCTCGACGAGCTTTTTCGTGCACAGGCGCCGGCCGTCCATCGCCTACTGCTCCGAATCGTCGGTCCGCGGCCCGAGGTCGAGGATTTGCTCGAAGCCACTTTTAGCGCCGCAATCGAAGCTTTTCCGCGATTCCGCGGGGAGGCCAGCGTCGAGCGTTGGCTGGCTAGCATTGCGACTCGCGTTGCGTTCCGGCATTTCCGCTACGCCAAGCACCGCAAACACGCCTCGCTGGAGCTGCTCCGAGGCCCGGCTGAACCCTTGGATTTACGACCACAGCCCGACCGGGCGGCGGAGACGCGGAGGCGCGTCGAGCGGCTGTATCACCACCTTGAAAAACTCGGCCCTAAGAAGCGCATCCCGTTCGTGTTGTATTTCTTAGAAGGTCGCCCAATCGACGAAGTGGCAGCCATCATCGGAGCTAATCCGGTGCTGACCAAGGGGCGCATTTTCCATGCGCGAAGAATACTGATGGCACGCGCTAAAAAAGATCCTGTGCTCAAAGAGCTCGTGACCGCGAGGGAGGCCAAATGATCCACGCACGCTGCATACCCACCGAGCTTCTGTTGGAACGAAGAGCGCCGAGCTTGTCTCACGCCGAGCGGTTGCGCCTCGAAACGCACCTTGCGGAGTGCGAACGGTGTCGTCGCGATCACGGCGCAATGGTCGAGCTCCTTGCGCTAGTACAGGAGAAGGTCGAAAGCGTAGTGAAGCCAAGCGTGCACGAGCGCGCGATAGCACGCGCCATGTCACGTTCTCGCGCTGGGAGCGAAGCGGGCAAGGTCGCGAGGCACAGCTCGGAGCCGCGCTTTCGGCCCGCCGCCATGCCTACTTTCGGTCTGGCAGCCGCGGCCTTCGTGGCGCTCATCGCCGTCGGGCTTTCGTTTCGGACTCCGGGCGCAGCGGTAGAGAGTACACGCTCCAGCACGGTCGCCGATCGCGTGGTGTCGGGTGTGCTCTCGTGGGGCGACGCGCAACTTGCTGCAGGCGACGCTGTCCCGGCGGATCGCGAGCTCCGCCCGAGTGGTGCCTTCGCGGTCAACTTGGCGCACGCGCGGCTCTCGGTGAAGAGCGCCGAGTCGATAAAGTGGTCTCCGAACCAGCGAGTGGTGTCCCTGCGTGGCGCGATTGCGGACGTGAGCGTGGACCCGAGCCGGCGCCAGGCCTTTCGCGTCGTGACTCCGAATTTTTCGGTGGACGTGATCGGTACCGAATTCAGGGTGGCGCTCGACACAGTATCCGTGACTGAGGGGCGGGTACGGGTGCTGTCGGCAAGTGGCAAGCTCTTAGCCGAGCTGGGTCCGAACCAAAGCTTCACCTTTGCTCCCGAGGCCGAGGCTGCTCCGGCCGCGGCGACGAAACCGGCAGCCGTAGAGGCCGGGGAGCAACCCGCAACGACAGAGCCCAGTGCTCCGCAGTCGGGCACTCCGCAGCCGGGCATACTGGGCTCGAAGTCGGCGGCGAGCTCGCCGTCCGCCGCGGAGCTCCTGGCACGGGCTCGTCACCGCTTGGCAAGCGGGGATGCGCGAGCGGCCCTCACCGATCTGGACGCGGTGCTCGCTTCGGGGGGTACGCGCGGTCAGCAGGCCGAAGCCTACATGCTGAAGGGCGACTGCGCCCTGGTGCAGGGGGACTCCAAGTCGGCGGTTCGGCAGTACTTGGACGTCAGCCGTCGCTTCTCTGGGCTACGCGCCGCGGAAACGGCGCTTTTCGCTGCGGCTCGTGTCGAGTCGAACAGCGGCAACCAAGCTGCCGCGAAAAAGCTGCTGCTGACGTACAGCGAACGCTACCCCGGTGGTCAATTTAAGAGTGAGGTAGGCGCTAGGCTTCGTATACTCGAAGCGCAATGACAGGCGCCGCCGCGGTTCTTCTTCCCGTCTTACTCACGGGCTGCGGCAGCGACCTCACCGAGCTCATCCCCAAGCGCCTGGTTCCATCCACCGGGGCTGAGCCCCGCTGCGCGGACTCCACCTCCTATCCCGGTGGGGGGCTCTACGCACCGGATGTGTCCGACACTACGGGCATGGTCCTCAATGGCAATGCGGCATCGGTGGACGGTGTCCTGAGGGTCGCGAGCGCAACTCGAAACGCCGTTGGGTCGGCGTACTTTGCAGAGACCATATCTCTCGACCCAGGTACGAATTTTTCGGCGCACTTTGCGCTGCGCATCGGTGGCGGCGACCTCCAAACCGGCGCAGATGGCATGGCGTTCGTGCTTCAAAGCTCGCCTGACGGCCCGCGCGCGCTCGGGCTGGACGGAGGCGGCCTGGGTCATCAAAATGTGCTCCCCAGCGTTGCCCTCGAGTTCGACCCGTATCACAACGACCCCGATCCGCCAGGCGGCCACCTGGCGCTGATGCTAGACGGCGAAATCAGTGACGGTTTGGTTGGCTATGTTAACCCGACGTTTGCTCTCAATGACGGCGTCAAGCGGTACGTGTGGGTCGACTACGACGCTAGCTCTCTGCGGCTTTCGGTCTACATCGCCGACGAGACCTCGCGACCCTCCGTGCCGCTACTTACCCACACCGGGCTCAGCTTGAGCGCAACGCTTGGGGCAGCGGCCTATGTAGGGTTTTCGGCCTCGGCTGGTGAGCGCTTCAACGACCACGATGTCATTGGCGAAGCCTGGTTTACCAAGAGCGCGCTGCGTACCTGCCAGTGAAGAAGCCAGCGACTGCTGGAAACTTCTAGGCAGAAACGAACAGCCGCGAATTTTCGGTTTGTTTGCAACGTCGGGGGGCTCGCGTGCACTCACAGGAGGGTGGCCGCGAAACAGAAAGCCTCCGCGTTCCGCAAGCTCGGTCAACGGCTGAGCGCGTTCTCGTTCTTGTTGTCCAGTTTCGCCGCAACAGCCTGCACTGGGACTGTTGGTTCCCCGGACCAGGGAGCTTCTGTCGGAACGGCGGGAGCCGCAACCGGACCCAGCGCTTCCGGTGGACCGCTCGAATGCGGCAGCCAAGTGGTGCATGGTTCGCCACTTCGTAGACTGACACGGCAAGAGTACAACAACACTGTGCGCGACCTTTTGGGCGATGCGACGCGCCCTGGGGATCGCTTCGTTGCCGAATCCTCGCAGCTCGGCTTCACCAATGGGGCGGCCAGCACTTTGCTCAGCCCAGCGGTCGTCGAGGACTACGAGAACGCCGCCGGAGCGTTGGCAAAGTCGGCCATCAGCAACCTGCCTAGGCTGCTGGGGTGCGACCCAGTAGCGGTCGGCGAAGACGCATGTGCCACGGACTTCGTCGGCCGGTTTGGCGCCCGCGCCTTTCGGCGTCCGCTTCAGGTCGAAGAAGCCGCCGACTACCAGGCGCTGTACATCAACAACAAGGCCGAGTTTGGTTTCGCCACGGCCATCGAGCTTGTGGTCAGAGCCTTCCTGCAGTCACCTGTATTTCTCTATCGCGTCGAGCTGGGAATGCCAGCGCCGACGCAGACCGCAGCTCTTCGGCTCTCTCCTTACGAAACAGCGAGCCGACTCTCGTATCTCTTTTGGGGGACGATGCCCGACGAAACGCTGTTTCAGGTGGCAAGCCAAGGCAAGCTCGAAGCCCCAGCAGACATTCGCGGCCAGGCGCAGCGGCTCCTTGGTGAAGCTCGAGGGGTGCACGCGCTTGCCGACTTTCACGCTCAATGGGGCCAGCTAGAAGGTGTGCCGAGCCTGCACAAGAACGATGCCAGGTTTTCCCCGAATATCGGACGCCTACTTTTGGAAGAGACCAACCGGTTCGTCGACGAAACGTTGCGCCACGGAGATGGGCTGCTGGCAACGCTGCTCACTACCCCGGTCACGTATTTGAACAACGACCTAGCTGCGTACTACGGCGTCAGTGGTCCAAGCGGGCCCAGCTTCGAGCGCTTCGAGTTTACCAAGGGACGGCGCGCGGGTCTGCTAACCCATGCCAGCTTCATGGCGTCGCTCGCCCACGAAGCGCAGCCATCGCCAGTCCTGCGGGGCAAGTTCGTTTTGGAGCAACTGCTTTGCTCGCCACCCCCAGCGCCCCCGGACAACGCAGACACGGCTCTGCCCGCCGCGGACCCGAGCAAGACGGCGCGCCAGCAGCTGGTCGAGCTGACCAGCGTCGTACCGTGTTCCGGCTGCCATGCACTGCTCAATCCGCCGGGGTTTGGCTTCGAGCACTTCGACGCGCTCGGCAGGTTTCGTGAAACCGATGGCAGCTTGCCGATCGACGCCAGCGGTGACCTCGCCGGCCCAGGCGACCTGAGCGGTCATTTCGAGAATCACGAAGAGCTTCTGCGCTTACTGGCTGAAAACGAGACGGTTCGTTCCTGCATCGTGAGCAAGTGGTTCACTTACACTCATGGGCGCGGCGAGGGCGAAGGCGACGCTTGCTCGCTGAATCGCATGCGAGAGACCTTCCGCTCGAGTGGCGGTAACGTTCGCGAGCTACTCTTGAGCTTGACGGAGACGGCAGCCTTCCTCTACCGAACCAATCCGAAAGGAGCCTCTCCATGAGAAAGCGCCTGAATCGACGCGCCGTCCTACGAGGAGCAGGTGGCCTGGCCTTCGGACTACCTTTCTTGGAGGCGATGAGGCGAAGTGGCGAGGCCAGAGCCGCTGTGTCGGAGGCGCCCAAACGCGTCGTCGTTTGGTACAACGGCATCGGTACGGTGCTGAGCAAATGGCGTCCCACCGGCATTGGCACTTCGTACGTCACCAGCGAGATCTTGGCGCCGCTGGACACGCCTAGCCTGCGACCCAAGCTCGCCATCTTGTCCGGCATTCGCGGCGCGGCCGCCGAGAAGCTCAGTGGCAATGGCCACGCCAAGGGCATGACTAGCCTACTCACCGGGCGCCCCTTCACCGAGATCAAGTCGACCAACTTCGGGGACACGGGCTGGGGCGGCGGCATCAGCATCGATCAGCTTTTGGCCAAGCGCTTGGTGAACCCAGGACAGCTGGCGTCCATCGAGGCGGGCATCCTGACGCGCAGCGGCGGACCGAGCTCGTACATGAGCTATTCGGGCCCCGGGCAGGGCGGCGTCGTCCCGGCGGAGCCGGATCCGCGCAAGGTATTCGCACGTGTATTCTCGAGCGTTCCCACGGGCAACGCCGGTAGCGCAGAGCTAGAAGCGAGTGCGCGCCAGCGCCGGAGCGTTTTGGATACGGTGCAGCGTGACTTCGCGCGCCTTTCGGGAAAGCTAGGGGCCGAAGATCAGGAACGGCTGGACAAGCACCTAGCGCTGATTCGTGACTTGGAAGCGCGCGTTCAGGTGGGTAAATCATGCGACGTCGCCGTGGCGCCGGCGTTTGCCGACGACGACATCAGGGCCAACTCGCGGGTGCCCGAGCTCGGCCGTGCGCAGATGGACTTGGTCGCCGTCGCTCTTGCGTGTGACGCCACGCGGGTCGCCACCATTCAGTGGTCTGGCGGCGAATCACCTATCGACTTCAAGGCGATCGCCCCGAATGCACCCTGGTCGGAGCTGTCTTGCCCCGCCTCCGTAGACTCGTGTAGCGACGGGGACTCGAACTCGGCACACCACGTGATGTCGCACATTCTGCCGTCCACGGCAGGCGGCGCTCCCAGCGACATGAGCGCCGCCCAGTCAACGGCAATGACCTGCCTGACTGCGGTCTACAAGTGGTACTCCGAGCAGCTCGCGTATTTCGCGCAGCAGCTAGCAGCCATTCCCGATGTCGACGGCCGCACGGTGCTCGACAACACCATCATCCTGTGCGTCACGGAGGTCTCCGAGGGCCCGAGCCATGCTTACACCGACATGCCTTTCCTGGCACTCGGCGGCAGCGGGCTCTTCAAGCCCGGCTATTTCGACTTTCAGAACCAGAGGACACAAAACGATCTGTTCGTCACGGTCGCACAAGCCGTCGGGCTCCCGGATATCACCGAGTTTGGCGATCCAGAGTTCTCCAGCGGGGCTATTTCCGACATTTTGGTGTGAGAAATCCGGGCCGCCACCGCCCACGCGGGAACGCGTTGCGTTAGACTTTCGAGCGTTGATTCCTGCCCCCGGACAGCGGCTAGACCCAGGCGATCGCGTCGGGCGCTACGAGATCCTGTTCCCGCTCGCCAGCGGGGGGCAGGGCGAGGTTTGGCTCGGGCGGTTGCGAGCCGAGCACGGCTTCGAAAAGTTCTTCGTTCTGAAGTTCATGCTCCCTGAAGGGGCCAATGGCGCCGCAGAGCGTGCCATGTTCCTGGATGAGGCGCGCCTGGCCGCGCGCGTTTCGCACCCCAACGTCGCTCAAGTGATCGAGCTGGGCGAAGCCAAAGGGCTACTCTACATGGTGATGGAGCGAGTCGAAGGCGACTCACTCTCGCGGCTGACTCGTCGAAAGCTCGGAACGGATACTGCCGCGGAGACCCCGCTCGGCGTGATCCTGCGAGTGATGGCCGACATTTGTGATGGCCTGCACGCGGCTCACGAGGCGACCGACGCGGAGGGACGACCGCTCGGTCTAGTTCATCGGGATGTGTCGCCGCAGAACATCTTGGTTTCGTTGACCGGGCACGCCAAGTTGATCGACTTTGGCGTGGCCAAGGCAAAGGTGCGGCTGTCCGCCGAGATCAGCACCTCCACCATCAAAGGCAAGCTGCGCTACGTGGCTCCAGAACAGGCCATGGCGGCCCCGGACGTGGATCGGCGAGCCGACATTTGGTCGATTGGCGTCGTATTGTTTCAGCTCGTCACGGGCCGAATGCCGGTCGACGGTGACTCCGATGCAGCCGTCTTGCGCCGTCTACTCTCCCTAAAGGAAGCTTTGGTTTTGCCTCCAGGTAGCCCTGAGTTGCTCAATCAGCTCATGGCCAAAACTCTGGCGCCGGCTCCCGCCGATCGCTTCCCGACGGCTCTCGATCTCAAGCAAGCGCTGGAGCAGGCTCTTGCTCAGTTGTCGCCCGGTACGAGTCACGAGACGGTGGCCGCCTACTTCGGCCCTGCGCTGGTGGAGGTCGCCCTGGCCCAAAGCCAGGCGCTGGCCTCAGCGGAAGCCGCGCTGGTCGGCCGGGATCACGCTGGCGAGCTCTTCTTGGGCGAGGGCCCAGCGCAGAGCCAGGGCAACGGTGCTGGCGCGAGCACCGTCGTACCGGCAGGCTGGCTAAAGCGTCCGCGAACCTGGGTTTCCGCGCTAATGACTCTGGCGCTGGGGGCCGC
>Ga0163144_10004994_pt1 | contig 29618 bp, 32 predicted proteins | sample OliLak19BULKMAT1_FD_123175 | JGI IMG/M metagenome (GOLD analysis project Ga0163144, IMG submission 123175) | Freshwater microbial mat bacterial communities from Lake Vanda, McMurdo Dry Valleys, Antarctica - Oligotrophic Lake LV.19.BULKMAT1 | ecosystem: Environmental > Aquatic > Freshwater >...
GTATAAGGCCCGATTGATTGTAAATATCGAGCAACTGGGTCAATTGATAAAACCCTTCCTAATCTCGAATCAAAAATCCTGGCTCCAAAATCAATTGCAATGTTATCACCTAACAGCTCATCGGTGTTTTCGTAGCCGTTGAAACCGAAACGATAATTTTCATTGGTAATCGAAAAATTTTGGTCTACCAGCAACATCCCATAAGGATGCAGTTACAAATGTTCCATTGGCACTCTAAGTATGGCTTTAATACCAAGAACGATAACTCAAAAATAGGGAATTTATGTCAAAAATCAGGTATGCTACATTGGTTGTTTGAGCTGGGTTCTTGCTTCGGTTTTAAAAAGCATATCTTAGTAAAACTTTGCAATTTTTCAGCAGCGATATATTCGGACTGGACTCTCCGGGAGTGGAAAGATCTGCAATCATGTATTCCTTTATTGGCTCCTGCAAAATAAACGAAATTAATCCCGAAGAATGGCTGGAAGATGTTTTAACCTAAATTAAGCAATAGACATTAGCCAATCAATCAAACTATTGCTTTAGTTGGGTTTAACCTGAAACAAACAATTTAATGCAATTGATTAAATTGCTTGAAACCTTTGATTTATCTGAATATTATTAGCTGCTTTTGTTTCTATTGCTTATTACGGGTTTAAATGCACTTTTATAAAAATATAGGGAACGAAATTAATTCAAAATTCGGGCAAGTGATTGCAGCGAAAAACCCGCAGGACTGAGGAACGAAGGACGAGGATTTGCAGCGAAAAGCACAGTGCCGCCGCAGAATTTTATTTAAATGCAATAAAGCTCACGCGGCATGCCCTATAATTTTTAATTCTACATAATTTCCATATTTGTAAAAACAATTATTTATGTATTTGTATGATGCAGTTAAAGTAGCCACGAATGCACGAATGGGTTCAAATTAATTCGTGCATTCGTGGCAAACATTTTTTATCCATAAATATTGAAGTGGTGCTTTTTGTTGTATCCATCTGCAATTTTGTATTCCGCCTATACCATTTACTTCCTTTTAAAAAGCCCAATTAAAAGTAAAAATACAACCGACCCCACAACAGCAGCGGCGAGGCTGTATAGTAAATTTTCTTTCATTATGCCCAACTTTTCAAATATCCACCCACCGAGCACACCGCCTACAATACCTACTATAATGTTGCCTAACAAGCCAAAACCTTCGCCTTTGGTTAATTTACCGCCTACCCATCCGGCCAAAGCACCTATAACAATAAAATATAAAAGATTCATGTTTTGTGGTTTAATTGGTAAAATTAATGGTAGTTAAGGAAATTTTGGTTGGGATTATTTTACTGCTTCACTTTCGGTGAATTGTAATTTCAATAAGTTATTAAATACGCCATTTTCAACCTTAGCTAATGCATCAAAATTACCTGATTCTACAATTTCACCATTATTTATTACAAATATGGTATCAACGTTTCTAATCGTTGACAGTCGATGTGCAATAATGATTGTTGTTCTGTTTTCCATTAATATTTCCAATGCATCTTGAACTAACTTTTCACTTTCTGAATCTAATGAACTAGTTGCTTCATCAAGAATTAATATAGCGGGGTCTTTTAAAATCGCTCTTGCAATTGCAATGCGTTGTCGCTGTCCGCCAGATAATTTAACGCCGCGCTCACCAACAATCGTATTTAATTGTTCAGGAAATTGATGAATAAATTGCCATGCATTTGCTTTTTTTGATGCGTTAATAATTTCTTCCTCAGTTGCATCAGGTTTGCCATAAGCAATGTTTTCTTTAATGGTGCCACCAAATAGCAACACTTCTTGTGGCACAACAGCCATGTTGTACCTTAGCTGTCGTTTTTCAAATGTATTGCCTGGTTTATTATCAAAATAAATTGTGCCACTATCGGGCTGGTACATTTGCATGATTAATTGTGCAATGGTTGATTTACCTGAACCGCTATAACCGGCGAGTGCTATTTTATCGCCGCGTTTAATATTTATCGAAATGCCATTTAGTACAGTTATATCTTTTCGTGTAGGATAAGAAAATCGAATATTATCTAATTTAATATTGCCACTTAACTTGATTTTATTATCAGGTTGAGTTTGTAAATCAAATTCAACTGGTTCTTGCAGTATATCAAAAATGCGTTCCGAAGCGCCAATTGTTTTTTGTAATCTACCATATAAATCGCCTAAACCACCAACGGCACCGCCGATAAATCCGGTATATAAAACAAAGCTGAATAATTCGCCTTCTAAAATTGCGCCTTGCTGCAAGAGAATGGTTCCGTACCAAATTACCAATACAAATCCTCCAAATAAACCAAGAATTAAAAACGTTGTAAATCCCCCTCTGTTTACGGCGCCTTTTACACCTGTTGCAACTACTTCTTGCATAAAGCTGCGATACCTTTTTGATTCATAGTTTTCGTTGGTAAATGATTTCACTGTATTAATATTTTGCAATGTTTCTTCAACAACAACATTCGAATTTGCCAATGCATCTTGTCGTGCTTTCGAAATTTTGCGAATAAATTTACCGTATAAAACTGCCATGATAACTAAAACCGGAAAAGTGGAAATCATTAGCAAGGTGAGTTGCGCAGAAATAAAAAATATAAATGATATTCCAAATATAATAGTAACTATTTGTCGAACAAATTCGGGTAACGTTGCACTGAGCATGTCTTGAAGTTGGTCTACATCGTTTGCCGAGCGGCTTGTTAATTCGCCAACTCTTCGCTGCTCATAAAAGGGTAACCCGAGTGATAACATTTTGTCAAAAAAAGATGTGCGCACATCAGCCATTGCTCTTTCAGAGGCTGTTGCAAATAAGTACACTCTAAAAAATGACATAATAGATTGTATTAATAGAATACCAATTAACACTAATGCCATTGTATTGGTATTATTCATCCATAACGCCGTATTTGCGTGTTTAGCCGAGTCTATTAGCTTACCCATGAAATAAGGAAATGTCATGGTAGTGAGGCTTGATAAGAGTAAAAACACCGAACCAATAACGAATGGGGTTTTATAGGGTTTTAAAAAGCGTAATATTTTTACGGCAATTTTTAGGCTTTCCTTCGAGATACGTTTTTTATCTTCCGGGTCGACGGGTGTAAAATTTTTTCTTCTTTCAGCCATAGCGGGTCACAAAATTATCCTATAAACAGGTACAGACGAGCTAAAGTTGTAATAATTTTATCGGGTTATGATTAAACAGATAACTTTAGTCCTTCCAGCATACGCGCGCGGGTTTCATTTAATTGATGCGCATATCATTAAAGCTTGTGACTCATTGCCAACGGCGGGTATTATACATATTTTTATACAGCATACTTCAGCTGGTATTTGCATTAATGAAAACGCTGACCCGACAGTATTACTTGATTTTGAAACTGTGTTTAATAAATTGGTGCCTGAGGGCATGCCATATTATAAGCATGATATGGAGGGCAACGACGATATGCCAGCGCATATTAAATCTGTGATGGTTGGTTCATCGGTTGCTGTTCCAATTACAAATGGCCAATTGAATATGGGAACATGGCAAGGTATATACTTATGTGAGTTTCGCAATAGGGGAGGCCAACGGAAGTTGCTGCTTACAATTATGAGTTGAAAACTCGCAATAAAAAAATCCCCTGCTGTAAAGCAGAGGATTAAGAAGTTTAGTATTCAGGAATTATTTTACCTGATTAACAATTGCATCAAACGCTGCGGGGTTGTTAGCTGCTAAATCGGCTAAAACTTTGCGATTGATATCAATATTGTTTTCTTTTAACTTGTGCATGAAAGTGCTGTAATTCATACCATGTGGGCGAACAGCTGCATTGATACGAACAATCCAGATACCGCGATAATTCGCTTTCTTATCTTTTCTTCCTACGTATGCATATCCCAACGCTTTGTCAACGGCATTCTTTGCAACAGTTAACACGTTCTTACGACGGCCCCAATAGCCTTTCGCAAGTTTTAACATTTTTTTTCTGCGTGCCCTCGAGGCAACTTTAGGTACTGACCTTGGCATAATTTAATAATTTATCAGATTGCTAATAATCTTTTGATGTTATCGGAATCCGCTGGATGAACAAGACCAGCTTGACCCAAACGATTTTTACGTGATTTACTCTTTTTAGTGAGGATATGACGCATAAATGCTTTTCCGCGTTTTACTTTACCGCTACCGGTTACCTTGAAGCGCTTCTTCGCACTACTGTTGGTCTTCATCTTCGGCATAATGATTCTGTTTTATTGTTTTACCCAAAACTTTGGGAGTGCAAAGATAGGAGAAGTATTGGAAAGTTCAAAGTTCCGAACCATAACTTTTGGTTCGGAACGAGATATTTTATTATTAAACAGGTTTTTTAACGCTTGAAGTCTTAGGCATAAGCGTTATAAACATGCGTTTTCCTTCCATTTTCGGGAGTTGATCTGGCACACCAACATCCTCTAATCGTTGGGCGAATTTGAGTAATAAAACTTCGCCTTGCCCTTTAAAAGCTATTGCACGGCCTTTAAACATTACGTATGCGCGCACTTTATTGCCTTCTTTAAGGAAGTTTTCAGCGTGTTTTGATTTAAACTCAAAGTCATGCTCATCGGTATGAGGGGTGAAGCGGATTTCTTTCATCTCCTGCTTCTTTGTTTTAGCCTTTAGTTCTTTTTCTTTTTTCTTTTTTTCGTAAACGAATTTCTGAAAATCAACTATACGGCAAACAGGTGGATCTGCATTAGGGGAGATTTCCACTAATTCCATCTCCAAATCTTCTGCCATTTTAATGGCTTCCTGAATGGTAAAAATGCCAGATTCGATATTTTCACCTACCACCCTTACTTGGGGATGGCGGATATCTCTTCCAATTTTGTAATGACTTCTTTCGTCGTTCCTTCTAAAATAAGGATTGTAAGGTCTTCTTTGATTTTGCAAACGGTATAAATTTTATTGAAAAATGGTTTTTACTTCTTCTGTTATCATTTGAGCAAGGTGTTCGGCAGTCATGCTACCCTTATCTCCCTCTCCATGTTTACGCAACGATAAGGTTTTAGAATTCATTTCTTGCTCACCTATAATAAGCATATATGGAATTTTTTTAACCTCAGCATCTCGAATCTTGCGACCAATTTTTTCGCTACGCGTATCGAAAGTAGTGCGAATTTCGTGATTTTTTAAAACTTTTATCACCTCTTCGCAATAATCATTGTATTTATCGCTAATTGGCAACACGGCAACTTGTATCGGTGCCAGCCAAACAGGGAAATTTCCAGCATAATGTTCCAACAAGAATCCAATGAAACGTTCATGGGTTCCCAATGGCGCACGATGTATAACCAGCGGCATTTTCGGCTGATTGTCGCGGTCGGTATATGTCAGTCCAAAACGCAACGGTTGTCCGAAATCCACCTGATTTGTTGCCAATGTAAATTCTCTGCCTATTGCTGAATAAATTTGAATATCAATTTTTGGTCCGTAGAACGCTGCTTCATCCGGAACTTCTATATAAGGGATATTTGCATTGTCCATTACCTTGCGTACCATGTCTTCGGTTTTTTTCCAAAGTTCAGGGTTGTCGAGGTATTTCTGCCCAAGTTTTTTAGGATCATGAGTAGAAAAACGCATCACGTACTTATCAATCCCAAAAATGCGGAAATAATTCAGATACAAATCATTTACTGCTTTAAACTCGTTTTCGAATTGTTCTTCTGTGCAATATATATGTGCATCGTTCATGTTTAATCCGCGCACGCGCATGAGTCCAAATAACGAGCCACTTTCTTCGTAGCGGTAGCACATACCATATTCTGCTAAACGCAAAGGTAAATCGCGATAACTGCGAGGCAAGGCATCGTATATTTTATGATGGTGCGGACAATTCATTGCCTTCAGATAATATTTAACCCCTTCCATTTCCATGGGCGGATACATACTGTCGGCATAATATGGAAGGTGACCACTAGTCAAATAGAGGTCTTCTTTTGCAATATGTGGCGTTTTTACGCGTAAATAACCCGCTTGGTCTTCTTTTCGTTTAGCTAATTTTTCTAATTGCTCGATAATAGCAGCGCCGTTTGGCATCCACAAAATTAAGCCCTGACCAACTTCGTCGTCGGTAGTATAGATTTCTAATTCTTTACCTAGTTTGCGATGATCGCGTTTTTTCGCTTCTTCAATCATCACCAAATATTCATCTAATTCGCTTTGCTTAGGAAAAGTAATGCCATATAAGCGCGTTAGCATTTTATTTTTCTCATCGCCTCTCCAATACGCACCAGCAATATTGAGGAGTTTAACGGCTTTTATAATGCCAGTTTCCGGAATGTGCGGACCGCGACATAAGTCAACAAAATTTCCTTGTGAATAGAAAGTAATGCTGCCGTCTTCAAGGTCGTTAATTAATTCAAGTTTATATTCATCGCCTTTTTCGGTAAAGTATTTAATGGCATCTGCTTTAGACACTTCTTTTCTTATAAAAGCGGAATTCGTTTTTGCCAATTCTTTCATTTTCGATTCTATTTTCGGCAATTCCTCTGCTGTAAGCACGCGACCACCTAAATCGATATCGTAATAAAATCCATAATCAATAGCTGGGCCAATTCCTAGTTTTACGCCAGGGTACAATGCTTCCAAAGCTTCCGCCATTAAGTGAGCACTTGAATGCCAAAAGGTGTTTTTGCCCTTTGGGTCGTCCCAAGTGAAAAGTTTTATGGTAGCATCGGTTACAATTTGGCGACTAAGGTCCCAAACTTCGCCGTTTACCTCAGCACTTAAAATTTTTCTGGCCAATCCTTCACTAATTGACTTGGCAACCCCTAAAGAAGTAACGCCCTCCTGATATTCGCGCATATTCCCGTCAGGAAATGTAATCTTAATCATTTGTTATTTTTCATTTAATTTTAATAATTGCTCTTGAGCTAAACTTAATTCAGGGTCTAAATTTAATGCTTGATTGTATAAAGAAATAGCTTCTTCAATATTTTTTAATTCTTCGGCACATAAACCTTTGCCATAATAGCTCATTGCTTTTGCTGGCGCTTGCTTTATGGCGAGGTCGTAAAAACGATAGGCTTGTTTAATTGAGTCGACACCATAATAAATTGTAGCTAAGTTGTAAATGGCATCAGCATCTTGCGGGTCGCTAACAATTATTTTTTTATAATATTCAATGGCCTCGCTTATTCTGCCTTTATCTTGATAATATTTTGCTTTTGCATAATGCGCCTCATTGCTGTTTGCGTTTAGATTAATGGCATTATCGAAATATTTGATAGCTATATCATTATCCTGCGCTGCATATAGTAAACCAATTTGCATGTAAGCATCGTAAAAATCAGGCTCAGTTTCCACTGCTGTTTGAAAATTGGAAATTGCTTTAGTGGTGTCGCCACTTTCTTTATAAATCATGCCTTTATAAAAATAAGCTTCTGCATTTTGCACGTCAATTTTTAATATTTCGTTAAGCGCCTCAATTGCTTTTTGATATTGAGGTTTTGGCAACAAGAAATAATCGATCCCTAAATTCATTAAAATATCTGTGTTTTTGGGGTCGTGTTTGAGGTAGTTTTTTAAAATGCCTATAGCACCATCAGCATTGTTGAGTTCGAACAGGCAATCGCTCAAACCTAATGCGTGTGCCGCATTTGTAGAATCCAGTGCATAGGCTTGTTTGTAATCTTCTAATGCAAATTTCATGTTCCCGAAATCAAAATAGGCATTTGCACGCGCATAATATAATTCGCCATTTTGAGGATTACCGTTTATTTGTGCAGATAAATCGGCAATTTGTGGTGTAAGTTGTTCAACCATTTCAAGGCTGTCGGTTACAACATCAGGTTTATCGCTACCTGACAATAAATCAGGTTTGGTTATTAAGAAGACCGCTGTGATAAGCAACAGAACAACTATTCCAACAATTAGCCATTTTCGTGAAAACATCGTGCAAATTTACAATTTTAGTGCTATTTAACGTTGTAATATTCGTTGAAATGATACGATGTGCTTAATTTTGCCGCAGAATTACCAAAATATGATATTGATTAATAGAATTTTAATTCTTACGGCAATTTCCACTGCCGCATTAGTAGGATGTAAGGAAAAGTCAAGCAAAGAAAATAATACGTTAGCCCCGGTTATTGTTGATACCATCACTTATCCTCAAGAGAAGCACCTTAAAAATATGAAGCAACTCACTTTCGGCGGCGATAATGCTGAGGCATATTTCAGTTTCGACAGTAAAATGGTTGTATTTCAGCGTCGCGATAATAAGGAGGTAATGTGCGACCAAATATATTATGGTACTATTCCTACTGATGATTCTAGATTTGAATTTAGTTTATTAAGTACAGGAAAAGGAAGAACTACTTGCTCTTATTTTTTGCCAGGTAACGATAAAGTTATTTATGCTTCAACACATAAAACGGTTGATACTTGCATAGCTGACCCCGATAGAAGTAAAGGTTATTTGTGGGGCGTTTATCCGAGCTATGAAATTTATATTGCCGATTTAAAAGGAAATACCACAACGCAGTTAACTGATAACAATTTTTACGATGCTGAGGCTGTTGTTTCACCTCTGGGGGATAAAATATTGTTTACGAGCAACAGGAGTGGCGATTTAGAATTATGGACAATGAATTTGGATGGTTCAAATTTGGTGCAGGTTACTAATGAATTAGGTTACGACGGTGGCGCATTCTTTTCACCTAATGGCAAACATATTGTTTTCCGCGCGAGTCGTCCGAAAACAAGTGAAGAAATTGAAACGTATAAAACACTTTTAAAACAACATTATGTTAAACCAACGGCAATGGAACTGTTTACATGCAATGTTGATGGTGCTAACTTGAAACAAATTACAACCTTAGGCGGTGCAAATTGGGCACCTTTTTTCCATCCTTCTGGTAATAAAATTATTTTCTCGAGCAATCATACAACTAAACGGGTGCCATTTAATTTATTCATGATTAATTTGGATGGATCTGGTTTAGAACAAATTACTTACGACACAGTATTCGATTCGTTTCCGATGTTTAGTTACGATGGAAAGAAATTAATTTTTGCTAGTAACCGCAATACCGGCGAATCAAGAGATACGAATTTATTTATTGCTGATTGGGTAGAGTAATTAGATTTTTTTGAAATTAATTGATGCTAATTTGAGTGATTAGTTATTTTATTAAATATTTATTTCAATGAAGACAGTAATTAGGCAAACGAACATTGTTAATGATGGAACCATTATTATTGGCGATGTATTAATTAACGACAGTCGGATTGAAAGAATTGATAGCAGTATTCTTGTTTCCGGAAATGTTGATGAAATAAATGGTGAAGGCAAATATTTAATGCCGGGTATTATTGACGACCAAGTTCATTTTAGGGAGCCTGGATTAACACACAAAGCAGATTTGTTTACAGAAAGCAGGGCCTGTGTTGCAGGTGGTGTTACTTCGTTTATGGATATGCCCAATGTGAATCCGCCTTCACTTACACAAGCATTACTTGAGCAGCGATATCAAATTGCTGCACAGAAATCTATTGCTAATTATTCATTTTACATGGGTGTTAGCAACGATAATGCAGAAGAGGTTTTAAAAACGAATGCAAGCGATGTTTGTGGGATAAAAATTTTCATGGGCTCATCAACTGGTAATATGTTGGTTGATGACAGCAATACGCTAGCACTTATATTTAAAAATGCGCCAACACTTATTGCCACGCATTGTGAAGATGAAGCTACTGTTTTACGAAATTTGGAAATTGCAAAAGAGCAATTTGGTGATGATATTCCCTTATCGCAGCATCCTATAATACGGAATGAAGCTGCATGTTTTTTATCTTCATCGCTAGCAATTGAGTTGGCGAAAAAATTTGATACGCGATTGCATATTTTGCATATTAGTACGCTAGAGGAGCTTGCATTATTTACCAATGCCATACCACTTGCTCAAAAGCGAATTACTGCTGAAGTTTGTGTGCATCATTTATTTTTTGATGCAGATGATTATGCAACGTTTGGTGCGCGAATAAAATGGAATCCAGCAATAAAAGATAAACGTCATAAGCCAGCGTTGCTGCAAGGGTTGTTAAACGGTACTTTAGACGTTGTGGCAACCGACCATGCGCCACATACATTAGCAGAAAAGGCAAATCACTATATTAAATGTCCAGGTGGAGCGCCAATGGTGCAGCATAGCTTACAAATTATGCTCGACTTTTATCACAAAGGTTTGGTATCACTCGAGCAAATAGCTGAAAAAATGAGCCATAACGTAGCTACTTGTTTTTCAATTCAAGATCGTGGATTTATAAGAGAAGGTTATTATGCTGACATGTTTTTAATGGATGTAAATACGGCCCATACTGTTACAAGTGATTCTTTATTTTATAAATGCGGATGGAGCCCTTTGGAGGGGATGTCATTTAAAGGTAAAGTAGAACAGACTTTTGTAAATGGGAATAAAGTTTTTGATAATGGTGACATTATTAATGTTGCAAGTGGTATGCGATTGAAATTCAATCATTAAATAGCTGTAGTTTGCTCATCTACACTGTCATCATTTTCTTCAACTTCATCATGTTTTGATAGCCATTGTTTAATTTTTTCAAAATGTTCTGTTAAATCTTTTTTCTGAACGTATTGCACACCTTGATTAATAGCATAGGCAAGCATTGTTTTGAGCAAATTCTGTTTACTCCGCTGCAGAATAAATCCGCCGGCAGATACAGCAGTTATAATTTTAAGTGCAGTTGCTAGCCACCCAGAATTGCCGCCTTCAGTATTTCCAGAAATTGAGTTAAACAATTTATTGCCTGTTAGCATACCGATTACGCGTAAGGCAGGATTAATTTGTGTTGAAAGGGTTTTGTAATGGTCTTTCAAAACAATTTCTTGTTGCTTTATTTGACTGCGTAATTTTATTTTTTCACTTTGGAGTTCTTCCAGAGTAGTGATATTAGTTGTTTTCATTTGTTTGAAATTAATCGTTATTAAAATCTCTAATGAATCTATTAATCATTTTTTTGCGTAATGAACCTTTGCCAAGGTACATTATAATTAGAGCGACTAATAAGTAAAAACCTGCCATGATGCCGAATCCAGCAGCGGTATTATTGAGACTGTCGCCAATAACATAAGAGATTGCGAAGGAGCCAAAAATGAAACATAGCACAAAAAATATTATTGCTGCGCCTCCTGCAATCATTTTAGCAAGGGCAATGGATATTTTTTCAGTAATGTTTAATTGAATTAATTGAACTCTTAAGTCGACATATTCTTTTACATCATCTATTGCATCGTTGATGTTTTCGCCGAATTTATTTTTATTTTCGTTTTCCATGATGGGATAGTTAGTATTACAATTAATTGTTATCTATTTCGCCTTGCATTTCTGCAATTTCGAGACGGTTGTCGTTAAATATTTTTGCTAAAATTATAAATAGACTTATTATAAGAGGTCCATACAAAATACCCATAATACCAAATATTGGTATACCTATTACAACACCAATAACAGTAATTAACGGGTGGGTATTTGCAATTTTTTTACCGATAGCCATCCTGATAAAGTTATCGATTGTAGTTACAAGCAAGTAGCCATACAATATAATTCCAATTCCAGATAAAACATTTCCATTTGATAATTCGATAATTCCGGCAGGAACAAACAAAATTGGGCTTCCGAATAATGGAATCATACTCAAAAATGTACCTATGATAGCCCAAAAGAAAGCATCTGGAATTCCGAAAATCCAAAATCCTAATCCTAAAACAATGCCTTGAATGATTGCAATAAATCCCTGGCCTAAAATATTTGAATAAGCCATATTGCGCAATTCGTTGCCGATTTTAACAGAGTTTACTCTTCTGAATGGCATATACCGCATTAAGCCTGATTCAAACTCGCGAAAGTGTTTGAGTGTAAAGAAGAGTAAAAATAACATCACAATTATTTGAATAAATGTATTTGCTGCTCCGCTTACAACAGATGTTGCAAAACTGCCGGCACCTTCATTTAATGAGGCTAATATATCATCAACTATATGTGGTTGATTAAGATTTTCAGCAGCAAATTTATTGATATTGGCAAAAAGTGTTTCTGCTTGTTCAGGGTGTTCCATGAAATAGATTACCTTGCTGGTTATCATCCAAACTAAAAAAAATAGGGGAATAATGATTGATACCAGCGCAAAAATCATAATGACGGATGTTGATAGATTCTTATTCCACATTTTTTTCTCCTGAAAATAAATGTTGAGCGGGCGGAACAGCACATAAATAATTATTGCGCCAAGAATACCGGCTAAAATGCCTTCTAAACCCAGGAGTATGACGATTCCCAGCAAAGCGGTGATAACTAAAATGACATTATTACGTTGTTTTAAGCTTGTTATACTAAGGGCCATGGTATGTGTTTTTGGTAAATATAGGGCATAATTACTCGCCTAAACATTTTAAAAGACAAGCTAGTTCAGTTAAATATCAGTTTAAGCAAAAAATTATCATAAGGGCTTACTTATGGTGAAAATTTTACTTTTTCTTTTTGGGCTGCGGTTCCTTACCAGAGCGCGCTTGCTGCTGTTGCTTCATTGCATCCTCTAAACGTTTTGCAAATCCAGATTTTTGCTTTTCTGGTTTAGCCTTGTTTTCTTGTATCTTTTTATGGATATCATCATCATTAATAAAGAAACGACGGATAGTCCATTGCTGACCAAAAGTTACCAAGTTACTTACAAAATAGTAATAAGTTAACGCAGCTGGTGAGCTGTTTAAGAAGAAGAAAAAGAACACTGGCGTAAGATATTGTATTGTTTTCATTGGCCCCGTGAGCTGTGCCGTATTTTGCATATTCATTTGAATATATAATACAGAACTTATGGTCATAAGAATACAAAATATACTAATGTGATTGCCTATAAAAGGAATTTCACCACCCCATTTAATTACATCATCGTAAGTAGAAAGGTCGTTAGCCCAAAGGAATGATTGCTGTCGCAAATCGATGGTTCCAGGAAACAATCGGAACATGGCAATTAATATAGGCATTGAAAGTAATGTAGGGATACATCCTCCCATTGGATTAACGCCAGCTTTGCGGTAAAGCTTTAATTGTTCTTGTCCAAGACGTGCTTGATCTTCTTTATATTTTTCTCTTATTTCGGTGAGTTCGGGGTTGAGCATGCGCATTTTTGCCATAGACAAATACGAGCGATAGGTGAGTGGTGTTAACGCTAATTTTATGATGAGCGTCATCAAGAAAATAATTAGACCATAATTTGAAATCATGCCACTAAGCCAATTAAACAATGGAATGATAAATACTGTGTTTATCCAGCCAATAGCCCCGCTGCCTGTTGGTATAATGGTTTCGAGGCCAAGGTCTAACGCATTGATGGACTGGTAATCGTTAGGAGCGATATACCATTGCATTGGTATTTCAAAAACAGGTTTGCTTTCGTATGTTAAGTATAATTCGGTATTACATCTTTTAACAAAAGAAGAAGTATCATCTGCAAAAATTTCAATTTTTCCTTTGCTGTCGAAATTTTCTTTAGCAATGAGTGTAGTATTAAAAAACTGCTGCTGGCAACTCACCCATTTAATAGGCGCTTCAAATTCCAATTCGCCATTTGTATTTTTATAATCTACATTACCTTCATCTGTACTGAAATACAATTTTGAATATTGGCGTTCGTATTTCATGCTTTTTTCCTGCTCTTGCATTTCATTTTTCCAATTTAGGATAATGATTGGATCGCGACCAGGAATAATATCTTGAAAGCCAACAAATCGGACTATGTAATCAACAAGATAATTAGTTGTATTAAATGTATAAACCTGCTCCAATGCACTACCATTGCCTAAATCTGCAGTAAAGGTGATTGAATTGCCATCGGTAGATTTTTTTGGTGTGAAATACAAATCTTCTGTATTCACCATTTTATCGTTGCTATAATAGAAATTGTAATTGAATCTATTATTGTCGCCATCAATTATGTTTAGTTTGCCACCATGGTAGTCTTTATATTCTTTCAGCTCGGCGCGAGCGATATGACCACCCTTGCTGCTGAAAACCAATTTAAGTTTGTCGGTTTCTATGGAATCCAACTGTTCAGTTCCATTTACAACACCTGCAAATTGGCCGTAAACATTGTTTTGCTTCACCATTTTGAGTGAATCTTCTAAAACCTTTATGGCACCAGCGGTAAGGGCATTTTTAATACTATCGGGTATAGTTGTTCCAGCATCTGAAAAAGCAGGAGTTATTGACTTTTGTACAATTGGATTTTTGATGAAATTGAGCGAATCGTCAACACGTTTTATTGAGTCTTCGGTATATTGTTTTTTAGCATCAGCAACCCTTTGTTCATTAGCAAAGCGGCTTTGCATAAAAAAGAAGGCTATTATGAGCACGCCAAGTAGTACAAAGCCTATGACATTATTACGATCCATCGATTAATTATAATTGAGCGGCAAAGTTAGGTTATGCTTACCCATTGGCAAAGAAAATTTGAAATGTTATGGGCATGCTCCGAAAATGACGTTCGGCAACAGCCCCATATTTTATGTGAAAAGCCTTTATATGTTGCTTTTAGATTGAATTTAGTTAGTCTTCTGACTTAACATGTTTTTTTTCTTTGAAATCGATAGCAGCTTTCACAAAACCGACAAATAGCGGGTGAGGGAGCTCAACCTTGCTTTTAAGCTCAGGGTGAAACTGAACACCAATAAACCATGGATGGTCTTTTAGCTCGATAATTTCAACAAGGTTTTGCTGAGGATTTAAGCCTGTTGCCATCATCCCTTTGGCTTCATAATCTTTCAAATAAACATTATTAAACTCATAGCGGTGGCGATGGCGTTCGGTTATATGTTGCGATTTATATATTTCGTATGACTTAGTTTTCTTAAATAAACGGCAATCGTAGCTACCCAAACGCATGGTTCCGCCTTTTTCGGTTACTTCGCGTTGCTCCTCCATCATGTCGATAACAGGATGCTTTGTTTTAGGGTTCATCTCGGTGCTGTGCGCATCCGTCATTTTAAGCACATTGCGACCGAACTCAATAACAGCGCATTGCATACCCAAACAAATGCCGAAAAATGGGATTTTATTTTCACGAACGTATTTTATGGCAGTAATTTTACCCTCAATACCTCTATCGCCAAAACCAGGTGCAACCAAAACACCGTCTAAGTCGCCGAGCTTTTCGCCAACATTGCTGTCGTTGATATGCTCACTCTGGATTGAAAACACTTTAACCTTGCATTCATTAGATGCGCCAGCATGAATAAATGATTCAAGAATTGATTTATAGGCATCTTGCAGTTCGACATACTTACCAACTAATCCGATTTTAACCGAATTGGTTGGATTTTTCAATTTTGAAAGAAATTCTTTCCAATTTTTAAGATCAGGTTCGTTACGTTTTGGCAATTTTAGTTTGGTGAGCACAATTTCATCAGCATTTTCTTCCAATAAATGCAATGGCACATCATAAATTGTTTTCACATCTAGCGCCTGGAACACCGAATTTACGTTCACATTGCAAAACAATGCGATTTTTCTGCGTAATTCTTTTGGGAGTGGATGCTCAGTTCTGCAAACGAGAATATCTGCTTGTAAACCGCTTTCTAAAAGCAACTTAACACTATGTTGAGTAGGTTTAGTTTTTAACTCATGTGCTGCAGTCAAATATGGAATTAGGGTGAGGTGGATGATGATGCAACGTTTATCGCCCAATTTCCATTTTAACTGGCGCACAGCCTCTATGTAAGGTAGCGATTCTATATCACCTACGGTTCCGCCAATTTCGGTAATAACAATATCGTAATTGCCCGATTCTCCAAGTAACAGCATGCGGCGTTGAATTTCGTCGGTAATGTGCGGAATTACTTGCACAGTTTTACCTAAAAACTCTCCAGCACGTTCGCGGTTGATTACATTTTGGTAAACTGCACCAGTAGTTACATTATTTGCCTGAGAAGTCTCAATACCCAAAAAACGTTCATAATGGCCTAAGTCCAAATCTGTTTCTGCACCATCTTCGGTAACATAACATTCACCATGTTCATAAGGATTAAGGGTTCCCGGGTCTACATTGATGTAGGGGTCAAATTTCTGGATAGTGACTCTAAAACCGCGAGCCTGCAATAATTTGGCTAATGATGCGGAAAAAATCCCTTTTCCCAGCGACGACGTTACTCCACCCGTAACGAAGATATAGCGAACTTGTTCATTCTTCATAACGGGCTATAAAGGTATGGTAAATAAATTTGGCGGTTATTAACAAATTGTTGAAATCGACTGAATTTAGGTTGTTTCATACAATATGAGCAAGCAGTCAAGTAAAAGTGAGGGCGTTAATTTTTCCTTATGCAATTTATAAATGCAATTGTTTGATATTATTAAAAAACCCTATTTTTAAAAGTGGTTTCAGCCGCTTATAAAGTAATTGCAGCCATTATTAAGTTATAGATTTAGGATGAGCATTTGCAGTTTTACTTTACAATATCCATTTACATTTAAACAAAGAATGCATTATTGTAATAATTGAAAATGCTTATGTAATTATGGATTTGAAAACTGCATTTGTAAATTTCGTGGTTGAAGTGAGCCAGTTTTTGTAAATAAATGCTCGAGCATGTAACACTATTTTAATCAACTTTGAATCATCGATTATTTGCTATTTATATAGGAGCAATTTTGTAAGGAAGACAATTGAATCAACGAATAAAAAAAATAAATTACATAGTATGAAAAACAAAATCGGCACTAAAGACAAACCTTTAAATTAAAAACACCACCGCTTTCATCAGAATATACCATGCATGTAGATGAAAAGGATGGAAAAGCAATTTTAGTATGCACTGTTGGTAAAACTATTTTGCATTACGACCAGCGCTGTATTTATGATTTACATGCAATGTTAAAGCAACACGGTGATTGAATGGACCTTGGCAGTGCTGACGAGCAAAAGCCTGCAAAGGAAGGTACTGTTGAAGAATGGGGGCGTTTAGAAAAAAATCCGGTTGGTGGATGGTATGGCCACAAAAAAGGTTTGAGGGGTCGGTTTGGGTTATGCATTCCCCCGTTAATGGAAGCGCTTGGCTTAGTTGAGGTAACCCATGAAGCTAGAGGCAATAAGATGCGTGCAATTTAATTTAACAATGATTTAATAGGATGTCAAAATATTAGTTATTTGTTTTGTCCAATATTTAATTTTCATTCGTTTTAAGGGTATAAATTAATTAAATCACTAAAAAAAATTATGAAAGCAAACGAAAATGCGCTCAATTGGTTTGAAATATCTGTATCAGATATTGCCCGCGCGAAAATTTTTTATGAAGCTGTTTTTGGCATTCAGATGCATCAGGAAGAAATGATGGGCATGCAAATGGCCTATTTCCCTTTTGAGGATATGAATGGAAAAGTAGCGGGTGCGCTAGTTCAAAGCGAATTGCATAAACCAAGCATGGATGGTGCTAAAATTTATTTGAATGGTAATCCAGATTTATCCAATGCTTTAGGTAAAGTAGCAGCAGCAGGGGGAAAGGTTATCATGCCCAAAATCTTTATTTCCGATAATGTTGGCCATATGGCTTTTTTTATTGATACAGAAGGCAATTCGGTGGCATTGCATTCAGGAAATTAAATTTTAACCAATCTAATTTTATTAGGAACGATTTTTTATTGGTATTCAGAAATGATGTTGCCGCCACACAATCGCAAATGTCGCCAGATCAAATGCAGGTTTTAATGAAAACCTGGATGGATTGGATGGGTGGAATTGCAGCACAAAATAAGCTAGTGAGTTCGGGTAATCGACTTGCACCTGTTGCTAAAGTTTTGGCTCCGAATAATGTTATTACAGATGGCCCTTTTGTTGAAATTAAAGAAGCTATTGGTGGATATATTATTGTAAAGGCAGCATCACTTGAGGAAGCAACCGAATTATCAAAAGGTTGTCCGATTCTTGATGTAAACGGGACAATTGAAATTCGTATGGTTATTCCAATGGATTAATTAATTCTTATACCTTTATAACCTTCTGTATTTGCAGGAGGTTATTTTTTTTATGGAGCAGCCAACAATATTGCCAGATTTATTTAGAACAGAATACAGTAAAATTGTTGCTGTATTATGTAAATATTTTGGTATGCAAAATATGGAAGTTGATGAAGACATTGCGGGCGAAACTTTTTTATTGGCTTTAAGTACTTGGGGTTTAAAAGGGTTACCGCAAAATCCGACTGCTTGGTTATATTAAGTTGCTAAAAACAAGGCGATTAATTATTTTAAACGTAACACACATTTCAAAAATAAGATTCAACCTGAAGTGTTGCGGCGTTCAGATATAAGTTATGCTTCAGAACCTTACCTGTCAAGAAAAAATATAAAAGATAGTCAGCTGCAAATGATGTTTGCAATTTGCAATCCAGTTATTACAGTCGAATCACAAATTGGATTGTCGCTGAATATTTTATGCGGTTTCGGCGTAGAAGAAATTGCAGAAGCTTTTTTAACCAATCGGGAAACTATTTATAAAAGACTGCAACGGGTTAAAGAAAAACTCAGATTAACAAATATTAAAATTGAACTTCCAAGTGATGATGAAATTGGATTGCGCATAAATGCAGTACTTACAACTTTGTATTTATTGTTTAATGAAGGATATTATTCGTCGGCTCAAAATATTACTTTACGCAAAGATTTGTGCATAGAGGCAATGCGACTAAACCTCATGTTAATTGAGAATGAACTCACCGATATAGCAGCGGCAAATGCCTTGCTTGCTTTAATGTGTTTCCATGCCTCGCGATTTGACGCCCGAATTAATAATGATGGTGAAATTGTATGAACATCAAGACGAAACTTTATGGAATAAAGAGTTAATTCAAAGAGGGGAGTTTTACCTTAATAAAGGTGCAGCGGGTAAAGCAATTTCCAAATATCATCTTGAAGCTGCATTAGCCTATTGGCATACACAAAAACAGGATACGCATGAAAAATGGGAAAACATACAACAATTGTATAATAAACTACTGCAAATTGATTATTCACCAATTGCAGCCTTAAACCGTACTTATGCACTTGCAAAGGCAAATGGTAACATAATTGCAATAGCAGAAGCCGAAAAATTAAATCTGGTTGGCAATCAACAGTATCACGTACTATTAGGTCATTTGTGTAAAGAAATTGAAGTATCTAAAGCAATAAATCATTTCCGGAAAGCACAATCGCTCTCAAAGCGTGCATCTGATAAGATCTATCTGGCAGGGTTAATCAAAAGCCTCGAGAAATAGTTAGTTAGTTAGCATTAGTTTGAATGTTTTTTTGGATAATTTTTCTAGTTTAAATTTTTGGAATTTGAAAAGCAATATGAATCCTGGTTAACTATTGAAAACTATAGCACCTTACAGTTGGTAATAAAATCAAATATTTCCTGTTTAAACGCGCTCTTTACAAATTGTTTGGTATTAGGGTTAAACCTAAATAGACCCAGAATAAACAATGGAATTCATAACATCTTACATTTTGTAATAAAATCAATTATTTCAACTAAATAACATGCGTTTTTCAAATTGTTTGCTATTCAGGTTAAACCCAACTAAATTAATGGGCTGGTTAATTTGATAATGCCTATTGATTAATTTGAGATAAATGATGACTTACTGTATACTATTGATTTATATAAATTAAAAAGGTTAAAGAACTGACACTTGCATTTTTCGAATACCTCAATGCTTAAAATTATCAAATTCCTAGCAATGGTTAAATGTTGTAATACTAAACTCCAATTGTGTAATACAGTTAATACGAGTTATATTCATCTTTGCTGTATATAAAACAACATATATTATGAAAAACACTATGAATACAAAAATGAAACAATTTGCATTGTCAATTGTTTTAGCATTTACCTTTACCGCCGTACAAGCGCAAAGTGCAGAATTTGGCTTGCGTTTTATGCCAACTTATTCGGCATTCGACATCCAAAGTTCTGAAGGCGGAGTCATTAAAGGAACAGTAACACTTGGATATGGTCTAGGTGCATTTATTGGATTAAATTTAACCGATAATTTCGGCTTGCAAGGCGAGGTTATTTACAGTTCAATTAACCAAAAATACACGGAGCTAGATGTTGAGAAAAAAATCACACTCCAGTATATTAACATTCCACTATTGGCTGTTTTAAATACTGGTAAATCGTTACCCGTAAATTTGAGTATCGCTGCAGGTCCTCAATTAGGAATCAGCATAGGAAGCAGCTTTGATGGATCAGTTGAGGGTGACAGCCTGATTCTTGTTCCTGTGCTTGCTGTAAAAAAAGGTGATCTTGGCGTAGCTTATGGAGCGGGAATAGATTTCGGCCTTGATCCGGCTAATATGATTCGTTTTGGTTTAGGATTTCGCGGTGTTTTTGGTTTATTAGATATTAGTGATGATAGTAAGTCACAAACCACCGATAAGTATTATGTTCTTGATCGTACACAAATAAAAACTTACTCTGTTTATGTTGGGCTTTCAGTGTTATTTTGATAAATAGTACTTATACTTTACTTTAAACACGATGTTTATAGAACTTGTTCTTATTAGGGCAAGTTTTTTTTAATTTAATAAGTGCTGACTGCTTAATATGAAAACAGAGGAAATTGACAACCTGCTATTTGATGAAAAGGAGCAGCTAAGGAAATTGCATATAATAGTTTAGGAATCGATAATTTAAGAAGATTTAATCATTTGCAACGTTATAAACCTGAAATCTGAGGTGATAACTCCTGGACAATTGGTTTCCGATAAGCTTGCAAAATTTAAAGGAAGCTTGAAATTCATAATTTATTTCGCTGTCATTTTAGCTTTGTGGATAGTATTTAACGTTGTAGTACTAGCACGATATAGATTTGACCCGTACCCATTCATTTTAATGAATCAGATATTATCCAGTATAGCAGCGTTGCAGGCTCCAATAATCATAATTAGGTAGAACTGGCATCAGGAAAAAGATAGGCTAAGTGCAGAGAGCGATTACTTAATCAGTTTGAAATCTGAAATTCAATTTCGTAGCCTCCATAAAAAATGGATTTTTTGGTGGAAGAGCCAATTAAATCGTTAATTGAGATTCAGCAAAAGCAATATTTGCTGCTAAAAGAGATAGCTGAAAAAGTAGAATTGATTACAAATACAGGCAATCATCGCGGGCTTTAAAGCTCTTAAAGATTGATTTTGCCATCTAAAACATGTGAATATTGTAATATTCCTTTTAGATTATATAAGGTGAATAGTTTTCACAGCTATAATTTTGTAACAACAATTAACCCCATGAAAAAAGATAAAATAGTTTTAGAAAACAGCTTCACAGCAGTTGAAAGTCAAATTTTAGACAGTTCATTTAAATACCAATTGCTTAGTTTAAATGAAGTAGTAATGATGTTGCCTGAAAAGGTATCAATTTTAGAAGATTTATGCACAAGCACACAACAAAAAATTAAACAATCAATATTATAATCACAATTATTTTAATTAATACTCAATTAATAATCAAATATGAAAACCGTTGCAAATTACCTAATAATTATAACTGTTCTTGTTATATCAATAACTGGTTGTAAATCGGCTGCCGAAAAAAATGAAAAAGCGCAGTCTGAATTAAATGCTGCAGAAGCAGATTTAAATGATGCGCAAAACAAAGCCACTGAGGCTGAGCAGAATTTACTCGAAAGCACAGCTTGGTTAGAATTCGAGAGAAATGCTAACCTTACTATTTCAGCTAATGAAGCACAAATTGCAGAATTGCGAGTGAAAATGAGTAAATCTGGACGCACTTTCGACACCTTGTATGCAAAAAATATTGACCGTCTTGAAGAAGAGAACAGAAATATGAGACTTCGAATTGAAGCGTATAAAAAAAGTCAAAGTGGATGGGAGAATTTTAAATTAGAATTTGATCGCGACATGGATTCACTCGGCAGAGCACTTAAAGATTTAACCGTTGATAATAAGAAGTAGTCTAATTGCTTCGCTAGTATGTTAGTGAAGGTAAAGAGAATAGCAATTGTTTTTACCTGCGGAGTTAAAAAAGTTTGCTCCTGGTAACCAAGTTTAATTAAGAAAAGATTGAGTTGCCAATATGAGTGAAATGTTATTTGATATTTGATGTTGATTAAGTTAAAGTTATGCAGCTTTTCACAAAATCATCGATGTATCTAAGGATAGGCCAGAGTGCTATTAGGGGGATCCAATCATATCTTTTTAACTGTAGGCTAAGTGATATAGACAGCACGTCAACAAACTTTATAAAAGCAGAACATGCTTTAAATAATTTTTAAATTTTAAAAGGCAGATGTACGTAAAGTATGATGTTGTTAAATGAAAAAATGGAATTAAAATTAAATAAACGCTGCTTGTTGCAACAATTATAATAGACCCTAAAAACAAAAGATATTTCATGAACACACAAACACAAAAACAGCTGTAGATCCAACCATTTCATACCAGGAATGGTTGTAACTGCTGTTCTGATTTAACCCGAATTAATTAAAAAACATCATAAGAACAACCAACCTATTCATTTATTTAGGTTTAATCTGAATATCAAACTATTCGAAAAGAGTGTATTATTGGCTGAAATGTTTGAATATTTTGAAAAAGATTAGGTGTTATGAATTGCATTGCTTATTCTATGTTTAAATTTCACGGGTTTTAAGTAAATTTTAAAAAATGACAAATAGTAATGCGTAAAACATGCCAGACAGCGGAAGTTTGGGAGTAAAAAAAAGTGCTAATTGAAATATTCTTGATTGAATTATTATGACTTAAATTCTGAATTAATAAAACGATTAGATTTTTGAAACATAAGACAAGAAGTTTGGGTAAGTCAACTGAAGAACTTTTACAAATTATATGCTTACTATAATATCTGCCGAAATACAGTCAATGTTGAATACAGATTCAACATTGCTTTTTTCCTTAGATATTGGGAAAAAAATATTAACAATTTTAATTTAATATACTAAAAGAAATCACTATGGGAAATTTACTTTATCTAATTGCAGTAGTATTACTGATTTTATGGGTGCTAGGCTTTTTTGTTTACAGCGTGGGTTCAATTATTCACATCTTATTAGTTATTGCAGTTATTTCAATACTAGTAAGGGTTATTCAAACTGGGAAAGTTACTAAATAAAATAGCATGAAAAATGACAAACTAATTTTGGGATTGCTTGCTGGATTAGCGATTGGTGCACTAGCAGGTGTTTTATTAGCTCCTCATAAAGGAGAACGAACACGAAAGCGAATTTTGCGCGCTGCCTCGCATGCGGCAGGTAATTTGAAAAGCAAAGCAGAAGATGTTATAGAGTCTGCAGAAAATAAATACGCTGATGCGGTTCACACGGCTGGACAAAATATTAAGAAGGTTATCTCTGGATTACCAAATATAAATAACTGATGATTGGTCTTGCTGACTATAACCTACACTGCATATGTGGTGTAGGTTGTAGTTATTTTTTTTAATCTCTTTTGCTGCTGTTTGAGCGTATAATATAAGTAATGCAAGTTATTGCATCACATGAATAGGATACCAGATCGTGAAGAAATTTTGATATACTATAGTTTGATCATTTTTTTCATTCATTAAAAAAGATATTTCTATAGAACTAAGTTTAGTTTTAAAAATGGAAGTGCGAATAATTAACTACTGCTATTTTTACTGATTATAGTATTTGGTTACCTTTACAGGGTTATGGAAGGAAACTATAAAGACATTAATAGACAATCATGGAATACGCGCGTAGAAACACATGTGCAATCCGATTTTTACAATGTTGAGGCTTTTCTAAATGGATGGTCATCGCTAAAGGAAATCGAGGTACAATTATTAGGCGACGTTACTAACCTTTCTATATTACATCTACAATGTCACTTCGGTCAAGATTCAATTTCCTTGGCGCGATTGGGAGCAAAGGTTACAGGCGTTGATTTGTCGGATAAAGCAATTGCCAAGGCAAAGGAACTTAACACGCAAGCTGCCACCGATGCCGAATTTATTTGCTGCGACATTTATGATTTACCATTGTTTTGCGATGAGCAATTTGACATCGTGTTTACCACATACGGTACAATTGGTTGGTTACCGGACATGAATAAATGGGCTTCAGTTATAGCTCAATTTCTTAAGCCAGGAGGTAAGTTTATTTTTGTTGAATTTCATCCTGTTGTGTGGATGTATGATGACAATTTTGAAAAAATTGCTTACAATTATTTTAATGAAGGTGCTATTTTGGAACAGGAAAGTGGAACGTATGCCGATCGTAACGCGCCAATTGCTCAACAATATGTAATGTGGAATCATGGAATTGCAGAGGTTTTAACTGCGGTAATTAATAATGGTTTATCGGTATCTGTTTTTAATGAATTTGATTATTCACCTTATAATTGTTTTAAGGAAACAGTTGAGTTTGAACTAGGTAAATTTCGCATAAAGCACTTTGGCAATCGAATTCCTATGGTTTATTCTTTAGTGGCAGTAAAAAATAAAGTGTAGTTTTGTAATTAACTAAGCATGTATTAATGATCAGTAAGGAAAGGAAGCAACAAGCAAAAATTATACGTATTTTTAGGAAAATTCATCGAATAACAGGTATTTCATTGTTTTTTTTCTTTTTTTTTGTTGCTGTTACTGGAATTTTATTAGGATGGAAAAAAAATAGCAATGGTGTTTTACTGGCCGTTACTGCACAAGGTACTACAACCGATTTAAAAGCATGGTTAAACCTGGATAGTTTACAAACGCTCGCTTTTTCGTATGCACATGCAAATATTTCGCCTGAGCTTTCTCTCGAACTAGATAGAATTGATGTAAGAGCATCTAAAGGTGTGGTAAATTTTGTTTTTGTTGATGGGTTTTGGGGCTTGCAAATTGATGGTGCTACTGGAGCCTTGTTATCAGTAGAACGTAGACGTTCAGATTTCATTGAAAAAATTCATGATGGTTCCATTCTCGACCTTTATTTTGGAACTACAAATGGACAAATTAAATTGCTGTATACTAGTATTCTAGGATTAGCGCTTTTGATATTTACCATTACTGGGTTTTGGCTTTGGTACGGTCCAAAGCGTATGCGAAATAATATGAAACGGATGGCTAATTAATTACTGCAGTATTTTATGTAAATCATCAGGGCTATCAATACCAATTGTGTCCATATTTGTTTGAACAACTTTAATAGAAAATCCATTTTCAAGCCAGCGCAATTGTTCAAGCGATTCTGATTGTTCAAGCGCTGAAGGGTTAAGTTTAATTAACTGCTTTAAAACCTCAGTTTTATAAGCGTAAATTCCAATATGTTTAAAATAATGTGAAGTGCTATTTCGGTCGAATGGAATTACACTACGTGAAAAATATAAAGCATTATTATTAATTGTAAATACTACTTTTACTATGTTGGGATTTACTAAGTCAACTTCATCATTTATGTGCTTTATTAAAGTGGCTATTTCTGTTTCAGGGTTTTCAAATGCAGATAATAGTAACGTTAATTGTTCTGGTTGAATAAAAGGTTCATCACCTTGGATATTCACAACGATATCAGATGCTGTGTTCAATTGCGCAATTACTTCACCAATTCTATCGGTACCAGATTGATGAGTAGCTGCAGTAAGCACTACATCCCCACCGAAGGATTGAACATGCTCGTAAATTCTTTCATCATCTGTTGCAACTATTATTTTTGAAAATGCTGGTACTTTTTGTGCTTGTAGGTAAACACGCTGAATCATTGAAATGCCACCAATTTCCACCAATGGTTTTCCTGGAAACCTAGTTGATGCATAACGGGCAGGTATTACTGCAATGGTTGTCATGTGTTAAAGATAATGTATAATAAATTTACAAAGAATATTTGCATCAAAGCCGTTAAACTTTCCTCACGATTAAATAAGAATTTTTTACCTCCATAATCTTAACCTTGCTGCCCATTTGAATGTATTCGCCATCACTTTGACCATCAAGCCATTCATTGTCAATTAATATTTTACCCGCAGGTCGCAAATCACTCATTGCAATACCAATTTTACCAATCATGGAAGCAGGTTCGTTAAACATATTTGTGTTATAACCTTCACTATTATTTTCTACTGTTTGGAGCGATAATTTTTTGAATAATTTTGACCTTGTGAAACGCCCAAAGAATGTGAACATTATTGCCAATGATATTACAAATGAACTCAATACAACTAATACTGATTCAGTAATTGCTGCTTGGCCACTTAATTCAAAATTAAAGCCTATATTTTTTATCATACTTAAAACTAATCCCGAAAAGGTCAGTAGTAAACCTACGATGCCGGTGACACCAAAACCGGGGACGACAAATATTTCGAGCGCTATTAAAATCAATCCAATTGCAAACAATAATATTTCCCAGTTTGCAGCTAAACCTTCAACATATAGCGGGGCAAAATAGAGTAACGCAGCAATTATGGAGATTACCAAAGCAAATCCAATTCCCGGACTTTGTAATTCGAAATAAATGCCTAGAAAAATAAAGGTGATACATAGGCCACGCAAAACTGGGCTAAGCAAAAATGACATCACTTTATCCATGCCTGTTGTTTCATATTCGGTGATGGTGTAATTGGTGATATTTGCTTTTGATAAAACAGCGGCAATTCCGTCGGCTTCGCCTTCACAGTATCCATTAGCAATGGCTTCATTGGTGGTAAATGTTAAAATTTTACCAGAGTCAATTACACCTGGAACGGCACCTCCACCTTGCACCATAGCTTCTGCAATTTCAGGATTTCTATTATTTGCTTCCGCCGTGGAACGCATGATGCCGCGCATGTATGCTTGATACTTTTCATCTACAATTTTACCTTCTTGATCTACAACACTGGCTGCTCCAATTTTCGCAAATGGCGACATATAAATAGAGTCACAACTAATTGCTATTAAGGCTCCTGCGCTTGCCGCATTATTGGTTATATAGCATAATACAGGTATTGGACAGCGCAGCAATTTAACGTGGATGGTATCGCCAGCATCTAGCAATCCACCATAACTATCTAGGCTCATGAGCACATAATCGGCATCCATTGCTATTGCTTCCTTTAAGGCTCGATCAACAATTCGAACCGAAGATTGCATAATATCTTCATGCAGTTCGAAATAGTAAATTTTCGTTTTAGCCAAATTATCCACATTCACGGTATTTTGACCCTGTGTGAATAAAAGTACACTAAGGAAGAGGATGGTGAATAAAATCAATCGTGATAAGACTCTACGCATGGTTAACAGGTTTACTTTTGCATGTGAATAATTTGTTAATAAACAATAGTCTCACAAAAATACGCGTTAATTATGGAAGCACTTTTACAAGACAAGAATATGAAGCGAATTTGTGTATTAATTCTCGTGCTACTTTGGGCATGGAGCGTGGTTGGAAACAGCGCTGTACCTGGAGATTCACTCGGTTTACGAGTAGTTGACGGAAAAACATTAGTGGTGTATAAAATGAGTGCTAGTGAAACCGCTTATGCTGTAAGTAGGAGATTTGGCGTTGCTTATAAAGATTTAGCAGCTGCAAATACAGGGGTTGATATGGGCGCTTTAAAAGTTGGACAAGAAATCTTGGTGCCAACATTAAAAAGTAACACCGCTGCAGCAAGTAATGTAAAATCTGAACCCATTGTTGAAAAAAGGGATGAGCGCGTTATGGAACCTTTAGAGGAGGCGCCTGTAGAAAAGCCAGCTGATATAACTGTGTTGAAAGTAGAGCCAGCAGAACTAATTAGTTCATCGAGTACGGAAACAGAAAAAGACGTGCTTTCAACCAACGATTTAAGTACAACATCTGCAACCGCAACAACCGATAAAACTAAATCGTTTGCACAATTATATGCTGAATATATGTCTGGTGAGATGATTGCCGCTTCAGAAAAAGGCGTCGCAACATGGATTGAAAATAATGGTATTCAGACATCGGGAGATAGATTTTATGCCTTACATAATTCGGCTCAAGTTGGTTCGGTGGTTAAGGTGCGCAATTTGATGAATAATAGAACCATATACGCCAAGGTTATAGGCAACTTAGCAGAAAGTGAAGTAAATGAAAAGGTATTAATTAAATTAAGTGCGGGTGCTGCTGAGCGTTTAAATGTGTTAGATAATCGCTTTGTAGTTGAAATAACCTACTATACCGTTGATGCAGAAGCAATGAAATAAATTAGTTCGTTAATAATTGTGAAAAGCGACGAGGCGTGACTTGTCGCTTTTTTTTATATTGAAATAATAAAAACCCATGCTAATTCGTTTTGCAATAAAAACATATTATGAAAACCTTGTTGTACCTAACAATTATGTTAGCTTACTTCTCTGCGACCGGACAACAAAGAATTAATAGTGTTTATTTTCAAAATGATGAATTTGAACTGGATGCTGCAGATAAAGTGGTAATTAGTGAATTCGCATCTTTTATACTTTCGCAAAAGGAAAGTGTAACAGCAATTCAAATTATTGCATACACTGATACCTTCGCAACATTAAATTACAATGTAATTTTATCTGAGAAGCGAGCCATGTCAGTAAAGCAGGAACTTGCCACATTGTTACCGCTAGATTTAATAAGTAAATTAAATATTAAATGGCATGGAGAATTGTTGCCTGCGCAGATTCCTCAAGGGTTTCACTACACTGAGCGCTGTGCCGACATGGTTTTAAATTATACTGTTAAGCGGGAAGAAATTCCAGAAGTAGAACCTATTGCCGAATTATTTAATTTAATGCGTAAACCTGTTCAAGATTTTGCAATTAATTCAGCGCGTGATACTATTTTATTGGGAGATGAAGGAACGATTATCAATATTAATGCAAATTCATTTTACATTCCAGAAAACCTAAAAGGTGAAAAAGTAGAAATCATTTTAATAGAGTATTACGATTATGCTTCGATGATACTGAATGGTTTAACAACAACATCTGGTGAACAGCAACTCGAAACAGGTGGGATGATTTATTTAAATGCTAAAATTGGAAATAGGATGCTAACAGTGAGAGAGGAAAACCCAATTACAATGATGTTTCCTGCCAAAAACTTGCAAGAGGATATGGTATTATTCACAGGGCAGCATGATGATAAGGGGAAAATGGATTGGCAACTTACACGCAATCGCATGCAGCGATTTAGTGCGCAGCAGGTAAACTTCATAATGTATCCTAGTAACTTTAAAAAGAAAAAATATCGCAAAGATTGCCCTTATTTATTTTGTGGAATAAGGCAAGACCTCAACATAAATGATACTAAATACAAAGAAAAACGAGCTTATTATTTAATTAATTGGAAGGCGTATCATAAATACACAGACAGTATGTGTGTTGCGTTTGGTGTAACCGATTACAATAAATTAGCACGTATTTTACAAGCTAAAGCGCGAAAGCAGGAGCAAGCCAATTATTATGTTGCAAATTCAACAGGATTAGGTTTTATGAATTGGCTGTGTTCAACCTATAAGTGCAATTTTTTAAGTAGCACTTGTTTAGCTGTTAAATAATTAAATTTTCTAATTGGTCTATTATTAATTTTTGCTTCTATTTTTTTCAGTTTGGCACTATCCAA
>Ga0163144_10004995_pt1 | contig 29617 bp, 26 predicted proteins | sample OliLak19BULKMAT1_FD_123175 | JGI IMG/M metagenome (GOLD analysis project Ga0163144, IMG submission 123175) | Freshwater microbial mat bacterial communities from Lake Vanda, McMurdo Dry Valleys, Antarctica - Oligotrophic Lake LV.19.BULKMAT1 | ecosystem: Environmental > Aquatic > Freshwater >...
AACCCACGGGACGAATCCCTCACCTCAAAAGTGGCTGCTTTTCACCCGCAAATCCCTGGCTGCTTTTGCCCGCAAACTGACACCAACAGGCTGCCGCTGCCGCAGGCGATCAACGTCGGTCGGCCGAGCTCAAGTTCGACCACAGCGTGTTGATCCCAAACCCCATGTCGCTCGATCCGGCAGTGGTTCCCGGCGGAGCGCCCGATCCGGAAAGGAAAATGGCGGATCACCTGTTCGGTGTCCGCCAAAGTTGCATCAGCCGGAGTAAGCTGAATCATCGGTCAGAAACCCTGAGGCACGTCGATCCGGTCCTGTGGATAGACCTCCAGGTCGAGCTTCGGGTTCTGTTTCGCCTTCTTGCAGTTGATGACGTGGCGCTCGCCCCCCGGGCGGGTCAAAACGACCTTCGTCTTGTCCGCATAGTCGGTGAAGTCTCCAGCCGTTTGAATTGCCTGAAGGACCGTGACCCTGCCGATATAAAGCTGACGTCCCGGCTGTTTCACCTGTCCGCCCACATAGTAAACCTTGTCCGGCCCGGTAACGACGACATTGAGATTGAGGAAATACTTCGGGACATACGCCGCCTTGATTTCCTTTTCAATGTCACCAAGAGACTTGCCCGCAACTTTGACGAGTCCGACCAACTCCAAAGAGATGTTGCCGTCCTCTTTGACTTCCGTCTCCACGGTCTTGAGTCCAGCCGCTTCGACGCTTCCCACTCCGGAAAACTCCACCTTGATCTTGTCACCAGCACGGACGGTCACCGTGCCAACGGATTGCGGTTTGCCAACAGGTGCGTTGGTCACAGCGGGCTGGGTTGTCTCACATGCCGTGGAAACCAGCATGACCAGCATCACGCTGACGGCTCCCAACCATTTCTTGATCATTTCACATCCCATACAAATCAGCAGTTAGGTTAGAATTTGCTCTTAATCTCAAGCATTGCAGCGGCCGATTTCGGTCCCTTCTTGGCGGACTTTTTCGATGCGGCATCATCGTCATCGTCCTGCTTCGAGTAGTAGTCGTAGTAGTAGCCGCTGTAGTAGTAGTAGTTCTCGTCCGAGGACATGTTGATGTTGTTCAACACTATTCCAAGCAGGTTGCCACCGACCTTCTGGATCATCTGCTTGGCGCGGATGGTCATGGGCTGCGGATAGCGGCGGTATTGGATCACCTGCATGACGATATCGACCTCGCTCGCGAGGATCGCCGCGTCGCTGATTCCCATGATCGGGGGCGAATCGAAGAAGACGAAATCGTAGCGGCGTTTCAACTCGCCGATCAACGCTTTCATCTGCGGGGAACTGAGAATCCCCATCGAGCTCGACGGAAGTTTGCCGGACGGCAGCACGTCCAGTGAGGCGAGGCTGGTCCGCTGGATCACTTCCTCAAGGGTGTTCTGGTTCAGGAGGAAGTTCGTCAACCCAAGAGAGTTCGAAACGTTGATGATCTTGTGGATGCTCGGACGCCGCAGATCGGAGTCGACGACCAGGACCCGCGCTCCGTTTTGGGCGAAGGTCGTGGCCAGGTTGAAGAGCGTGGTGGACTTGCCTTCGCCGGCACCCGCGCTGACCACCGTCATGGTATTGAAGGTCGGGTCCTTTCGTGAGAACAAAATGTTGGTCCGGAGGACGCGGTATGCCTCGGCGTGTGGGCTTTCGGGTCCTTCGAAAAGCAGGGTCCCGACATTCTGCGGAATCACAGCGAGCACTGGCGCCTGGAGCGCGCGTTCGACGTCGTCGATCGTCTTCACCGACGTGTCGAGATACTCGATGAAGAACGCCAACCCGACACCCAGGACCAAGCCGACCACAACCCCGAGCGTTACGTTCAGGGTGATGTTCGGACGAACAGGCTTAAGGGGCCGGAGTGCCTTGTCGATCACCTTGACCATAGAATCCATCGACAGTTCGGCGTCCAGGTTCTGCTGCTCCACTCTTAGTTCAAGCGCAGCGATCGTTCGATCGAGCCTGTCCGCTTCCTTCTTCTTTTCGATGTAGGGGAGGGACAGGGTGGTCTGATCGGTCATCTCCTGCTTCGACGCTTCAAGCATCTCGCTGACCTTCGCCAGTCGGTTGGAAAAACTGCGGACGTTGATCTCCATTCCGTTGATGATCCCCTTGATCCTGTTGTCCAGCTCGGTCGTGGTGTTCTCGATGAGATTTCTCCAGACCTTCACTTGGGGATGCTCAAGGCCCAATTCACCCGTGAGCTTGGTCAGGGCCGCCTTGTAATCGGTCAATGACTCCGTCAAACGCTGCAACGTCGGGTCAGGAACAACCGTATACAGAGACAGTCTTAGATCAGTGGGTGACAGCTTTGTCACCTCATCCAACTGCGTCTTGTAGCGAACGTATTCACCTTCAACCAACAGTTTCTGGGAGTTCAACTCACGCAGGGCGTTCGCCTGAAGCATCTGGACGCCCTGCATGGATCCCTCATCGATAAGCGATATCTTGTTGGTAGCTCGGATCATTTTTAGATCCGCTTGGACCACCGTCAGGTTGGTCTCCAGTTGGCTTAGCCGCTTCCGCAGCTCCACGACGCCATTCCTACTGGTCGACTTGTTGTCCCGTATGCGGGAAAACCGGTAGATCTCGGCAACCTTATCGGCGATCTGGACCGCCTCCTCGATGCTCGTGCTACGAGCTGTAATTTCAATTAGACTGGTGTTGCGGGACAAGCGCACATCCAGACTATTGCTCAAGATTTTACGCACTTGATCCTTGGTCAATGTCTGGCTTCCGCCAAATTCCTTCTGCCAAGTTTCCTCCAAATGCAGGTCGTCGATCACTTGATCGAGAATCGATTGGGACGTGATGATCTCAAACTGGGTTTGCAGAAAAAACGGGTCGTATCCACCACCCAATGCGGCCTCGCCAATTCCCTTGATGTCGGTCTTGTCCTTGTCGACCTGGATCCGGACCGTGCTCGCGTAGATCTTTTTCATTAACAACGTAGCAGCGACCGAGGTCATCACCACCAGTATGAAGACGATGAAAATGACCAACTTGCGAATCCGAATGATGCGCCAGTAGTCGAGGAAGTGCAGCTTGATCTCCCCACCCTCGGGGCTTTTGGAGGCGTCCATAAAATAAAATGAGGCTGAAAACTAAGTTCTCAGCCTCATCTATGACAAGTTGTATCTCGGGTATCAGTAGGTCGCACGGAGACCAACGAACGCTCGATTCCGCGTGTAGTCGCGGCCAAGGCTGTCGGACTCAAGTTTGTCCAAGGAGTATCCAAACTCCGCAGCCCAGTTGCGGGTGAAGTCGTATTTCAGGGTGAAACCCAATGAGTAATAGGTCTCATTTTTTCCATCCAACGAGCCACCATCAAAAGTGGAAGCCTGGACAAAGCCTAGGGCGTTTCCGGAAAGGAACTCTGTGAACTTATGATTCACGCTTCCGTAAACGGTGGTGGACTGTTGGGCCAATACAATCTGGTTTATTGCAACTACTCCGGTCACATCAGTCTGAGTCCGTTGGTGACGAACACCCAACTGAACGGATCCGGCGCTGCTGTAGGAATAGGTGGCAGAAACATCGGCATACGGATCCGTTGACTCCTGACCTAGCTTATAGGAATCAGTGAATGACAGACCACCCCGCGCGGAGACCCGCAACTGGCTGCTGAAATCGTGGTCAACTCCCAAGAAAACAGTGTGAGAGCGGCTATTGCGAAGCTTCGACGCGAACCCAGGAACGATGTCATCATTGCTGGTGTAATCAACGATGCGATACTGATATCCCAGAAGCGCCGTGGTCTGCGGCTGAACAAACCAACGAAGACTCCCTGAAATCAGGTGTTCCATCCGATCCAAAAGAGCCGAGTAGCTACCAACACCCGACTTCTTGAAGTCGTAAAAGCTATTAGCGTAGCCCAGATCGTATCCGAAAGTCTTCGAAAAGTCCCCACGGAACAGGATGTCGACAACGTTGCGCAGGTTTTCGCCTTCGGAGCGAAATGGGTTTCCTGCGCCGTTCAGAATTTCGGGATCTTGGGAAAGCGAAAAACTCTCGTTAACCTTGAGGTTATAGCGTTCGGAGAAGGCGTGATCCAATCCAAGGTTGAACTGGTGGGACAAATCCCACTTGTTGTTCGGACGGTCCCGGAAGTATTTTCCGGAAAACTCGTAGCTCCCCACAATCAGGGTCTGGTCCAAGGGAACATTGAACCCGATTCTCGGGGTCACCTCAAATCCAATGCTGCTTTCGCTGGTGGCGCTAGGGGCCGTGTTGTAGTTGTCGTCATAAAAGCCGCGAACACCGGCTGAAACTGTCCAGCCTTTCGAGGCTTCCGAGGTGGTTAAACCCGGTGCGTAGACGGCATGCAAGCTGACAGCTCCGAGTGCCAGTATCCCAAATGAGGAGGTGATGGTTTTCATATCTGCAAATTTACCCTTCCATAATCGGCCGAAGACAAAAAGCCTTAAGACCGCGAATACTTAGGTTGTCCGGCTCCGCGGTGTCAAATCCGAATTTCTAATTCTGCATCCAATCGTTGATCACCGTTGAGAACTTCCACGCCACCGCTCCCAGTCGCTCAGCAACAACTGCCCGGATTCCAAGAATCCGGGCGGCACTTTCCGAAGCGGAAACCCCGTGGGGACCTCGCCCCGAGAGAAGATATCGGACACAAACCGCCCCCAACTACGTGTCTGTTTCCACATTTCCGAGTGGAACCTGGCATCCAGGGTTCGCGGCGTGAAATAGACAAGCGACACGGTTTTAAGGGAATCGTTGACGAAATAGAAGTCCTCACTGCTATCGAGCGTCAGCCACATTGACTTCCGACCTCCATACCAGGCGATGGCCCACGGGACATCCGACATCACCATTTCTTCCGGCCGCATCCATTTTCCAATCTGCCCGAACAGCGGGGGGAAATACGGCGGGTAGGCCAATGGAATTGTCCGTGGAGGCATGAGATGGAGGACCAAGGAAAAGCTGAAAAGAGAAACGGCTCCCGCCTGGATCACATAGCGCAATTGTCTAAAAGGCAGAATGATCTGGTCCAGCAGGACCATGAAGAATCCTGAGCCGAAAACCATGACCATGGGGGCGGCAAGGATCAGAAACGCGTCGCCATTCACCTCGGGATTCTCGGAGGCCCGGAAAGACCGCGACACGGCGTGAACCAAAAGAGCCACCGGGATCGACAGCAGCAGGAACCACCGGAGCCGCCCGATCGATGGGTTCATGAAAGGTAGCAACAAGCCTGGCAGGAAAAACGCGATCACCCATGTGCTTCCCATTCCGGGAACATCTTTCTGCACTGCCTCCCGCAGATTGGAGGTCATCTTTCGGCCGACCTCCTTTGCGAGCGCTCCGAATTCCACGAACACAGAGGTCGCCTCGTCGGACCCGCGAGCAAGCTTGAAGTCCAAACTGCGCGGCAGAGTTTCCCCCGGAAAAAGACCCGTATCCTCCAACGCCGAATAGGCAGCCGCGCCGAATGGATTTCCAACGACTTGCACGTTCCGAACCGCCCAAGGCGAAAACACCAGAAGCATCGTCACCAACGCGACTACCGGCCCGGCGATGCGGACTGGACGCGCCCACATCGCCAAGAAAACTACTGCCGGAAGAACAAAAAAACCGAACGAGTAACGGGTCAGCATTCCAAGGCCAAGCACAAGTCCGGCGAAGAAACAGCTCAGGATCAGTGATCCAGGCGACGATTTCGTTTCTCCCGAAACCCCACTCTCAATGCGCAGGAGCAACCAAGTGAGGATCAGAAAGAGCAGAATAAGGAGGCTCGTGTTCATCCCGGAAACCGTGAACCGCCAAAAAACATCTCCGCCGACGAGAAATGCCGACGAGAGCCACGCGGTTTGAACGTCGAACAGCTTCCTCGCGATAAGGAAGACAAACCCGACGGATGCGGCAAAAACCAGTTGATTGAAGATCGCGACGACCCACTCCGGCAGGTAAGTGCTGAACGGCTCTTTCCGGGTTTCGCTGATCTCAAACGCTTTTTCCGGAAGCAGCTTGAACAAGCCCGCAACGATCAAGGGATACAGCGGAGGATGGGAAATGTCGGGAACCGCGCCCTTGAGGACCGCCTTTTCGTCGAGGCCCTGCCGTTTCATCTGTTCCTGTAGCAAAAAGACCTCGAACGGTTTGATGAAATCCGTCGTGAACCCCTTACCCAAGGCGATGTTCCGCGCCAGCTGCGCGTTGTCCATCGCATCGGGAGTCTCGAAGTTTCGGTAGCACCGGTAATTGAACAGCGCACCTACCCCCACGATCAGCAGGAGCGCCACCGTGATCCGGACCCACTTGGCTCCGCCGCCTTCTTCAAGTTTGTAGATCAGCTCTTGCAGTCCCGCCATGGTCAAAATCCTTCCAAGTGATACGTGTGCAGTTTCCGGTGCAGTGTGCGCCGGCTCATGCCAAGTTTTTGAGAAGCCAGCGTGCGGTTTCCACCGCTCTCCTGCAAGGCACGGATCATCAGCTGCCGTTCCGCGTCCTTCACGGAAAGCTCCGAGCTTGCCGGTGCAGCGGCTCCGGGGCTTGGCGCAGCGCCACTCGGCGAAGGCACCGCCGGCGCCCGAACGGACGCCGGCAAGTCACGCAACGTCACCCGATCCGCCTTCGCAAAGACCACCGCGTGTTCGATCGATGTCCGCAGCTCGCGCACATTGCCGGGCCAGCCGTAGCGCATCATCGCTTCGAGCGCGTCGACCGTGAAATCGCCGATCTTCTTCCCGTTCTCCTTAGCAAATTCTTTCAAGAATGCCGACGCCAAGAGCGGGACATCCGCCAATCGTTCTCGCAGGGACGGCATGTGGATCTCCACGACCTTGAGGCGCCAGAACAGGTCTTCGCGGAAGGTTCCGGCCTTCACCATCTCCTCAAGCTTCCGGTTGGTCGCAGCCACGAGGCGCACGTCCGATGTCAGAGTCTTGTTCGAGCCGACCCGTTCGAAGGTCCTCTCACCCAGAAAGCGCAGAAGCTTCACCTGGATGATCGCGTCGATCTCGCCGATCTCGTCGAGAAAGAGCGTTCCACCCTGCGCCTGCTCAACCCGCCCGATGCGCCGTTCATGGGCTCCGGTGAAGGCTCCTTTTTCGTGGCCGAAGAGTTCGCTTTCGAGCAACGCCGCCGGCAACGCCGCGCAATTGACGGTCACCAGCGGCGCCTTAGACCGCGGACTGAGCTGGTGGATCGCCTTGGCGATGACCTCTTTGCCGGTGCCGCTTTCGCCCTGGATCAACACATTGCTCCGGCTCGGGGCCACTTGTTTGATCATGTCGATGATCTCCAAGATCTCCGGCGTCTTGCCAATGATGTTCTCCAATCCGAAGCGCGTATCCAGCTGCTGGCGAAGCTCCGTGTTCTCCGTTTCCAGCTTCTGCCGGCGCAGCGCGCGCCCGATCCGCATCTCCAACTCGTCGATCTGCAGACGCCCCTTCGCGATGTAGTCGTCCGCGCCCCTCTTCATCGCTTCGACGGCGATTTCCTCGCTGCCATAGGCGGTCATGAGGATGCAGACGGGTGGTTTGGAAAGCGCCTTGGCCCTGGCGATGAGCTTCAAACCATCCTCATTCGGCAGGCGGAAGTCGGTCAGCATCACATCGAAATGCTCCTGCTCCAAAAGAAGTCCCGCCGCCGCCGCGTCCTCGGCCACGTAGACGTCGTAATGGTCCTCCAACGCCGCGCGGAGGCCTTCCCGCGTGGGTTTTTCGTCATCAACGATGAGAAGCATGGGCTTCGCGTCCATCCACGAAACTCAATCACAACGCTCCTCACACGCACAACCTGAATGCCAAAGTGTCCCAGCCAGCCGGCCTGACCGTTGAGCCTGGTTGGCAGTCGACACCCCGTTCAGACCTTCACGTCGGCCCCGCGAGCAGCTTCGGCTGCCGTTCAGCCAGTGGGAACCACAGCCGGAAGACTGTCCCCTTTCCAACGTTGCTCTCCAGCTCGATGCGGCCGCCGTGTTCGCGGACGATGCGCTGGACGATCATGAGGCCAAGGCCCGTTCCCTTCGTCTTCGTGGTGTAGAACGGCTCGAAGATACGGTTGATCTGTTCCGGCGGAATGCCGCCGCCGGTGTCGGTCACGCTGACCCAGACGCCTTCGCTGGTCTGTCCGGTCGCCAACGTCAGGACGCCGTCCTTGCTCATGGCCTGCATGGCGTTCTTCACCAGGTTCACCAAGGCCTGTTTGATCTGGGCGATATCCAACGGCGCAGGATCCAGCCGTCGCGCGCACTTTTCACGGACGGTGATCCCGCGGTTCTCCATCTCGGGCCGAAGCAGGTTGAGGGTGTCCAAGACCACCTCGTTGAGCGATGCCGGCTTCAGATTTGGCTTCGTCGGGCGGATGGCCTGGAGGAACTGCGTGATGATGTAGTCGAGCCGCGTGATCTCTCCCTTGGCGACATCAAGGTAGCCGTCGACCTTGTCGAGAATTTCTGCGGCATCGACCGGTGAAGCCGGTTTGCGTTCACGGAGCAGAGCCCCGTCACCCAAGCTGCCGTTCAAGGCCTGGCGGAGCTTTTTCGACTCCCGGGTGATGAGTTGCAGATGTATGTGGAGGGCGTTGAGCGGATTGCCGATCTCGTGGGCCACGCTTGCCGCCAGCAACGTCAGAGCTTGGATGCGTTCGCTCTCGATCGCCTCGAAGGTCTCCTGCCGGGCTTCAGTGGCGTCGTGCAGGATGAGCGCGAGGCCGGAACTGCCCTTCGAATCGCCGTCGAGCGGCGCCGCGTAGAGACGGACGAACCGCGGCTCCGGATAGGAGATCTCGAATTCATGGCGGACGACCCTGGGCCCTCCCTTGATGTCGAGCTTGCTGAGCCGCTTCCAATCGAGCTCCGGCAGGAACTTGGTGATCGGTTCGCCATCAGCGCCGTCCGAAGGAAGGTTGAGCAGACGCACGGCCCCTTCGTTGAAGTAGAGGATCCGGCCGACTTCATCGACCACGAGGACGCCGTCCTCGATGGTGTTGAAAAGCATCTCGAGAAACGCCCGCTCGCGCGCCAACCGCTCAAGCACCGTCTGAATGCCCTGCGGGTCCAGCCGTCCGATCCGGCCGAGGACACGGTCAAGGAAGCTGGTCTTGGGAGCCATGGTTCAGAGCCATTTCTTCCGCTTGAACCACCAATACGTGATGAGGCTCGAGGCGGCCGTCACGGCGATCGCGATCCCGTAGCCGTGCCTCCACTCGAGCTCGGGCATTCCCTTGAAGTTCATTCCATACCAGGTAGCCACCATCATCAGCGGCGTGGTGATCAGAGTGATCAAAGTCAGCAACTTCACGACTTCGCCCGTCTCGTTCGACGACATGTTCAGGTAGACCTGCAGGATGCCAGTGAGCGAATCCGTATAGTTCTGCGCGAGCTCGGAGATGTGGAACAGGCCGTCGTAGACGTTGCGGTAATACGGGACCAGATGGCCGCGGATCATCTTGAACTCGCCGCGTGCGAACCGCGCCAGCACCTCCCGCTGCGGGCCGATGATCTGGCGTAAGTGCAGCACCTCCTTCTTCACCTGGAGGATCTTGTTCAACGTATCCTTCGTCGGCGACGTCAGCGCGAGTTGTTCGAGTTCCGCGATCTCGATGGAGAGCTCGTCCAAAGCCGGCTTGTAGTTCTCGACGATCGCATCCAGTAGGCTGTGCGCGACGCGGTCCGGCGCTCGGGCGATATGCTGCGTGCTCTTCACACAGCGCTCCTCCACCAGATGCACCGACCGCAGCGGCGTCTCGTGGAAGGTCACAAGGAAGCTTTTCCCGAGGAAGAAGTTCAGCTCGCTCGTCGCGAACACACCGTCCTTGCGGCTGTAGTCCACCGCGTGCATCACCATGAAGAGATAAGGCGCGAAGCGGTCGTCTTCCTTTGGCGAATACTCCTCCACCTTCGGTGACGGGCTTACCATAACGCAGTCCTCGACGGAGAGCGGATGGAAATGGAACACGTCTTCGAGGATGAACTTGGACTCTTCCGGCGTGGCGTTCTCGAGGTCGACCCAGAGGAACAGATTCGTATCCGCGAGCAGCGTCGGCATCAGGAACATGTCGATGTCCCGCATGTGCAGACGGCCCTGGGTGGTGAAGGCGAACGAGCGAACCATGCGGGATGATTGGCCGGGTCGACCGCCAGCGGTCAAGGCGGCCGGACGATACCTGCGTTCAAAGTCCGGCAATCTCGACGAGGGGCTCGCCTGCTTCGATCAATTCGAGCGCTGCAAAAAAGTGGCGTCTCAAGACTTCGGCCAAGGCGGCGTCCGAAGTGTTGCCGCACGTCAGCCAAAGAATCTGGGGAGGAGGACTAAGACGTTCGACGAGCGCAACGAAGTCGGCGTCTTTGGTCACCAGAACTACTCCCGCACGCCGGGCCTCCTCGAAGATCAACTCGTCCTCTCCGTCCCGGAGTCCGATCTCCCTCAGGGCATGGGCCTCAACTCCGAACTCGGCCGTGAGTCTCCGTGCAATCCGCGGCGAAAGGTGGGCATCAAGCCAGATGACGCGAGGCATGGCGTCGGCAGAAAATGGTTACGCCCCGGACAGCATCACCGGGTGATCGATCCGCCGCCGCGCGTAGGCGATGCATGCCCGGACGTCCGCCGGCTCCAGATCCGGGAGTTCCTCCACGATCTCGCGTTCGCCCATTCCGGCACCGAGCAGGTCCAGCACGTCGCTGACGCGGATCCGCATTCCTCGGACGCAGGGCCTGCCGCCGCACTGCCTTGGATTCATCGTGATGCGATCAAGCAGCTTTTCCATTGAAGCAAAGTCGTTGAACCAGCCATTTCGGGCAATCCTCCATTCTCCATCACCGATCCCGCTTCAGCAGATACTCCGCGAGCGCCTCGAGGGCGACAGCCTTGCCCTTGAAGACCCCAAGACTCTTGAACGCACGATCTGTCAAAAACTGGGCGATCTTCTTGGATTTTTCCAAGCCCACGATGCTCGGGTAGGTCGCCTTCTGCGCCTGCGTGTCCTTGCCGGCGGTCTTGCCCAGTTGCTCGCTCGTCTGGGTAATGTCGAGGATGTCGTCGATGATCTGGAAGGCCAGACCCACGCAGTAGCCGAACTCGGTCAATGCCTCCAATTGCTTGGGCGTGCAGTTCGCACTCATGCCTCCAAGCCGCACTGAGCAGCAGAGCAACGCTGAAGTCTTACGTTCGTGGATGTATTCCAGTTCCTTTTTCGAAAGCGGTTTCCCTTCGCCCTCCAAGTCCGCCACCTGCCCGGCGATGAGCTGGAGAGAGCCCGAGGCCTTGGCGATCTCCATGACCACCGTCCGCATGTCGTAACGCTTCCAAGTGCGGCATTGGGCAGCGATCTCAAAGGCTTGGGTCAACAGCGCGTCGCCCGCCAAAACGGCGATGCCTTCGCCGTAGACCTTGTGGTTCGTCAGCTTTCCACGCCGGTAATCGTCGTTGTCCATCGCTGGAAGGTCGTCGTGGATCAACGAATAGGTATGGATGCACTCCACGGCGCAGGCCAGCGGCATGGCTTCGGCAATGTCCCCGCCGCAAGCCTCGGCCGCTGCGAGCGTGAGCGCGGGCCGCATGCGTTTGCCGCCGGCGAAGAGCGAGTAGCGCATCGCCTTGTGGATGGTAGCCGGCTTCGTCTTTTCCGACGGGAGAAACCGGTCCAGCGCCGCGTTCACCTCTTCGGTGCGTTCGGCGACGTAGGACTGGAGATCAAAGCTGCTCTGGTGGCGCGCTCCCGCGCGTGTGGCCGTGGATGGCATGCGGGTTTGTAGGAGAACGCCGCCGAATGGAGCAAGATGAGAAGAGGTCGGCGACGGGATTTACGATTGGAAGAGTTGGTGCGGACGAGAGGACTTGAACCTCCACTCCTTACGGAACCAGATCCTAAGTCTGGCGCGTCTGCCATTTCGCCACGTCCGCGCACCTAACTAGCAAGCACTTAAAGATGTCGTAGGGGTGGATACTTGAGCTTGTGCCACTAATTGTGCCACTGTTTCGACATGCAAGGAGATGCAAGCGCAAGCAAGGCACAAGGCGGTAAATCTCAGGTTTCCGGACATCACGGCGGAACCTACCAGAAGGTTTTGGATGGTCGCAAGCGGCCAATCCGGGGGCTGTGGAACCGCAACGGGAGATACTACGCCCGGGTATCGGTCGAAGATCCCGCAACCGGGGTGAAAAAGGTGCGCCGTGTGCCACTTTCCGCCGCTTCAGTGGCACAGGCACAGGCGGAACTTCGCCGCCTTCTGACCAAACGGGAGGACAACGAGCTGCCTGTTCTTCGGCGAACGCCGAAATTCCGCCACTATGTCAGACAGTATTTGGACTTCTACGAGACCGTGAAAGACGCGAAGAGGCCCAAAACCCTCCAAACGGAACGAGGCCACCTGAAACAATGGGCCGAGCACCTCGGGGACACGCGTCTGGATCGGATCAACATGGCCATGATCAACGGGTTCATCGCCAAACGGCAGGGGCAAGGCCGAAGCGGGCGGACGGTGAACCTCGCCGTCACGATCCTGAGGAATGTCTTCAAACGGGCGATAGACGACGGTTGGCTTCAGCGGCTTCCGACCGAGAACCTCCGACCGCTCAAATGGACGGCCCGCAAGAGGACCCTTTTCGCGTCGTCGGACATCGATTCCATCTGTGAAAAAGCCCTCGTGGCCTCGAAGAACGGGCAGGAACTCTCCGACTACGTCCGGCTCATGGCCTATGCCGGGTCGCGCGCTTCCGAATCGTTGCGGCTCAAATGGGCGGACGTGGACTGGCAGCAAAGGCAACTGACGGTGGGTTCCGACGGCTTGGCGAAAAACCACAAATCCCGCGTGGTCGACTTCAACCCGAAGCTCAAAGCCCATCTCCGCGACATGCAGCGCCGACGCGCCCCGGACACGGACTGGCTCTTCCCCTCGCCGCGCAGGGGTGATGCCGATATCCCTTCGAAGTCACTGCGCGAATCGCTCCGCCTCGCCCGCACTGCGGCGAATCTTCCCCGGTTTGGATTCCATGACTGCCGCCACTTCTTCATTTCGATGTGCGTGATGTGCGGGATCGACTTCATGACCATCGCCAAGTGGGTCGGACATCAGGACGGCGGCGTCCTGATCGGGAAGGTCTACGGCCACCTCAGCAACGAACACGCGCAACGGCAGGCGGGACGAATCGTCTTCTCGCCAACATCAACCGCCGAGGAGACCGCCGCATGAATTCCGAAGAACCCCAGCCGGAAAAGCATTGGGTGGAGGTCATTCTCAATGAACTGGAGGCCTTGGAAGGCACCCTTCCCGACCCGAAATTCATTGCCCAGGACGTGACCAACTACCCGCAATGGGTCGTCAACGTGGCCGCAGAAGTTCTCAAGGTTGGAATGCCCACGGTCGGCCTACGGGAAGGCCTAAAACTCGATGCCCGAGTGGCGGGGGCGTTCATGGGCAGCCAGTATGCTCGCCTCTGTAGCCTTAGTGAGCTTTTCAAGGAACCCAACTCAGAAGAGAAGCGAACCATCGAACGAATCGAAGCATGGGTGGAAAAACTGCCAGAGGCTCAACGACTCGAATTCCGCGAAAGGGAAACCGCCATCAACCTCTTCTTCGAGGTTCTCTTTACTGGCTGGATGGAACGGTTCCTCCTGCTCCTCAAACGCGCCTTCGGTTCAGCGGTTGAAGAATCGATGGAAGACGCGAGCGCCTTCACCGGAGCATTCCACACCGCGTTGAAGCAGGCGCGCAAGACGTCGCGTGAAACCACGGCCTTCAAAGTCTACTTCTGGATGTTCATGCATTGGCGATACATCCAAACCTTCGAAAGTATCAGGCAACTCCAGAAGTTTTTGGGTGTCTACCTGACAGCGAACGAGTTAGGCAATCTTAAGCGCCTCGAGAAGATCTGCGAAAGAATAGGGCTCACGCTTCGTCCTCCGGGGCGACCCAAGGGCTCGAAAAATGGCGACAACGGCACGATCTAGCCTGTCGGTTTTAACATCCGCCCCGCCCGATAGCGTGCCTTCATGCATCCGCATGAAACCGCTTCCGAGGCTCCCGCCGTTATCAGCCTTGCTCGTTGGCTTGAACAGACAGGCGTCACCGCCTGCACGGCGTGGAGATGGAGAAAGAAGGGCTGGCTTCGGGTCGTCAACATCAGCGGCCGTCTTTACCTGACCGCCGAAGCGATCACGGAATTCCGCCACCGGGCCGAAAGAGGGGAGTTTTCCCAAGTCCACAGGGTTCCGACACGTTCAGGAGGTGATCTGTGAGTGCCGAATCGGTCGGCGTTGGTGCCACGGAAAAGGCAAGCGGACCCGTCGCCGCCGCGACAGCGGCGGCGACGGGTCCGCTTCCTTGTCTAAATAGTCACAACTCAGACGATACCGAGTCCCTTCGACAGCTCGAGAAACTTCTCAAAGCCCTAAACGGAACCGGTAAGAAACTGGCCTTCGCCCTTTCAGCCAATGTCCGGGAGTTTTTCGGAAAGGTCGGTCTTAATAATGTCGGGTTCGTAACTCTCACGGTGGCCGATCACGTGACCGATCCCCGCGAGTTCAATCGGCGGATGAACAACATCAACCGTCGGGCGTTAAAACCGTTTCCGTGGATTCGAGTGACGGAGCGGATGAAGTCCGGCCGCCTCCACGTCCACCTGCTGATCGCGTTTCCCGACGACATCCGCACGGGAACGGATTTCGCGTCGTTTCAACGCAAGGACTACCGCTCCGCCAATCCATTCCTCCGCAAGTGGTGGGCATGGCTCCGTCGTCAGGCGAAAGCCCATGGGTTCGGGCGCTCACAAATCCTTCCCATCAGGACCAACATCGAGGGCGTCTCCCGCTACGTGGGGAAATACATCGCCAAGAACCTCACCGGTCGCACTGAGAAAGACCGCGGCATTCGACTGGTCGGTTACTCCAAGGGCTCGGGGCCGGTGAAACCCAACAATTTTGCGTGGCACTCGCCTCGCGCGACTCTTTGGCGAATGAAGCTTGCGGAAGTGGCCAAGCGCTCCGGGTTCAAGTCATTCGCAGACTTCAAGGAGGCGCACGGCTCTTCGTGGGCCTACTCGACTCGAAAGCGGACGATGGACCTCGAGCTTTCGTCCTATCCCAACCCGGAAACAGCCCGTGCTGACGGCCTCGACATTCCCACGATGGCCGCCGGATGCATCACCGTAGAAAGAAGCCGCTCGGTCGACTATTGGACCGCCAACATCGGCGAGTTTCTCGAACGCATAAACTCCACGATGGCCTACGAGCGGGTCCGGCGCTCCCGATCAGACGGAGACGCTTGGGCGGCTGCCGAAAAACCCTACGTGCCCCCTGATGGAGCGTGCGAGTCCGGAGGCGCATCCAGCCAAGCGAGCGGAGCGTTGCCGGGATTCTCCGAGGCTGAATTGGATGCGGGGAAGGGGGAGCCGATGGACTCCAGCGGAATTCAGCGCGGAGCGGTTCGGCTGTGGTGGGAGGATGAAAAGCACCCCATGGAACCAAGACCTTAATCCGGCGAAGCAAGGCAACGCCTTCCCAAATGCTCTCTTCTCAGTCCATCACGCCTAAACCGTCAAGCGGGCTTCTCACCCCGATCCCCGGCTTTCTCATCACATGGGTGTAGACTTGCGTCGTCCTGACGTCCTTGTGCCCGAGAAGCTCCTGCAAAGTCCTGATGTCCGTCCCGGCTTCCAACAGGTGGGTTGCAAAGGAGTGGCGCAGCGTATGCGCCGTCGCTCGCTTCGATGGGACTGCCTTGAGCGCCGCCACCTTGATCGCCCGTTGGAAACTCGCCTCGTTTAAGTGATGCCTCCGCCTCACCTTTGTCTCCGGATCAAGCGAGGGATCTGCGGACGGGAAAACCCACTGCCAAGCCCACTGTTTGCCGGCGTTGGGATACTTGGTCGCCAGTGCCCGCGGCAGCCAGACACCCGGCAATTGCGCCGCCCGATCCTGCTCATGGAGTTGCTTGGCCCGCTCCAGATGCCGCTTCAGCGGTTCCTCCAAGGATTCCGGGAGCATTGTCGTCCGGTCCTTGAATCCCTTCCCTTCATGCACTGTGATCATCCGGCGCCCGAAGTCGATTTCCTTCACCCTCAGCCTCAACCCCTCCATCAGCCGCAATCCGGTCCCATAAAGCAATTGGGCGATGAGCCTGTGTGTCCCCGTCAACTCGTCGAGCACTTGTTTCGTCTCCTCCCGGCTCAAAACCTCAGGAAGCCGCTTCGGCCGCTGCGAGCGTTGGAACCCGTCGATCCATTCGATGGGCGCGGAAATCACCTCTCGGTAGAGGAAAAAAAGCGCGTTGAGGGCTTGGCTCTGGGTTGCGGCCGCCACGTTGCGCTCCGCCGCCAGATAAGTCAGAAAGGCCCGGACCTCGTTTTCCCCCATCTCCTTCGGATGCCTTTTCCCCGACCAGAGGATGAACCTTTTGATCCAATGCAGATAGGCTTCCTCCGTCCGCCGGGAGAAGCGGAGGAACCGCATCGTTTCCCGGCACTGTTCGAGGAAACGGAGCTTCGGATTCGGGACAAACCCCTCCCGGGGACGTCGATTGTCCTCAGACCAAGAGGGATGCGTGATAGGCTGCATGAAGTTGCTGGTCAAAATGGACAAACCTCTCTATCTCAACACCAAACACAAATCAATCGTTTGCCATCCTGCGTGATAGGCTGCATGCGGGGTGCAACCGAATAACGTGTTAGCCCGTGCGAGCGTCGCGGGCATGTTCAAGCGCAACCAACAACTGAAAGACAACTCCATGAAAAACAAACTCAAAAACAAAATCCAAATCGCAACGGTAATCATGACGCTGGCTCTCGCCAGCGTGAGCTTTGCACAGCCAGTGTTACCACCCGGTGGCACGAGCACAAACAGTCCACCGACGCCAGAGCAGTTGGCAGCGCAGGCGGCCGCGCTGGAAGCATCGCGGCAAGCGTTGTTTCAAACTGAATTCCAGCCGTTCTGGGTTCAACCGCTGGCTGACGCCAGCGGCCAGCCAGCGACGCTGGCGCAGATGGATGCGACGCAACGCGCCACGCTCGCCACGCAAGCAGGAAATCTTCTGACGGCTCAAGCGAACGCCACGGCCAATGCCGAAACTTGGGCGGCAAGTGTTGGAATTGATTCAACCGCGATTTTGGCCGATGGCACAGTCATCAGCCTCATTGACGTCAACGGCGGCATACCCCGATTTTTCAGAACGCAGAACGCCGTGGCTGCCGCCACGATTTCCACTGCTCCTATTCAGCCCGGTGGCAGCACCGGACTGAATTTGACGGGAACGAACACGCTTCTCGGTATTTGGGACGGCGGCGATATTCGCCTGACACACCGAGAGTTCACCACCAATGTTGTTCGAGCGTTTGACCAGGATGGAGGGAGTCCCTTGGGAGTTGGGCTGCACCCCACGCACGTTGCTGGCACGTTGATGTCGTATGGTGTTTCATCCAACGCCGCAGGGATGTCACCGAGAGCCATGCTCCATTCCTATGATTGGTATGGTGATATTGGCGAGATGGGGCTGGCGGCATCTTCGACGAATTTGCACATTTCAAACCATTCGTATGGCTCACAGGTGGGATGGGGCACGTTGGTTGTTGGTGGCACGGCTTACTGGGCGTGGTTTGGAAACACGACGGTAAGCCAGACGGAGGATTACCAGTTCGGCTTTTACAACGCCAACAGCCGCAGCGTTGACCAGACGGTTTACGACGCCAATTATTACCTGCCCGTTTGGGCAGCGGGAAACGAACGGGGCACGGCGGGGCAAGCCCCCGCTGGTCAGCCCATTGGACATTACGCTTGGAACGGCAGCGCGTTTGTTCCGGTATTCAACGCCACACGCCCGACGGATGGCGACGCGGGAGGTTTCGACACCGTGCCACCGGAAGGAATTGCCAAGAACATCCTGACGATTGGTTCGGTTGGCGACTTGGCCGGTGGATACACCAACGCCGCCGGAGTTTCCATTTCGTCGTTCACCAGTTTCGGCCCGACTGATGACGGACGCATCAAGCCTGATTTGGTGGCCAACGGCGAGTCGCTCACTTCCACATCAAACGCCACTGATTCTGCGTATGCCGTGTTGTCCGGCACGAGCATGGCCGCGCCGAGCGTCGCAGGCTCGCTCGGCTTGTTGGCGCAGCAACACAGCCAACTTTACGGCGCGAATAGCGCGATGTGGGCGTCCACGCTCAAAGGTCTTGGCATTCACACAGCGGATGAGGCCGGAGATTTTCCCGGCCCGGACTTTCGTTTTGGCTGGGGCTTGATGAACACGCGCAGAGCCGCGCTCCTGATTCAATCGAATTATCAAAGTCAGGCACTGACGTTCATCAAAGAGGTCGTCTTGAACAACGGGGACTATATCGAGTTCCCGGTCGTGGCTACGAACACACAACCGCTGAAGGTGACGATTTGCTGGACTGACCCGGCTGGCACGACGCCGACCGCTTCGGTTGACCCGACGAATCGGATGCTTATCAATGACCTCGACCTGCGGGTCATTCGCGGGACGACCACAAATTTTCCTTGGGTGCTCGACCCTGTCGCCCGGACGAACGCGGCCACCACCGGCGACAACACCCGGGACAATGTTGAGCAGGTCGTCATCACGAACGCCGTATCAGACAGCTACCTTGTGCGTGTCACGCACAAGGGCACGTTGGTTGACCCCAACAGCATCGCAGCACCGCAGCGAGTGTCCGTCCTTCTTTCTGGCATCACCCCGCAGCCGAAACCGCCGTTGGCGTTGTCCCTCGGTGTAGTAAGTTCCAACGCCGTGGCACTGCGCTGGCCGTCGGTAACCGGACAGCGGTATCAGGTGCAATACAAGAACGATTTGAACATCACGAACTGGACAAATCTCGGCGGCGAGTGGAGCGCGACCAAGACAAACCTCGCCATCACATCCAGCTTCACCAACGTCATGCGATTTTATCGTGTCACGGAAGTGCAATGATTATGCGCTTGACCAGACTTGTTCGTCACTCGTCCCGCCAGCCCCGTTGGGTGCTGGCGGGACTGGCTCTTTGCCTTACGCTTGGGACGGGGCGGGCGGCTATCGTTCATCAGGCGTTTGAGATACCCACCACGAACGGCTGGCCGGTCATTGGCTTGCCGTCCAACCCCTATTCGCTCGACATAGACAACGATGGCGTGGGGGATTTTATCTTTCGCAGCGGCTCAGATGGCTTTGCCATCTTCCCGCAAGCTGGCTCGGCCGTGCTGGCCGTGGAGTCCGGTCCATCCGACCTCAACACGTTTGCATTACCTTTGATGGCTGGCCGACAGATTAGTTCGCTGGCTCCGGTGATGGCGTTTTGGGACACCGACGGCGTGAATGGTTCAGTGCTGACTTCGGCGCGCGACGCCGGAGCGATTGGGTTGTTCACCGGACAGATTGCCTATCTTGGAGTGCAGTTCACCCGCGCAGACCAGATTCATTACGGCTGGCTACACATGGATGTCAGCTATGTCGGATTGAACGCGGGCAATTTGCTGGCGTTAGGATGGGAAGACACGCCGGGACTTGGCATTGTGGCCGGTGCCGTGCCAGAGCCTTCGACTTGGGCGTTGCTGATCGTAGGAGCTTTTTATTTTGTATTGTTCAGACGCCAGAAAAGCACGGGCTAACCAATGCGCTGGAGCGAACAGCCGCCCCGCTTCGCAGTTCCCGCGTCGCGGACTTCGGTGGCACGTTCTGGTTGTCGCAAGGTTACGGGCGTTATCACGGCGGGGCGGCTGTCGCTCAGCTTTGTCGTTAGGCGTCTGCTCGCCAGTGCTATGAATGACGCTGTTCCCAGTCACTTCCGAACCGACGCCTTAGCTACGTCTGAGGCTTTCGATTCGATGACTGGGGAGAACCGGACACTTATTCCCTCGCGGTCGTGTCACGCTGCATCCGTCACCGGCACACGCTCATTTCCCGAGCGCCAGACCCTTCGGTTTAGTCGTTGCATTTCTCCGGTCCGGACGTTTGCATTCACACGTCTTTCCGCCATGCGCTCGCCTTTCCACGCCCGGACGCCGGATGCTTTCGCGAATCCAACGCGAACGCCTAACCATGCGCTGCAGCCAACGGGCGCGGCTGTCACGCTGGCTGCTATTCTGGCCCGCACCCGTCTCGTCCGTCCGCAGCCCTCGCTTACGTCCGCTGCCTCCTTCTTCGCCTCGCCTTTGCAGCCATCGCGCCAGCCGCGCCCGTGGCTGAGCTTGGGGTCGTTAGGCCTATTCTCCCACGCCACGTGAAAATCTCGCGCCAAATTAAGCTGATGTATGACGCGCCTCGCGAGAGCATCCCCCAGGATGTCCTTGCGGCCTTCACTCCAGAGGAGCGCGATGCCTTCTTTAATCACCATGAGCATTTCGGACGTCTCGCTGTGGGCGCGACACATCCCGACATTAAACACTATCTGGAGCGCATTGCATCGCAGGACGTTTTCTGGGTCATGTTCTACAGCTCCGACGAGGCTCCTTATCGGGCTTACTTTCATCACACGGTTGTTGAGGCAGGTGAGTCGTTTCGTATCCGGCTTCCTCGGCCCGCGGCCGTGCCTACCAATCTGCCGGCGATGCTTCGTCCCATTTATCACTCGCTCGGCGGGCTTCGTCAGGAGTATGGCGGGCTCATCTGCCCCGAAGACATCCAGACGGTCGAGGCCAGCAACTATTGGCTGTCCGACGACAACAGCCTCGACCCTGCAACATGTTTCACGTTTTACGACTTCGGCGATGGCGATTCACTCGGATACACGGCCACAGGAGACGGCGTGATCTACGAGCATGAGCTTGGGGCTCTTTCGCCCGCTGACCTTGAGCCATTCATCGCCGAGGCTTTTCAGCAGCTTCTCGCGCCGCCCAACTATGACGCCAAGGCCTAACCATGCGCTGCAGCGAACTGCTCCGCGCGTCACGGTAGCTGCTATTTCTTGTCCGGGCGCGTCTCTTCCGAGCCACCTTTGTTCGTAGCTCGTATGCGCTTTCTTCGCCTCACCACGCAGCTACCGCGCCGCGCTCCGCAGTCGCTGAGCTTGGGGTCGTTAGGCCGCTTCGAGCGCATTTCTATATGAGCGTCATTGCCACTTACACCCGACTCAACGCAACCGGCCTCGATTCCTGCCGTGCGAATCCCAACTGGATAGAAGCACTCTGCAGCCGGTCGATTCCCGATGCCGAGACGATCGACATCGACAAGGCTTGCGACGGTATTGTGTGGCTGCTCTCGCGCCTCCCGGCACCACCAACCACCAACACCGAGGGAGTCAGTTTCGTTCTGCAGTCTTCGTTAGCTCCGCTGCTTTGGGGCACGGGCGGCACCAGTGAGGCCAGTCTCAATGCGTCCTACGGGCCGGCTTCTTCCCTCTCCGTCGAGCAGGTTCGCGAGTTTAGTGCGTGGCTTCAGTCTATCGACCCCGCTCAGATGCGTGCTCGCTACGATCCCCGCACTATGGACGCCGAGAGCGTTTATCCACAGATTTGGTCGGAGGAGGGCTTGGCAGCATTCGACGATTATTTGCTCCCGAACTTCCAGACATTGCAGGCTTTATTCTCTCGCGCCGCCAACGCGCAGCAGCACGTTCTCGTATTCTTTACATGACGCTTTACCGCAGTCCACGAACGCGGCCTAACCATGCGCTGCAGCGAACGGCTCCGCGTGTCACGGTAGCTGCTATTCTGGCTTGTGCCCGTCTCGTCCGCTCGTGGCGTTGTCCTACGTCCGTTGCCTCCGTCTGCGCTCCACCTTCGCAGCTACCGCGCCACGCTCCGCCGTCGCTGAGCTTGAGGTCGTTAGGCGTTCTCGCACCTCTCCCGAGCAATGACAGCGCAAGCTAAACCCAAGGACACGATTTACACTGCGTTGGGAGGCGTCGTTATCATCGTGCTGTCACCGCTTTGGATTCCGCTTCTTCTGCTTTGGCTGGTTTTCTACCTTCTTGCGACAGTCTGCATTTACCTTGCGGTCTGGTTACTGTGGCTCCCACGCGACAAGCACATCTTGTTCGTCTATTCAGACAGCCCCATTTGGCACGACTACATCGAGCAGCACATTCTTCCTGTTATCCGCGAGCGGGCCGTAGTTCTCAACTGGTCGCAGCGGAGCAGTAGGTCATGGCGGCGTTCGTTAGCAGTCGCGGCTTTTAAGCACTTCGGCGGGCGGAGCGAGTTCAACCCGATTGGCGTGGTCTTTCGACCGTTTCACCGTGCGAGAATCTTTCGGTTTCTTCCGCCGTTCCGCGATTACAAACACGGCAAGCCCGAGAAGCTACTCGCCATGCAGGAAGAGTTCTTCGAGTATTCACTCGCCAATGAAATCCGACCGAACGCCTAACCATGCGCTGCAGCGAACTGCTCCGCGCGTCACGGTAGCTGCTATTTCTAACTTGAACCCGTCTCGTCCGAGCGTGGCGTTGTCCGACGTCCGTTGCCGCTTTCTTCGCTCCACCACGCAGCTACCGCGCCGCGCTGCGCAGTCGCTGAGCTTGGGGTCGTTAGGCCATGCGAGCGTCATGGCGTTCGGACACCATCAACCATCAAAGAAAACCAAATGAAAAGAAACATCAGGACGATAATCAAACTCGGAACCGCACTCATGGTGCTGGCTCTCGCCAGCACGAGCTTTGCACAAACCGTCGCAGAGCGCCGCGCCGCCGCCCGCCAGCGGGCAGAGGAGAACATCCGCTACCTCAACGAACTCATGGCCAAGGCGCAGGCCGAGGCTGAAGCGCAGCGCGCCGCCCGCCCGCCGATTGACCCCGCCGTCGCCAAACAACGTGCCGAAGAAGCAGCAGCCGCCCGCTGGGCGTGGATTCAACAGGAGATTGTTCCGTGGCTCCACACGGACGAACGATTCCCCGACGGCAACGTGGCGGACGACGCCAGCCGCACGGCGGTCGCCACCGCCAACCTTCTGGCGCTGGCCGACGCGTTGGGTCAGAAAGCGGCCAAGGACAAGGAGGAGGTCGAGGAGTTTTCCAAGCGCACCGGATTTCCCACGTTCATCCACAAAGAGGATGGCGGTGTCACGGCGATTGTGAGAATCGAGAACGGCATCCCCCTTGCCAACACCACGCAGAACGCGGCGGCGGCAGATACCGTTTCCACGGACGAGTTTGGCCGGGCGGCAGCACCGGACTGAGTCTCACTGGCACGAACGTCAATATCGGCATGTGGGACGGTGGCGACGTGCGTATTTCTCATCGGGAGTTTTCCACCAACGGCGTGCGCGTCTTCGACATTGATGGGGCCAGTCCTCCCGGAGTGATTGACCACTCGACGCACGTTGCGGGCACTTTGGCCGCGTACGGCGTGACGACCACGGCGCGCGGGATGTCGCACCGGGGCAAAGTGTTCGCGGGTTATTTCAACCGCGACATTATCGACATGCCCGGCGTTGTAGTCACGAACAGCTTGAGAGTGTCCAACCATTCATACGGTTTTCAGGCCGGCTGGGGCGGCACGTTCAACGTCGGCGGCACCAACTACCCGCTCTGGTGGGGCGACCACGCCCTCAGCGTGACGCAAGACTTTAAGTTTGGATTCTATGACAGCACCGCACGGACGATTGACGGCATCGCCTACACGGCAGGCACCTACCTGCCGGTTTGGGCCGCTGGCAATGAGCGCGGCGGTGCCGGAGCGGCTCCGCCGACGCAACCCGTCAGGCACATCGCCTTCATAGGTGCGCAGTTGTTTTTCTTCGATGGCGTCACGCGCCCCAACGATGGCGACACGGGTGGTTACGACCTGCTGCCACCGCAAGCGGTCGCCAAGAACGTGTTGAGTGTCGGCGCAGTCAGCAACATTGTCGGCGGCTGGTCGGGCAGCAACAGCGTGGGCATGTCCACCTTCAGCAGCTTTGGCCCGACCGATGACGGACGCATCAAGCCGGACGTGGTGGCTGACGGCGTGAATCTGCTTTCGACCGGCTCGTTGTCAGATACCGACTACTTCAACAACTCCGGCACGAGCATGGCCGCGCCCAACGTGACCGGTTCGCTCGGTGTGCTCTTGCAGTTGCACACCCAGATGTTCGGCACCAACCAGCCTTACCCTCCACTGGCTTCCACGCTCCGCGGTTTGGCGATTGCGACCGCAGACGAGGCGGGCACCACTGCCGGGCCGGACTACCGTTTCGGTTGGGGTTTGCTCAACGCCCGCAGCGCCGCGTTGCTCATCACCAACAACTTCACCAGCGGTTCGTTGGCGAACATCAAAGAGGTGAGGCTGGCCAGCGGCGACTTCATCGAGTTTCCGGTCGTCGCCACCAACACACGGCCTTTGTGTGTGACGATTTGCTGGACCGACCCGCCGGGCACGCCCGTCGCCGCGTCGGTTGACCCGACCAACCGGATGCTCATCAACGACCTTGACCTTCGCCTCATTCGAGGCACCACGACGAACTTCCCTTGGCTGCTTGACCCGAACAACCGAACGGCGGCAGCGACCACCGGTGACAACGGGCGCGACAATGTAGAGCAGGTTTTCATCGGCTCACCGACCTCCGGGACATACACGGTGCGGGTGACGCACAAGGGCAACCTGGTGAACGACACCAACGCGATAACCGACCAGCGCGTGTCCATCCTGATTTCTGGCAACGTGGCGCAGGCTGCGCCTGCGCTGGCCTTCACCAGCATCACGCAGGTTAGCTCCAACATCGTGGCGTTGAAATGGGCGTCCGTGGTTGGCAGAGTGTATCAGGTGCAGTATCGTGACGACGTGGCGACCGGTGCATGGCAGCTTGCGACCGGAGAGATGAGCGCGAGCAAGACAAACGTGACGGTGGCACTGACGATGCCGACGGGCGTGCCGAACCGGTTCTTCCGGCTGGCGCAGTTGCGATGAGACCATGAAAGTTACGCGACGACACATGATACGGCAGCCCCGGCGATGGCTGGGGCTGCTGCTTCTTTTGGTTCTGCCTTCGGCAGCGTGGGCGCAGGGTACGATTGTTCACCGGCAGTTGAGCACCCCCAATCCCGACCCGAATTTCCCGTGGGATGCTCAGGGGCTTCGGCTGCTGTCCGGTTTTGACCCCATTTTCTACCAGATGGATATGAACGGGGACGGCTCACCGGAATACACGTTTTCCTCGGCCAACGCTTCCTTGGGAGGATTTTCGATACAGGGTGCCACCGGCAATGCTGTGCTGAGTTATCTTTCTTTGAACGCCGCCTTCGTGGTTCCTCTTGATTCTCTGAGTCCCATCAGGGCTGACCCGGGCGGATTTGATTGGACTCGGCACGGCTCGCGATCCGAGGGAATGGTGCCAGACTCCACGTTCACATCCTGCGTGAACATCGGCTGCATCGGGTTTTTTACCGGCGTCGAGTCGGCTTATGCCGGACTCCAGTTTCAGATTGACGGGCAGACACACTACGGATGGGTGCGAGCCGGTGCGCCCATTGCCGGACTCAACGGCGGCTGGATTTACGAGTATGCCTATGAGACGCGACCCGGTGAGGCGATTCTTGCCGGCGCGGTTCCCGAGCCTTCGACATGGGCGTTACTCGTCGCAGGAGGTTTTCTCTTTTGGTTGCTTGGACGCCCCAACCGCATGGCCTAACCAGGCGCTGCAGCGAACCCGGCCATCGCATCACTGTTGCAATCGTGGCGTCTCGTGGGCCGGGTCGCTGAGCTTGGTTTCGTTAGCCCGTGCGAGTGTTGCGGGTGAGTCGAACATCAACAACCATCAAAGGAAACCAAATGAAAAGAAACATCAGGACGATAATCGGAATCGGAACAACAATCATGACGCTGGCTCTCGCCAGCGCGAGCTTCGCACAAACCATCGAGGAACGGCGCGCCGCCGCTCGGCAGCGGGTCGAGGAGTCGGTTCGCTATCTCAACGGACTCATGGCCAAGGCACAGGCCGAAGCCGAAGCGCAGCGAGCAGCGCGTCCACCGGTTGACCCCGCCGTCGCTAAACAGCGGGCCGAGGAAGCGGGGCGCCAGCGCGAAGCAGATTGGCAGGCGCGGCTGGAAGCCGCGCGACCTTTCCTGCGTTCATGGGGTTTGCCCGGCGAGGCCGAAACCCAACACGCACGCGCGGAAGCGCGGACGGAGTTGCAGGAATTGGCGCGCCAGGCGGCGGAAGCCAAGGCCGATGCGCCGCGCATTGAGGCCGAGTTGGACGCCATTTCCATTTTGCTCAACGCGCCGCGTGAAATCATCCGCGAGAATGGCGCGAAGGAGGTCTTGGGCGGACAGATTGACGGCCAGCCGGTTTACTATTCGAGCCAGAATCTGATTGCGGGGTCGAGCATCAGCGCGGATGAGTTGTGGCCGACTAACTCTGCGCCGTGGGCGCATGCTTCCACGGGACGCAACCTGACCGGCACGAACGTGACGCTGGGGTTGTGGGAAGTGGACGGCGCGGTGCTGACCAACCATGTCGAGTTTGGCTCGCGCGCCCGGCAGGTGGACTACTCGGCGACCAATCAGATTCCGTCCCACTTTCACGCGACGGGCGTGGCGGGCACGATGGCAGCGGGTGGCGTCGTTCCATTTACCTTGGGCGGCCAGCCCGCACGCCTCCTGCGCGGGGCGGCGTTCCAAGCAACCGTCAATGGCTACGATACTGTCCGCCTAATTCAGGAACGTCTCGAAGCTGCTGCCGGAACGGTCACAGGTGAGCCATTACGCCTGGCGAATCACTCATGGGGCTACGGGGGCGGATGGATTCAGCAGACAATTCAGGTGTTGCAAGGCGGACAAACCAACACCATCAACAATGCGTGGGTCTGGCGCGGCCATCCCCAGTTGGCAGAGGAGTGGAAGTTTGGATTCTACTTTCCCAGTATTTCAGACGGGTCAGGCAGCTTTGATGTGGATGCTGTGATGGCGACCAACGCCACACGGCATTTGATGGTCTATGCGGCGGGCAACGACCGATTGGCCGGCCCAGGCGGCCCGACGACGTATTACTATTTTGTCGGGCCGGGACAGTATGACTGGCAGCGCGTGGATAATCCGCCCGCCAACTCCCGCATCTGGACGAACGGCGACGCGGGCGGTTACGACACCGTGCTTGCGCCCGGCACAGCCAAGAACGTCCTGACCGTCGGCGCGGTGCGCGACGTGTATCGCGTCGTCGGCAGCGAGATTCAGTATGGTTACGCCACCAACGCCAGTATTGTCCTCGCCCCGTTCACCGGCTGCGGGCCGACCGATGACGGACGCATCAAGCCGGACGTTGCTGCGGTCGGCCAAGCCGACCCGAATCTTCGAGCCTTTGGCATCCTGACGCCCATTGACGGCACGACCAGCAACTATTTCTCATTGGCCGGCACGAGCTTCGCCGCGCCCGGCGTGACTGGCGGATTGGGATTGGCCCTCCAGCGGCGCAACCAGCTTTTTCCAAACCTTGACCCGAATCTGGATGCATGGCGCGGCTCGACGTGGCGCACGTTGGCCATTCACACGGCGGACGATGTTGGCGTGCCTGGCCCGGACTACCAGATCGGTTACGGTCTATTCAACGCTGCTGCCTGTGTCGCGCAGGTGGAGCTTGACCAGCAGCACGGACGTGGCACGCACATTAAGGAGTTTCAGTTGGCCGTCAGTCAGACGCTGGCGTGGGAGGTGGATTTGACCAATGGCGTGCCGTTCAAGGCGACACTGACTTGGAGCGACCCCGCAGGCCCGGCCACCAACGTCATCATTGTTGACCTGACGACACCGATGCTGGTCAACAACCTCGACCTCAGAGTGGAGCGCGTCGGCGCGACCAATGTTTATTACCCGTGGCTTCTGAATCCCGACTTGACGAACAAGACCTCAGCGGCGCGGAGCGCCGCCGCGACAACCGGCGTGGACAACCGGAACAACGCGGAGCAAGTGTTCATCGCCAATCCGCCGACCGGACGCTACCGCATCGTGGTGACACATTCCGGCGGACTGACCGGCGGCCTGTCGCCATCGGTGCAGTGGGCCTCGTTGGAGACGACGGGTGACACGCCGCTGCCGCCGGTGTTCACTGCGATTGAGCCGAGTCCATCCGGCACAAACATGCTGCTCACGTTTACAGCAGACCCGGGCGCGTATTTTCATCTGCTGACTTCGACGGACTTGGTGGCATGGCAGACCAACGCGACCGTCAAGGCGGAGGGGGTCACGAACTCGATATGGGTGCAGGCTGCCGACCCATATCGGTTCTGGAATTTACGCCGACAACAGTAGAACGCCATGCGCCGCCGCTGCTTCATTGCGTTGGTTCTTGCGACCGCTTGGCTGGGTGTTGCCCAGCCAAGCTGGTCACAGGGAACGATTGCCTATTACCGGCCTGATGTTCCAATCCCGTTGTTCACGCAAGGGTTTGCTGAATACCATCCCCTTGACTTTGACCAGAATGGGAATTCCGAATTTACCTTCGTTTACGACTTCCACTTTGTCGGCGTGCGAGCTGACAATGCGAATCGCATCCTTCTCGCACTCTCTCCGCCCCCTAATATCGGCGGCCCAGTAGCACCACTTCCTGCCGGGTTTTCCATAGGCCCGGACAGTGGAACGGGAGGTTTGGCGTGGGCGGTTCGCTCGGAGTTTGACCCTTTCGAGGTACTTATCCAGTGCTTTGATACGGGTTGCGGCGGGGCGTTTCGCGGCCATTACGCCTATATGGGAGTGGAGTTTCAGCGGGCCGGAAACACCCATTATGGCTGGGCCTTGCTCAACATTGTTAACGGCCAGCCGTCAGGCCAGATTGAGTCATGGGCATGGGAGACGCGCCCCGGAATGCCCATCGTTGCAGGTGCAGTGCCCGAGCCTTCCACATGGGCATTGGTGGTTCTCGGAGGAGGTTTGCTTGTTTATTTCAAGCGCAAGAAAAGCACGGGCACGAACTCGATATGGGTGCAGGCGACCGACCCGTATCGGTTCTGGAACTTGCGGCGACAACAGTAAGACGCCATGTGCCGTCGCTGCTTCATTGTGTTGGTTCTTACGACCGCTTGGCTGAGCTTTGCCCAGCCAAGCTGGTCACAGGGGACAATTGCGTATTACCAACCGGAAACACCGGTGCGATTACGAGACGAAGGTTTTGGTCAGCTCTATTTACTCGACCTAAATGGCGATGGGAGTCACGAGATTACCTTCGGTTACGACTTCCACTTTATCGGAGTCCGTCCTGAATCCAACACAAGGATTCTCACTTCAATGTCGCCCCCTCCAAACGTTGGCGGAAGCGTGATGCCGCTACAGGCGGGATTCAATATTGGCCCGGACAGCGGGTCTGGCTCGTTACAGTGGCTTGGCCAAATTCCTCCTTACGAATTTAGTTTCAACCCGCTCATTCAGTGTTTTGATGTTGGCTGCACGGGCGATTTTCGCGGGCAGCGTGCTTACATGGGCGTGGAGTTCGGGCGCGCAGGCGCGACGCACTATGGATGGGTTTTGCTCCAAATCAGCGAGCACGCTGCTTTCGGTGCGATTGAGTCATGGGCATGGGAGACGCGTCCCGGAGTGTCCATCGTTGCAGGTGCAGTGCCCGAGCCTTCCACATGGGCGTTGGTAGTTCTCGGAGGAGGTTTGCTTGTTTATTTCAAGCGCAAGAAAAGCACGGGCTAACAATGCGCTGGAGCGAACAGCCGCCCCGCTTCGCAGTTCCCGCGTCGCGGACTTCGGTGGCACGTTCTGGTTGTCGCAAGGTTACGGGCGTTATCACGGCGGGGCGGCTGTCGCTCAAC
>Ga0163144_10004997_pt1 | contig 29612 bp, 28 predicted proteins | sample OliLak19BULKMAT1_FD_123175 | JGI IMG/M metagenome (GOLD analysis project Ga0163144, IMG submission 123175) | Freshwater microbial mat bacterial communities from Lake Vanda, McMurdo Dry Valleys, Antarctica - Oligotrophic Lake LV.19.BULKMAT1 | ecosystem: Environmental > Aquatic > Freshwater >...
GCAGCAAAAGCACTGCCCACCTCGAGAGGGGTGACAGTCAAGGCGAATCCGTTCATATAAAGGCTACGCATCCAGGATGTAGCCTTGACTGTTGCCCCTCTCGCGAGTGGTGCAGGGCTTGAGCACGACGTGGGAACATGCCCTCTTGGCGAAAGTTGTCCAAGTATCTGACAGAGTCGCACAAGAAGATGGGGGATACTTGGGCCGCACGGCTATCCAGAAGGTCGTTTATTTCCTTCAGGTCTTGGACGTGCCGATGCGATATCGTTTCGACGTCTATCACTACGGACCATTTTGTCACACCATTATTGACGACACCGAATGGCTGCTGGCCGACGATGTGATCGCGGAGGGTTCTCCGTCTCCGAAGAAATACTCCAAGTTCATCCCGGGCCAGGCCTGTGATGAATTGCTTCAAAAGCACTCCGAAAAGTTGAAGGCGTACGACGCCGCCATCGAAAGTGCGGCCAAAGCATTGCTTCCGCTCCAACCGGAACACCTGGAGCTTATTGCCACGCTTGACTACGCATTCCGGGAAGTGCAAGCGACACTGGGAAAGAAACCGCCCAGAGAGAAGGTCATCGGCAGATTTCGGGAGTTCAAGGGCGAACAATTCCAGGCCAAGGACATCGAAGCCACTTTCGACCAACTGGAATCCGCGGGATTATTCGCGTGAAATAGTCGGAATCCAGATAAGCCGGAAATACCGCTTGCGGCTTTTCGTCCGCAGCGCGCCCAGTTACCCCGTAGCGACAAGCGGCCTCGCTTGTCCGCTCCGGGTACCGAAAACCGCGCGGCCGAGCTGACAAGCGAGGCCGCTTGTCGCTACGATGCCCTACCCTCAAATCACCTCCCCATGGTACAACCAACTCCTCCAAAATCCAATCCCATGGAGGCAGCCATGCGCTCGCGCTATCTCGCAACTTGCTTCGCCCTTTTACTGTTCGCTTCGGCATCTCTTGCGCAGGAGGCGGCCGTGCCGCGCGAGGCGTTGCGTTACGATGGGAAGCCATTTGAATATCCTGACGGCTCCGTGCGCGAAGCGGCCCTCACCGCCATTCGCCGCATCACCCAACGGGAGCCGTTCATGGAGTAAAGAGCCACGCACGGAGTAAGTGGCTGGGCAGTGCCGCGGACGCTTACTGCGTGCGCGGCTCTTTTTTTGCACCTCCCTCCGCGATAGTTTCGCCGCGAATCGAAAAATATCCCGTCACACTTCACGTCGGCCCGACTACAAGCAGGCGCCACAACATAAAAAACAAACCCCGGAGCCTGCCATGTTCGCGACGTTGACCCTATTCGCCGCCCGACGAGGACGCGGGGAACGCTTCTTCAACGCTTTGGGCGAAGGGAACCTGTTCGCCTGGGCCTTCGTGGCACTGGCAATCGTGGGCCTGATTCTTATGGTCCGTGATCACGTCAGGAAGAAGCAAAACATCCCGGCCCCCGCCCTCTCCAACAACCACGCGGCCGGCAAGTCCTGCCCCCATTGCCAGGAAGCCCTGCGCCACAACGCGACCTTCTGCCGCCACTGCAAAAACTGGCTCGAATAACTCGCAACCGTGGCGCCGGTGTCCTACCGGCACGAGGGCGTCAACTTCAAATACCAATCTCGCCATTGCGGCGCCATCAACTCCGCCCAATCCCCGCCAACGCCGACTCGATCGCTTTTCGCCTCGCTTTCGGAAACAAGCGCAAGACCGGGCGCGTCGGTTCGATGAGGCCGTCGTCTCGCACTTCGGTGGCCCAGTGCAGGTTGTTTTCTCCGGGACCGTCGATGGGTTCACCGGCAACGGCACGCTCAAGCCGTAGCCGCAAGCGGCCCGCTTGCGAGCTTGATTGAAAAATAAGCCGCAAGCGGCGTGTTTTGCGAACCGAAAAAGCTGACAAGCAGGCTGCTTGTCGCTACGATTGGGCGGCGGGGGGAGCGGGTGACGATGCGCTAATGTTCAAACTAAAATACCTTGGAGGTACGCCATGGAAAAAACGGAGGTGGTTATCTCCGCGGATTGCAATTGCTCGGGCATCGAGGTGAAGGACCATGACCGAAAAACCGTGGCTCGCCGGCAATGATCCGCAAGCGATGTTGCACTACTTGATCGGCTTGATCGGTACGGAGTATCGACCGGTGAACGACTTGGAAGCGTTTCCGGATTGCAGGGCGAGCGATCGAAAGCTCCGACTTATCGCAGCGGCGGCATACCGGCGTGTACCGCATTTGCTTCCTCATCCGCTTGCGCGCGAAGGGGTCGAGGTCGCGGAAGCGTTTGCGGATGGTTCGGTCCCACCCATGATGCTCCGAGATTGCCACGCGGAGATTCGCCATACGATTTTGCAAATGGAAGACCGCTGGCGCGCCAGCCAAGGCGCGGAGCGGCGAGCCATGATGCCGACTCATGTGGCGCTCGGCCTTGCCTTTCAAGTTACCGCACCTTTGGCGCCGAAAGCGGCCTACTACGGCTGCTCCAACGCGGCGTATGTCGTGAGCTTTTTTAACGAAGCGAATTCGACTGGAAGCACGGGATATGTTGGAAGCGACATCGGCGAGGAACGGGCCCAAGCCGGGCTCCTGCGAGACATGATCGGCCCCTCTCCTTTTCGCGCCATCCGTTTCGATCCCGATTGGCGGGCCCGAGACATTCTCGCCCTGGCCCGAACGATCTACGACCAACGTTCGTTCGACCGTCTGCCGGAGCTTGCGGCCTCGCTCCAGGAAGCGGGATGCGACAACGGCGAAGTCCTCGAACATCTTCGCGGCGTGGGGCCTCATTTTTTGGGGATGTGGAGTTTGGATTTGGTGTTGGGGAAGGCGTTCTAAAATAGAGGGGAATGAAACTGGTCCGCGCGCCCCTTTGCGGACTCCCATTGCCCCCACTCCCCCCTACTCTCCGTCCTTCAACATCCCCAAAGCACATCTGGTTAGCACGACGCGCAAGCGAGTGAATTCACTCGCTTGCGCGTCGTGCTAACATGCGACACTTCATTGCCAGTGTAATAATCGGCCAGGGCTTGACTTGAGGACGACAAAAATACTAGAGAGGATCGCGGCTTGGACCGTACAATGAAGGCTAAGCCCGCCTTCCGTTTCGCATCGAGTTGAACCGCGTGGTTGCCGATACCAAAAGCGGACAAGCGAGGCCGCTTGTCGCTACGCGGGGAAGCGGATTTCCGACCGCAGGACGAATTCAAACGTGAGCAACGCCAGCACTTTACCGCATTTTTCCCAGGAGCGCATCGTCCAGGCCAACGCGGCGCTGGACGGCGCGCCGCCGTTCACGATTCTTCAGTGGGCGGTCGACGCTTTTTTCCCCAAACTCACGATGGGAACGGCTTTCGGGCCGGAAGGCAACTGCATCATCCACATGTTGGCCCAGATCAACCCGCGCGTGCGCATCTTCAATCTCGAGACCGGCTACCAGTTCAAGGAAACCTTGGAGTTGCGCGAGCAGATCAAGGACCGCTACGGCATCGAAGTGGAATACATTTACCCGGAAACGACGGTCGCGGAATACGAGGCCGAGCACGGCGGTCCGCTTTATGAGCATCGCCCCGACCAGTGCTGCCATGACCGCAAGGTGTTGCCGCTGCGCCGCGCCGCGGTCGGCTACGACGCCTGGATCTCCGCAATCCGCAAGGATCAGACCAAGGATCGGGGACAGGCCGGCGTCGTGCAATGGGATGCCAAGTTCGGCCTGGTGAAGATCAACCCCCTGCTCAACTGGACCAAGAAAGACGTCTGGACCTTCATCGCCAAGCATGACGTGCCTTACAATCCGCTGCACGACCAAAATTACCCCAGCATCGGCTGCTGGCCCTGCACCCGCCCCGTGAGCGACGGCGAAGACGAACGCTCCGGCCGTTGGGCGGGCCAAGTGAAAAAGGAATGCGGGCTACATGTGATCGAGCACAACGACGGGTCGGGTATTTGATTGTTTGGTCAGTGGTCAGTGGTCAGTTGTCCGTTGTCCGTTGCGAATACGCGTCGCGGCGATCATGACCGCTGCGCAAATCGCCCTACAACTGACAACTGACAACTGACAACTGACCAAAAATTCGACCCACCGCCGCATTCGTCAACCCCTACCTCTCTTTCTTTTTCTCCACTTTCCCCACTCGCCAAAAAGTTCCCTTTGTCAAAAAAACCCGTTAGGGTAGCATGAGGTTGGCGTTAATTCATTTGACTGGCCCCTGGGGTCGGTAAGAATAGAGCGGAGTCGGAAAAGGAATTCACAAACGCCCCATCGGCGCGCCCCAAAACCGGGCGAGCCGGGCGGCGTCAGCCCCCGGAGAGTTTCATCTTTTGAGGGGGTACGCTCCGGGGGCTTACGCCGCCCGGCTCGCCGTGGAATCCTTTTCCGATCCTCCTCTCCAGTTGCCCCTTCTGGGAATTTGTCCCGCTCTGGGATCGTGAACGAGTCGAAAGGACAGCCTCCATGATTAAGCGAATCGGGTTGATGGTCTGGGCATCCATCGTTGCCCTGGGCCTTGCCCCCGTCTGGGCCATAGCGGCCGACGAACCCACGCGCGCCTTCGTCGTGCTCGTCGGCATCGATGATTACAAAGATCCGCAAATAAAGGATCGCAAGCACGCCGAGGCCGACGCCAAGGCGCTTTACGACCTCTTCGTCAGCAAAGACCATCTCGGCGTCAAGGCCGACGATATCAAGCTCTTCCTCGGCGGCGAGGACAAGAAACGCAACGCTCAAGCCGCCACGCACGCGAACATCGTGGCCGCCCTGCAATGGCTCGACAAGAACGCCGGCAAGGATGATCTCGTCATCTTCGGCTTCTTCGGCAACGGCGCCCCCAGCGGCGAGCGTGCCGTCTACTTCACGACGGACTCCACGTTCAAGAACCGCGGCAAGGACGCCCTCGCCGCCGGCGACATCGAACAAGCGATTGACAAGCTTAAAAGCCAGCGTTTCATCGCCTTATTGGACGTCAATTTCCTCGGCTTTGACGCCGGCAAGGAAACCGCCCCCGATCCCAATCTCGCCAACTTCTATCGCGAGTTCCTGGGCAACGAGGAGGCCAAGTCGCAGCCCAGCCGCGTCGTCTTCCTCGCCAACAGCGGCCTGAAACCCTCGCTCAACTTGAAGGATCACGGCATCTTCGCCGAAGCCGTCATCCAAGGCCTCAAGGGTAATGCCGACAAAGAAGGTTACGAACCCGACGGCAACATCACCGTCGGCGAGTTGGCGAAATTCGTGCGGTCCACGGTGCCCAAGCTCGCCCGTGAATTCGGTAAGAGCGACGAGGACAAAGCTCAACTGCCCGTGATTATCGAAGGGCAATCGAGCGACTTCATTGTCGATTTCAACCCGGCCGCCCATCCGCTCGCGCTCAAGCGTATCGAAGCCTTCGAGAAAATCGCCAAGGACAAAGCATTCGACAAGGCAATCCTCGAGGAAGGCGTGGATCTCCTCACCCTCATGCCCAAGCTCGAAGCCCAACAGGCGTTACGCAAGATCTATCAGAAGCTCGCCGACGAAAAACTCGATGTCGCCGACTTCCAACGCGAACGGCAAGACATCCTTGCTTCCACGCGCCTGGCCGAGCGCGACGCCGGCAACTACGCCATCACCGTCCTCAAAGCCGCCGAGGTCGTGCGCCAGGAATTCTTTAAGGAAACCAACACCGGCGCCATGGTCAACACCGCCGTCGAGGGGTTGTTCAAGCAGGTCAACGAGAAGATCCCGTCGGCCATCAAAGACAAACTCGCCTTAACCAAAACCATGAAGAAGGCGGACCTTCTCAAACTCCTTCAAGAGGCCCGCACCCATCTCGGCAAGCGCGAGGATCTCGGCGAGGGGAAGGACGTCACCATCAGCCTGCATTCGATGCTCAACAAGCTCGACAAGCACACCGGTTACATCGATCCCTCGACCGTCAAGAGGCTGGAGACCGAAATCCAGGGGCACTTCTTCGGCATCGGCGTGCAGATCCGCAAGAACTTCGCCAAGGACATGCTGCAGGTCGTCACGCCCATCCGCGGCAGCCCCGCTTACAAAGCAAAGATGTTCGCCGGCGACACCATCACCACCATCATCCGCGAGGTCGACGACAAGGGCAACAAGCTGCCCGAACCCAAGGTGCTCAACACCAAGGGCATGTCCACCGAGGAAGCCGTCAAGAACATCATCGGCCCCGAAGGCACCCCCATCAAGCTAATCGTCGAGCGCGAGGGCGAGGCCAAGCCCATGGAATTCAACCTCCTGCGCGGCAAAGTCGAAGTCGAAAGCCTCATGGGCTACAAACGCAATGACGACGACTCCTGGAGCTATGTCGTCGATCCGGAGAACAAGATCTGCTACGTCCGCCTGACTCAATTCACCCGCTCCAGCTATCGCGATCTGGAACAGGTGATGCGTAAACTATACAAGGCCGGCATCAAGGGCTTCATCCTCGACCTCCGCTTCAACCCCGGCGGACTCCTCGATCAAGCCGTCAAGATCTCCGACCTGTTCATCGACGACGGCCTGGTCGTCACCATTCGCCCCCGCTCCGGCCCCGAGACCAGCTACGTCGGCAAAAGCGACGGCAGCTACACCACCTTCCCCATGGTCTGCCTCATCAACGGCGGCAGCGCTTCGGCGAGCGAGATCGTCTCGGCGTGCTTGCAAGACCATGGCCGAGCCATTATCCTCGGCACGCGCAGCTACGGCAAAGGCAGCGTGCAGAACATCCAGCCGTTCGAAACCGGCGGCCTGCTCAAGCTCACCACCGCCACCTTCTGGCGGCCCAGCAACCGCAACCTGAACCGCTCCATCACTTCCAAGGACGAGGACGATTGGGGCGTCATCCCCAACAAGGGCTACCTCGTCAAAATGAGCAAGAAGGAGGAAAACGATCTCCAGGACTTCCAAAGAGACCAGGAGATAATAAGACGCCCCGACAAACGCGGCGAGGCAAGCAAAGAGTTCACCGACAGCCAACTCGAAGCCGCCCTCCAATACCTCCGCCAACAAATCCGCACCGCGAATAAAAGCGGCGTGGAGGGGAAGACGAAGGGGTAGGAATGGCTGCGTGAAGGTATTGAAAACAGGAAAGCCCGCCGACGGCCGTCGGTGGGCTTTCTTGATTATCGCAGGTTACTTCTTCGGCAACGGCATGCCGTTTACCGTCTTCACGCCCTCACGCGGATGCGTGACCATGATGTAACGAAAGCCCGGCCGCAGGTCGCGCGTGCTGAAGAACACCGCTTTCAGGTCGCCGTCTTTCAGCATGGGCTTGCCGCCGATGCGGCTGCCCCGGGTCGTGCCGACGACGACGAGATCCTCATTGAAGTCGACCTTGTGCTTTTTGACGCCCCACGCCTTGCAAATCTCCGCGAACTTCTTGGCCGAGACGATCACGCCGTTCTTGGGCGCCAATTTCATCAGGGCCTCGTCGTCCACCGACCCGGTCCAGGAACCGGCGTCTTTCTTCTCTCCGGCGCCGCCGCCGGAGACCGCCAGCAACCCGGCCACGGTAAGAACGCTGATTGCGCGTAGGAACATGACACGTACTCCATCGTTGGGGGAAGGAAATGCCAACCCCCAACGATAACGAGCATCGCGTCGCCTGTCCAAGCGCATTCCGCGTTATTTCGTTGCGAAGCCTTGCAACTCTACGTCGGCTTGGGTGGATTGCCGAGCAATCGGAGTGTCTTCTCGTCGCGCGTGCCGTGGAAATACTTGTCGAGCACTCGATGGAACACGGACCCGGCCTGCGAGACGTGGGCGAACAGGGTCGCGGACGATTTGAGCTTCATGTCGTCGGGGGAGCCGAAGATCTCAGACGCGGATATCCCCTCGATGCCGAGAACGGCCTCGGCGCATTCGATCAGCCGCTGCCCGAGGAGGGGATGGTTCAAGTACGCGTGCGCCTCCGCAATACTTTTGATGGCATACCGTCGCGAAGTCGGGCTGAATCCCAACCCGTCGTACTGCGGAAACACGTACCACATCCAGTGGGACCGCTTTTCGCCGTCGCGGATTTCGGATAGCGCCTGTTCGTAGTCGCCTTCTTGCGCCTGCACGAAGCGATGCAACTCGAAGGGGTCGTTTGATGGATCGTTTTGGTTTGCTTGAGACATCAGACACCGAACGCTAAGCCGCAAGCGGCACGGACTCGACTCGCGATCTAACACTTCCGCGCCACGCCCACCAACACGCCCAAAATCCGGCATTCCTGCGTCCCATCGACGATAATCGGCGCCATTTCGCCGTTGGCGGGTTCCAGGCGGATGTGGTCGCGTTCCTTGTAGAACTTTTTGAGGGTGACGTCGCCGTCGATCATGGCGACAACCTGTTCGCCGTTAGTGGCGGTTTCTTGTTGGCGGATGATGACGAAGTCGCCGTCTTCAATGTGGTTCTCGATCATCGAGTTGCCGCGCACGCGCAACACGAAGCGATTGGGGCCGCCGAACACTTCGTCGAATTGCAGAACTTCGTTGTCTTCGATGGCGGCGATGGGGGAGCCGGCGGCGACAAGGCCCAGGAACGGCAGGCCAAATCCCGCAGGACGATGATCGACCAATTGAATGGCGCGGGCGGAACGTCCCTTGCGGATGATGAGCGATTTCTTTTCCAGCGCCTTCAAGTGACACATGACGCCGTTGGGCGATTTGATTCCGAATCCGTCCCCAATCTCCCGCACCGTTGGCCCGTAGCCGCGCGTTTCGATTTTGATGCGAATGAACTCGTAAACCTCGTGCTGACGTACGGTGAGTTGGCTGAAATCGGCCATGGGGCGGTCCTCCACGGGACAAAGGTTTAACTAATCGACAAACATCCATTCTGTAAGGAAGTATATTATACAACCGTACACAAGGGAAGAGCAGTTTTAGGATTAGGCAAACTGCGACGGGCCATCGACCCCGCAGGATTGCTAAAATGCCGTCATGAACCCCGCGCCGCCGGACTGGAAACGCGTCTTGCAACATCTCGTGGAAGGCAAGGATCTTCCGGCGGATTTCGTGCGCTGGGTGATGGAAGAGATCATGCAGGGAAGGGCGGGGGAAGCGGAAACGGCCGCCTTCCTCATGGGCCTGCGCGTCAAGGGCGAGAGCGCGGCCGAGATCGCCGAGGCGGCGCAACGCCTCCGCGCCCACATGGTTCGCTGGGACACGGGACGCACGGACGTTCTCGACACCTGCGGCACCGGCGGCGACGAAACCGGCACTTTCAACATCAGTACCGCCGTCGCCCTTGTCGTCGCGGGCGCCGGCGTTCCGGTCGTCAAGCACGGCAATCGCTCGGTATCGAGCAAGAGCGGCAGCGCCGACGTCCTCGCCGCCCTGGGCGTGCCGCTCGAAGCGTCCTGTGAACACGCCCGCCGCAGCCTTGACGAAGCCGGCCTCGCCTTCTGTTTCGCGCCGCACTTTCATCCGGCATTGCGCCACGTCGCGCCGATCCGCAAGAAACTCGGCTTCCCCACGATCTTCAACTGCCTCGGCCCCCTCGCCAACCCCGCCGGGGCGCAACACCAACTCTTGGGCGTCGGCCGACCGCGCCTGCTCGACCTCCTCGCCGGCGCCCTCGCGCTGTTGGGAACTCGCCATGCCTTCGTCGTCCATGGCTCCGACGGACTAGACGAAGTCACGCTTTCCGGCATCACCCACGTTCGCCGCGTCACCGACGGCGCGGTTCAGTCCGAGGAATGGTCTCCCGACGACTTCGGCCTGCCGCGCGTGACGCTGGATCAGGTCCGCGTCGCCGACGCCGACGCCAGCGCGAAGCTGTTGCTGGAAGTGCTTGAAGGCAAGGCCGGCCCCGCGCTGCACCTCGTCCTCGCCAACGCCGCCGCCGCTCTGCTCGCCGCCCAGAAGGTCGTGGACTTAAAGGAAGGCGTCCGCATCGCGCGGCAAGCGGTCGAGGCCGGCAAGGCGCTGGCGGTGCTCAACGCGCTGCGAGGGCGTCGCGCCGTCATAGATGAATCGCTTTGAAATCCCCGTCAAGCAGATAAGATCCCTTGGGCCGATCGCGGCGCAAGTACCCTTCCTTTTCCAGACGATTGAAGAAATAACGAACCCGGCGGTAGAAGGCGTCGAAGGCGCTGATGTTCTCGCCGGAGCCTTGCTCGTCCCAGAGGACGCGGGCCGCCTGCTTCGCGCTGACCTTCGCGTCTTTGGAGTAATGCTGAAAGCGCCAGACCACTTCCAGGATGCTCTTCGGAAACGCATCCAGCGTATCGAACCATACCCCCCCGAAAAACTCACGCAGTCGCGGCAAGTAATCGCGCGTCGCCAGGGTGCGGTGCGCGACGTACACGGGATGGATGGAGCTTCCCGACGGATGTTTCTCGATCAATCCCGCCTGTTCGAGTCCGCCCAGGGCCTCGAAATGGTTGTTGTCCGAAGTCAGCAAAATCGTGTAACGCAACAGATTGCCGGCGCCCGCCCATTCCGATTTGAGGAGATACGTCAACACCAGCTTCTGCGATTCCGTCAACGGGCTGCCCCGCAGCTTCTCCTCGACAAACCCATCGAACGACTCGAAGTACCGCTGCATCCTTTCATCCAGCAGCTTGCCGCCGCATAGATAGAGCGAGACTTCCTCGGAGTGAAATCGGTAGTAGGGTAGATCAATGCGGTTTTCCAGACACAGGTTGACGAGCGTGCCCATGCCGATGCCTCGGCCTTCCCATTTGCGGAACACGCGCAACACATCGGCGAGCTTCGGATTGCGGGGTCGTGCTTCCGGCAAGATGCGACGCAGGGGAATTTCCGCGTCGGGAACCTCAACCACGAGATGCTTGCGAAAGGAACCCGGGTTGCGGATGCAGATGTGTTTGCCGGGCGCAATGACGAGGCTCGCCTGTTTGTTGATCGAATAATCGCGATGGGCCAAGGCGTTGTTCACGGTTTCGCGCAGCAGTTCCTCGGGATATTCCGGCACGCTCGTCCCGCCCCCGGCCGCGCTGACGCCGACCTGGATGTTGCGAAGAATGAAGGCGAGGCTGGCCTCCATGAGCGGAATGATGTTGTCCGCGAAGTCCTGCTTATCGCGCGCGATCTCGTTGGGCACGTCCACGTACCCATGCACCTGGCACCGGAATCCCAACCGGTCTTCGGGATGCTTGCCGCAGACGAGGACGCCCAGCGTGGTGAGATTCGCGTCCTTCAGGAACGATTTGCGCCGCAGGAAAGGCTCCGCCGCCGCCAGGTCCGCCTTGATCGTCTCAATCCGCGTGGGCCGATTGAGATGCTGGATGTACTCGTTAAGTTTGTCGATGTCCACATCGTCTACCGAGGTATCGGCAACCAGCTGCAATTCCCGCGCGTGGGCCGCTTCTTCCTTGAATTCCTCCTGGGCCTCGATTTCGCTTTCGGACAAACGGTGATCGCCCGTGAGCAGGCGTTTGTAGGCGACGCCGTCGAGAAACACATATTTGCGATCGGCGGCCAACTCATCCACATAGAGGAGCGCGATTCGCCCGTCGAGAAACGGCTTGATCTCCGCGGGCGGAAATCGTTCGGACAGATCTTGTTTCACGCCCTTGCGATCCGTGAACTGCCGCGCCAATTCCTTTAGCTTCGGCTCGCCGTGTTCCTGCCAGCCCGAGAAGACATACTTTCGCTTCGGCCCCTGTCCTTCCTCTTTCACTCCGAAAATTACCACGCCCCCGCGCGAATTGAGAAAGGCGTTGATGGTCTTGTTGAGTTCTCTCCATTCGTTCCCTTGAGACGGAACTGGCTTGATCTCGATGCTCTCCGTCTCCAATTCCTCATAACGCCCGTCCTGGACGAGTCGCGCGAGCTTCAGCAACATTCGATCGATGTTCGTCATGATGCTGGCGACTTACGCTCCGTGGTAATCGATTTCTTTCACCTCCAGCGCGTGCTTCTGGATGAACTCGCGCCGCGGCTCGACCTTCTCGCCCATCAGGATGCGGAACATTTCGTCGGCGGCGAGCGCGTCCTCCTGCCTCACCCGCAGGAGCGTGCGCACCTCGGGATCGAGCGTCGTCTCCCATAGCTCCTGCCCGTCCATCTCGCCCAGCCCTTTGAAGCGCGTCACCTTCATGCCGCGCTCACCCAGCTTGCGAATCTCGCCCACCAGGACGCGCAGGTGCGGCAACAGACTCTCTTTGCCATCGTGCTCCAGAAAATAGCGCGGCGCCGGCTCGCGCCCGGCGATGCGCGGCGCCGGGATCAGATCCTGTGCGTCCAGTCCCACCGCCCGCAGCTTTTCCAGGTTGCGATTGACCGAGCGGACCTCGTGCAATTCCTGCACGTCGAACAACTCCCCGCCGCTGCCGTTGCCGTTGACGTTGACGTTGGGATTTTCCTCGTCCGCGACCATCAACACATGGCCTGCCTTGATCTGCTCCTGGCGAAATTGTTCCATCTCCTCGCCGCTGTAGAACCAATGCTCCTGGCTGCCCAGCATCACGCGGTGCGTCGGCAATTTGCCTTCCTTGATCTTGCCGACCAAGGTGACGATGTTGAGGCCGCGCCGCTCCAGGATTTGCAGCGCCTCCTCGAGCGCGTCGAGGACTTGCATGGTTGCCAGCAGCCGTTCCGTTTCGATGACTTTCGTTTCGCCGTCCCGCGTCGCCGGCGGTAGCCGCAGCCGCGTCCCCTCCAGGCCGCGTTCCAAGAGTTCCTTGTTCATCTCGGACATGCTCTGCACATAGCGCGTGCTTTTCTTCTGTTCCACTTTGAATAGCGGCGGCCGCGCCACGTAGATGCGCCCCGCCTCGATCAGCTTGCGCATCTGGCGGAAGAAGAACGTCAACAGCAGCGTGCGAATATGTTGCCCGTCCACATCCGCGTCGGTGAGAAGTATCACCTTGCCGTAGCGCAGGTTCTCGATGTCCTCGGTGTTGCCGATGTCGATGCCGACGGCCGAGATCAGGCTGCGAATTTCCTCGTTCGCCAGCACGCGCTCGACGCGAGCCTTCTCGACGTTGAGCACCTTGCCGCGCAAGGGGAGGATGGCCTGATAATGGCGATCCCGGCCGTTGTCCGCCGAGCCGCCGGCGCTGCCGCCTTCGACGAGGAAGAGTTCCGCTTCATCGCGAACGCGGGTGGTGCAGTCCATAAGTTTGCCGGGCAGGCCGCCGCCGGAGAGCATGCTTTTGCGGTCGATGAGCGCTTTGCGCGCCTTGGACGCCGCCTCGCGCGCTTCGGCCGCCAGGATCACCTTCTTCATGATCTTGGCGGATTCCTTGGGATTCTCCTCGAGGAACTTGGTCAGGAAATCATGCACCGCGCCGGCAACGATGCCATCGACTTCCGGATTGTTGAGGCGGATTTTCGTCTGCGACTCGAACTGCGGCTCGGGCACGGCGATGCTGATTACCGCCGTGATGCCTTCGCGATAATCCTCGCCGATGGGCGTGACGTGCTTGTACCAGTTTTCCTTGCTGCCGTAACCGTTGAGCGCCCGCGTGATGGCCGTGCGAAAGCCGGACTGGTGCGTGCCGCCGCCGGGGTTGTGAGCGTTGTTGGCGTAGCAACGGACACGCTCCTCTTCTCCGGTCGTGTATTGGAACGCCACCTCGACGCGCACGTCGTCGACCAGGCGATCAACGTAGATGACCTTGTGAATGGCTTCCTCGGTGCGGTTCAAGTACTCGACGAATTCCGCGACGCCGCCGGCGTAAGCGAAGGTGTCTTCCTTGTTCGCTTTCTCGTCGGTCAGCTTGATCGAGAGGCCTTTGTTGAGGAACGCGAGTTCCCTCAGCCTCCCTTCGAGCGTGTCGTAGTCGAATTTCGCCTCGGCAAAAATCTCCGGATCGGGCATGAAAGTCACGGTCGTGCCGGTGCGGTTATTGGGCGCCGCGCCCAACTCCTTCACCTCGGTCACGGGCTTGCCGCGTTCGTATTCCTGGGCGTAGACCTTGCCGTTGCGGCGGACCTGGGCCTCCGTCCACTCGGAAAGCGCGGTCACGGCCTTGGCGCCCATGCCGTGCAATCCCGCCGACGTCTTGTAGGTCCGCTTGTCGAACTTCGCCCCGGCGCCGACGGTGGTGAGCACCACTTCCAAGGTCGGTCGGCCCACCTTGGGATGGATGTCGACCGGAATGCCGCGGCCGTCGTCCGCGACGGAAAGCGAGCCGTCGACATGAATCTTCACATGGATGTTTTTGCAATAGCCCGCGAGCGCCTCGTCGACGGAGTTATACACAAGCTCATATACGAGATGATGCAGACCTCTCGATCCTGTATCGCCGATATACATGCCGGGCCGGGCGCGAATATGTTCCGCGTCGCGCAAGATATCGACGTTGCCCGCTTCGTAATCTTCCCCCGGCGCCAACGCGACCACATCCGGCGTATCATTAGGAATCACTTCTTCGTTCATGGTTGTCGTCCAATCTTAAGTTCATCCGTAACAGGCGAAATTCGTTGCGATTCTATAGGACTAGTTTTTCAGGGAGGACCGATGGAGTCTTTCGCCGATATTCCTTCACAAATGCTTCCTCCTCAAGGATATTGCGGTCAATAGCTTCGCGATGATCGAAATAGTAAGCGAGCGCCGCGTAGACATCCGCAAGGCTCAAGTCATACTCGCTCGCGATCTCGTCCACGCCCATTCCCATGCGCTCGTGCCAAATGGCGATATTTTGCACCGTGATGCGGCGTCCCGCGATGCGCGGCTTACCGCCACAAGTTCCGGGCGTTATTTCAATATGGGAGTCTAATGTCTTAATATTCATCTTTTCATGCCTCTTAAGGCTTGCATCCCCGACACTCATATCTCTTCGGCATGCAATCCGTTTTTCTACTGCATCCCCGCCACTCGCGGCAGCTTGCCTTCATTCACTCCATCGACAAGCCTAAGAATTTCACTGCCGCCGCCACCAGGCCAAACCATCTCGCCTAGTGCTTCCAGCTTGTCACGGTCAATTCCTTTCTGTCCCGAGTCTTGCGAATGCTTGACCATCCCAGCGAAATCCACCGCATCCATTCCGCGTTTCACCATATCCTGTCCAAGCGAAAGCATCGCCCCATACTTATTCGCCAGCGCCGCTTCCAACGTCGGCACGCGATACTTGATGCCGTCTTCCTCAATCCACACCGCCGTCTTCAGCGACTCCTCGTTGTCGCGGCGATACGGCATGGTCACGTCGATCACCGACTCGGTTTCTCCCGGCCGAAAGAATCCCGTCACCCAACCGACCTTGCGCACTTCCAAGGATGAGTACAACGCCTTGATCGCGTTGACCGCCCGCGAATGGTTACGCCCCGCCCGGACCAGGATGTCCACGTTTTTGGTGGCGCGCGGCCGGCCTGTGTAGCTGCCGATCGCGTGCGCCCCTACCAGGACGAACGGAATCTTTTTCGTGTTGAGCGTTTTCAATATCGCCTTCAGTTCGACCATGGGCCTGGCCCTCGGCTTCCACATGCGCAGAAACGAACGCCGCAACTCCTCGCTGTCCCGCACCGCCCGGGCATGGCTGATATTCGCCCGGTGCGCCTTGTGCGCCTCGAATGCCGGATCACTTTTTAGCCATTTGGTCATGGGTGAATTCGCCGTAGGATAGGCTTCCAGCCTGTCCGAAAAAAAACGGTCAAGCCGACAATCTTTTCTCCAGATTCGGACAGGCTGGAAGCCTGTCCTACGAAATCAAAACGCCGCGCTGCGAAAGCGCAGATCCTTTACGGGCGAAGAACATGTCGCCTTCAAGCGTTCCAAGAGTCGTTTCTTGTGAAAATGGGCCAACTCCTGCATCAAGATGCCGCTGTTCACCTCCACTTCCAAGATGCCGCGTTTGAGCGATCCGACGCGTGTGCCGGCCGCGAATTCTTTCCCCGCCGCTTCCGCCCACGCCGTTTCCAACTGCCGCCGCGCGTTCCGCCTGCCCCAGCCTCGGCTCACGAATAGCCGGCTCAGGATCTCCCGCAACGGTTCCGGCCCTTCCTGTTCCATCCATTCACCCCGTCGATGTCGCCACCAGCGGGACCACCACGTACATGTAGTTCGGCTCCTGGCGGAACACGGCGGCCGATTGCGTATCGAGCAAATCCACCAGCAGCGTCACGTCCGGCTCCATGATCCGCAGCATGTCGATCAAAAACTTCGGATCGAAGCTGATGTCGATCGTCTTGCCGGTGTAATCCATGGGCATCTCGACTCGGCTGCGGCCCGATTCCGCGCCCTTGGCCTGGAGCGTCAGCTTGTCTGCGGCGAAATTGAACGTCACCCGTTTGCTTTCGTCGTCGGTCATGATCGCCGCCTGCCGCACCGCCGACAGGAACGGTCCAACCGTCATCGCGATGCGCGCGTTGTGCTTGGTCGGCATCACTTGGCGATAACTCGGGAAGCGCCCTTCCACGAGCCGCGTCGAAATCATCGCGCGCTCGGTCTTCAATAACGCTTCGTTCGGCCTCACGCTGATGCGCACGATCTCGTCCGGCTCCGTCAGATTGCGATCGAGCAACTGCATCGCTTTGACGGGAATGACCGGCATTTGGCCCTTGGTCGAGTGCCCGCCATGGGACTCGGCCTGTCCCTTGACCCAAGCGAGGCGTCGTCCGTCGGTCGCGACCAGCACGGCCGAATCGTCTTCCAATTCCACCAGAATGCCCGTCGTCGCGCCAAATCGCGAATGCTCCGACGAGGCGGCCGAGAAGATCACGCGGCGAATCATATCGCGTAGTTGCCCGGCCTTGATCTCGTGGAACTTCTCCTCCGCGAAGGTCGGCACTTCCGGAAAGGCGCTCGGATCCTCACCCGGCATCTCGAACTCGGTCGTCTGCCCTCTCACCATGCAGCGATCCTCGGTCGCCTCAATGGTGATTTCCTCATCGGGCACTTCGCGAAGAATGGCGAGGAATCGTTGCGTGGGCAGCAACACCTCCCCCGGCTCTTCAACGCGGACGCCGCGCACTTCCAAGCGAACCCCGATTTCCAGGTCGGTCGCCATCAAGGTGCAACGATCCTCCTCGACCACCGCCTTCAGATTCCGCAGGACGGGCTTCACGTCGCGCGGAGCCACGCCTGCCGCCGCCACTTGACAGGCCCCCAGCAATCCTTCTCGATGACACGTAACTTTCATGGTGTTTCCCGTGCAAGGTTTCGCTTCCGCCTTTTTTTGCCTTCACCTTCCGTGCTCGGTTGGGGCGAAGATTTCTTGTTTCTGCAATGAACGATCAACGTCCGCTGCCCTTCCTTAACTTCAACCTTCTTTTTTAGCAGTAGTAATCAAGTGCGACGATAAACTGTCAAAAACTCTCCGTGTGGTGCTCTTAATCGTTTGGCTGTCGTCGGTTGGTAGGAAACGTCGACGGTGTAAAACGCGTTGCCCCGACCGGCCTATCTTGTTTTCCTGGGTTCATAACCGGTCTCGCCTTGGCAATCGCATCATTTCGTCGTTTTCCATCATCATCTTTCAACAAACAACTGTCGCTCCGGTAACACGTTTTCCACCGCGTTCACGCCAACTCGGCGTGGATATGTTTCACCGCTCCGGAGAGCAGCGCGTCCTTCTTCATCGCCTGTTCGACCTTGCGGCAGGCATGCAAAACGGTCGTATGGTCTCGGCCGCCGAAATAGGCGCCAATCTGTTCCAGCGACAAACCGGTGAGTTGCCGGGCCAGGTACATGCCCACCTGGCGCGGTATCAGGATGTTGCGGAATCGCCGCCGCGACTGTAATTCCCCCGGCTCGATTTGGAAGTAGCCGCCGACATGCTCGACGATGCGATCGACGGAGGGACGCAACGCCTCCATCTGCGGTCCGAAATGCTCCGCCACCATTGCGAGGGTGGGCTTTTTTCCTAGATGCCCAAGCGATTCCAATTGGCGGATCGCGCCTTCCAGCTGGCGGGCGCTGGACGCCAGGTTCGCCGCCAACCAGTCCGCCACTTCGCCGCTCAACGCAAGCTGCCGTCGCTGCGCCAACTCCACGAGCAAGGCCCGTCGGCTCGACGCGCCCAGCGGTTCAAGCCCCACCACCAGTCCGGCGGCCAATCGGCTTGTCAGGCGACTGGGAAACTTGCCCGTCCGATGCGCCAATCGCCGCGGCCCCGTCAGCGCCGTGAACACCGTTGGCCGATTTTCGCTGAGCCTGCGATCCAAGAGGCCCACCAGCGTTGCCACCGCGGCCGGCGGCAGTTGCTGCAAATCCTCCAAGAGGAACAGATCGCATTCGGCCGCTTCTTCCCCCAATTCCTTCAAGAACGCCGGCTGCTCTTGCTGCATCCGCGTCCGGTCGGCGGCGACCGGCTGTAAACGCAATTCGCGACAGGAGCGATGCAGCACCCGCTTGCCTTCGCGCAGACCTACTGCCCGCGCCAGACCGGACGCCAGATGGCTCTTGCCGGCGCCGGGCGGTCCATGCAATACCAGGGGATTGAAGGGAGGTTGGTCGCGCTGCCCTTCGAAAAATGCCGCCAACTCGCGCACCGCGTGCAATGCGGCGTTGTTCTCAGGCAACGTCAGAAAACGCGCCAAAGTGGGATGTCGCTGCGAAGGAGCGCCTGCCATCACCAATGTCGCACCCTTAAAACATTGCCTTCCAAAGCGTTACGTTCGGATGACGTCAGGCGGCGCTTGGAAGGATCTCTTATCCGCTATTGTATCAGAATTCGTGGGTGTCGTAAAGGCGTCTCATTGGTTCTAAGCGATTGAAAAATAATTAGTTACGCCACTCCTCGTTTCCCCGCAAACCCAGCGCCGCTGCCGCGACTCGTCGTCCCGCCTCCGCCGCTTCCTCCAATGACAAAAGCCCCATGAAGCTGAACCGCATCGCCGACTCCAGCACCTCCCGGGCAACCCCCAACGCCTTGACGACCGGCGATGCCAACAGCGACCCGCTGGAGCACGCCGACCCCGTCGAACAGGCCACTCCCATCAAATCCAGCTTCATCAAAAGCGCGTCGGCTTTGCATCCCGGAAAGGACAGATTGAGCGTATGCGGCACGCTCCGGTTCAGATCCCCGTTCACCACCGGTTCCGCCGGTTGCACCGCCTCCAAAAATCGATCGCGAAGCCGCTGGACGTGCTGGACTTTTTCTTCGAGCCCCGTCATCGCCAATTCGAGCGCCGTCGCCATGCCGACGATGAGCGCGACGGGTTCCGTCCCCGGCCGTTTAGCTCCTTGCTGATGGCCTCCCCACGTCCGCGGTTGCAGCTTTGAGCCTTTCTTGAGGATGAGCGCCCCGATCCCTTTCGGTCCGTGGAATTTGTGCGCGCTGAGCGTGAGCGTGTTCACCCTAAGTTCGCGAAAGGAAATCCGCACCTTGCCTGCCGCGGCCGCCGCGTCGCAATGCACCCATGCACGGCCGTCGACGGCTTCCACCAGCGCGCGGACCGGCTGCAGCGTGCCGATCTCGTGATTGACAAGCATCAGACACGCGAGGCGCAAATCGTTGGGAATTTCCACGGGTATCTGAACGATGCCCTGAGGCGAGACCGCGAAGCGGTCGAGCGTGAATCCGCGCCGCTCCAGCTGCTCCAAAGGACCGGTCACGCAGGGATGTTCCAGCGCGCTCGTCGCCAAAGTGCCTGGGGCGGCGCCGGTCAGACCGAACAGGGCGAGGTTGTTCGCTTCGGTCGCGCCGCTCGTAAAGAGAATCTCGTCCAGCCGACAGTCCAGCGCCGCCGCCATGCTTTCGCGCGCGGAATCAAGTCCGCGCCGCGCCTGGCGGCCGAACTGATGGCTGCTCGAAGGATTGCCGAAGCGCTCGAACAAATAGGGCCGCATCGCCTCCCAGACCGGGGGCAACATAGGCGTAGTGGAAGCGGCGTCGAGATAGATCGGCTGCATGAAATCGACCGGGAAAACAGGCGGCAGGAGACGGGTTCCGCTCCGGAATCGTTGAGGATCCTGCCAACGCCTTTCCGTCAATTTACTCCGCTTCCGTCTGCTTGTCGCCTCCCGACCGCACGACCCAGAAGTACACCGCGACCACGCACAAGGTACCCATCAGTCCTATCAAAAGTTGGACTTCCATCGAAGGCCTCCGTAAGGAAAAGAGTAGACGCGCAACCCTAGGTCGTGGTCCGCGCGTTGTCAAACGCATCCTTTCCCGAGAATTCGTAGCCAACTCACAAGTGTTTCGTATTCCTTCCCGCGCCAAAGTGCGATACCATCGAAGCATGAAGACTCTCGATGCACCCGTTCTCCACCAACTACTCGAGCCCCTTGGGCGAATGCTCACGCCTGAGGTGGCCCGAAACCTCGTCCGCTATCGGTTCGATGCCAAGGCTCAATCTCATATCGACGGCCTGGCCCGCAAGTGCAACGAAGGTCAGCTGACCGACGCGGAACGCCGCGAATACGAAACCTACGTCCAAACGATCGATTTTATCGGCATTCTGCAGGCCAAGGCGCGGGCGCTTCTCAAACAATCGCCAGACGAATCCTCAAAATAGCCGCACCATTGTCACCGCGATATTCCCTGAAAAACACACATCCACGTCCGCTCCCGACTGCCGGGCCCGCTCGTGGTAGTTGCCGTTATAATGAAACAACTCCTCTTCCACCCGATAGCTCAGCGGCAGCGGGCCGGAATCCAGCGGGCAAAACACCACGCGCGGCTCCGGTTCGCCCGGGCTCACATGCGGGATGTTGATGTTCCAGAAGCTGCCCGGTTCCCAGGGTCGATGGATCAAGTTTTGTACGACGGGCCTTAGCCAATCCACCGCGCGATCCCAGTCGATTTCCAGTTCCCGCTTGCGATAATGCGACAATGCGATGCCCGGTTTGCCGTGCAACACCGCCTCGCGCACGGCCGCCACCGTCCCGGAAATATGCACATCCGCGCCCAAGTTGCCGCCCTCGTTGATCCCGGAAAGCACCCAGTCCGTCTCCGGCAACAACCGCGCCAACCCCACGCGCACGCAATCCGCCGGCGTCCCCTCCACCGCGTACCGCCCCGCGTCACGCCGCACCACGCGCACCGGACAACCCGTCGTCACGCGATGGCTGCACCCGGAAAGATGCTCATGCGGCGCCGCCCAAACCGCCGTCCCCAGCGACTCCGCCAACCTCGCCAAAGCCGCAATCCCCGGCGCGTCAATCCCGTCGTCGTTGGTGAGCAATAGGTTCATGAAGGAACATTATAGAGCCTCCCCGTTTCGCGCTCGCTTTGTCCGTGCGTTGTCGTTGCCCACCTCACCCCCAACCGCTCTCCCCCCGGAGTACCCGGCGGAGAGGGGAGCGGACATCCGCCTCGTCCTCTTCTCGTTTCGTGACCTATACTTGCCCAACTCCCCGCCGGCCCTGCCTTGCCGCGCGCCCCGCGCGGCGGCGTACCCACCGGCAGGCCTCCCTTCCAGAAGAGCGACATCGTGCCCGTTCAAAACATTTGCCCCAGTGCCTCGCAGTTTCTGGATCTTGTGCAGGGGCAATCCCCGGCCGACGAACGCGCCCATCTCGCCGCGCATGTGCTTGAGTGCCGCGACTGCGCCCGGTCGCTCCAACGCTTAGAGGTCTCCGACACCTTTCGCGCCGAACTGCGCGCGACGGCCACGGACGCGGAACGCACGCTTTCGTCGGAGGTGCAGGATCTCGTCGGGGGGCCTGGGTCCGCGCTTTCCTCCGCCTGCACGCCTCTGGTCGGCGCCGCGGACAATGCCACCATTGGCGAGGACAAGGAACCCGCTTACGACGGCCTCTGGTCGAACCTTTTGCAACCGCCGCAGGGGCCCGACGAACTGGGCTGGCTCGGGCAATACCGCGTCCTCAAGGTGCTCGGCGCCGGCGGCATGGGCCGCGTCTTCCTCGCGGAAGATACGCATCTGCGCCGTCCGGTCGCCCTCAAGGTCATGAGTCCCCACCTGCAGGAAATCGCGACCGCGCGCGAACGCTTCCTGCGCGAGGCCCGTTCCGCCGCCGCCCTCCGCGACGACCGCATCGTCACCATCTACCAGGTCGGCCAGGTCGACAATGTCCCCTTCCTGGCCATGGAACTGCTGGAAGGCGAATCCCTGGAAGCCCGCCTTCGCCGTGAAACCTCGCTCACGCCCGACGACGTCATCCGCTTCGGCATCCAGATCGCCGAGGGCCTCGCGGTCGCGCACGAACAGGGACTGGTGCATCGCGACATCAAGCCCGCCAACCTTTGGCTGGAAAGCAAAAGGCAGGCGACCGGCGCCGGCCCGCATCAGCCGCCGCGCGTCAAGATCCTCGACTTCGGCCTGGCCCGCGCCGCCCAAAGCCCCACCTCGCTTACCACCACCGGGCAAGTGCTCGGCACCCCGCACTACATGGCCCCCGAGCAGGCGCGCGGCGAACCCGTCGATCCCCGCAGCGATCTCTTCAGCCTCGGTTGCGTGCTGTATCGCATGGCCGCCGGCCGCGAACCGTTCCGGGGCGAATCCATGATGGCCGTCCTCACCGCCCTCGCCGTCGAGGAGCCGCCCTCCTTGCGTGAAATCCAACCCCGCGTCTCGGCAGGCCTGGCCCAGGCGATCGAACACCTCCTCCGCAAGAATCGCGACGACCGCCCCGCCAACGCCCGCGCAGTCATCGCCGAACTTCAGGCCGTCGAGCAAGGCAGGCCGCTTGCGCTGGACGACAAGACGGTACGGATCGTCGCCGCGCCAAGTAAACCTCGCCGTTTAGCGATGCCACGCCGCTCCGCCATCCTTGCCGGCGTCGTGTGCGCGTTCGGCGCCGTCCTCGCCGGGTTCTTCCTCCTCGGCCAAGACAAAGCGCCCGATCCGGCCCCGCCGACTCACCCCGCTCATGTCGTGCCGCCTCCCGTCTTCACCGGCCCTCCCATCCGTGTCGGCATTCTGCAATCCCTTTCCGGCACCATGGCCGACAGCGGCATGTCCGTCGTCGACGCCACCGTTCTCGCCATCGAGGAACTCAACGACAACGGCGGTCTCCTCGGACGCAAGATCGAGTACTTCCTCCGCGACGGCCAATCCGACTCCGCCGTCTTCGCCCAGGAGGCCGAACGCCTTATCATCGAAGACAAGGTCGAAGTCCTGTTTGGCTGCTGGACCTCCGCGGGCCGCAAGGAAGTCAAACGCATCGTCGAGAAACACGACCACCTCCTCTTCTACCCCGTGCAGTACGAGGGCCTGGAGCTTTCGCCCAACATCATCTACCTCGGCGGCACGCCCAATCAACAGATCGTCCCCGCGGTGCAGTACTTCTTCGCCAATCTCGACCGCCGCCGCTTCTTCCTCGTCGGCTCCGATTACGTCTTCCCCCGCGCCGCCAACGAGATCATCAAAGACGAACTCAAGAAACTCGGCGGCGCCGTCGTGGGTGAGACTTACATTTCTCTGGGCGATTCCTCCGTCCAGGGCGTCGTCGACCAAATCATAGCCGCCAAGCCCGACGTTATTCTCAACACCATTAACGGCGACACCAATCGCGCCTTCTTCCGTGCACTCCGCCGCGCCGGCATCACCCCCGACAAAGTCCCCACCATCTCCTTTAGCATCTCCGAACATGAACTGCGCGCCCTGGGGGGCAAAGAGATGGTCGGCGACTACGCCGCCTGGGACTACTTCATGAGCATGCAAGGCGAGGACAACGACGCCTTCATTAAGAAATTCCGCGCCCGCTACGGCGCCGAACGCTTGACCAGCGATCCTCTCCTGGCCGGCTATGAATCCGTCTACCTCTGGGCCAAAGCCGTGCAACAAGCCGGCAGCACCGACCCCGCGAAAGTCCGCGTCGCCCTGCGCACCGCGTCGATCGAAACCATCGGCGGGGAACTCAAGCTCGAACCCGATACTCTCCATGCCTGGCGGCCCTTTCGACTTGGCAAGATTGTCGAAGGCTCCGTTTTCGAGGTGGTCTGGACCTCCGGCAGTCTCATCCGCCCCGAACCGTACTTTAAAAGCCGTACCCCCGCAGTCTGGGATCGCTACCTCAGCGACCTCTATGAAGGTTGGGGCCGGCGCTGGGAAAACCCCAACCCGTAGCCACTGTCATTCGACATCCGCCGGAACGAAAACTACGACTTTGACGCAGTGTCCAAGGGGCGACGGCGCGGGACTAACGCGTTTAAACTCCGGGCGCGAGGGCCGCGCGCGAACTAGACCCTTGCCCAATGGCCGCGACCGCGAATACGATTGAGTAGGCTCGTTCGCCCCTTGATCCCATTCGCCCCTACTCCCGCACGTATAGTCAGGAGGCTTCGCATGCCCAGATTCCTCGCGCCCGGCCTGTTATTGCTTTTATGGCTGCCGACGACCGCTCCCGCGCAGAAAAGCCCGGGCTTTCTCCTCAAGAAGGACGACCGCGTCGCCATCATCGGATCGTCGTCGACCAACATCGGCATTTGGCCCAAGACCCTCGAATTCCTCCTCCGCACCCGCCAGCCGGAACTCAACCTCAGTTTCAAACGCTTCTCAACGGGCGGCGGCACCTTCGCCACCGGCCTCAAAAAACTCGACAGCTGGCTCGACGAATATAAGCCCACGGTCGTCATCTTCAACTACGGCGGCAACGACGCGAGCGCCGGCGAAAAGGGTTTGGCACAATTTTTGGAGAACATGGAAACCTGCGTCGAACGCGTCCACAAGGCCAAGGCCCGCGTCATCTTCACCACGCCGCAAGCCGCCGACGTCCGCAAGGCGAAGGAACTGCCCGCCTCCCGGCGCAAGCTCTACGCCGAGACGATGCTCAAGGAAGGCGCCAAACGCGGCTGGGACGTGATCGACGTCTTCCACCCCCTCGACGAACTCCAATCGAAACAAGAAAAGAAGGATCCCAAATATACGATCCTGCGCGACAACATCCACCTCACGCCCGAAGCCTACATCGCCTGGGGTTATTTCCTCTACAAACGCCTGCATCCGCCTTCGGTCGCCAGCACGGTCCATCTGAATGCGACCGGCGCAATCATCAATGTGCGCAGTTGCAAGGTCGACGACGTCAAGGTCGACAAGGACACCATCCGCTTCACCCGCCGCGACGCGGTCCTACCGCTAGTGCCGCCGGGGCCGTTGCCGCCGCTGGATTTCGTGCCCGTGATGGAGTTCTCCAACTATTGGCTCCAGATCGGCGAGATGAAAAAAGGCATCTATCAAATCCGCGTCGAGGGGAAACTTCTGGGCGACGTCACCCACGAAATCCTCGCCCGCGGCTTCAACCTCAACGAACTCGCCCACGTCAACAAAATGACGCCCCCCTGGGCCGAACTCGTCCTCGACCTCTGGGACGGCAAAAACCTCGACCGCATAGGCAATACCAGCTGGCGCTTTGAAGTGAGTCCGAAGATACTCGCGGAAAAATGACGCCCTGTCCGTCTTGCGTGCCATCTGCCTTGCGTGCCATGCCCACCGCTTTGGGTGGGCATGAGGCATCGAACCTAGCTGGGGCCGGCTTGTGGACTTGGGAGATTGCGCCAACCCATGCCCACGCAAAGCCGTGGGGATGGCACGCAATGTCTTCCACCATTGTCAAATCATAACCCCTCCACCACTCGCATCAACACCCCCATCTGCTCCTCAAACACCCGCTCTTCCTCCACCGTCGGCAGCTTCCCGCGCGAACTGGGCAACGCCCCGGCCACGTCCCAGCCGATGTATATGAACTGCCCCTTTCCCACCCGCAGACGATACAGCACGGTGCTTCCCGCCGCGGTGCCGAGGATGCGTTCGCCCTTTGTCGCGGGCAGAATACGTTCATCGGTGTTCAGCCCTTTGACCCAGCTTGGCGGCGTCTCGGGCGAAAGATGACCTAGCCACGGATGCTTCGGCTCCAGGACGGCGAGCGTAGGCGCCTTCTCGCGCATGGCCGATCCGGTCCAGGCGGCAAGGAACTTTTGTCCCTCGGGCGATTGAAACGCCTGTTTGCCTCGGCCGGACATCAGCAGCGTACCGCCGTTCTCGACGAACTTCGCGACACGCCGGAGGTCATCCGCGTCGTATTGCCCCGGCGTGATCTTCGCGCGCTTCAGATCGCCGACGAGGATCACGATGCCGTACTTTTCATAATCCTTGGTGTCGAGCCAAGCACGCTGGTTCGTCCTTTTGTCGCGGCGGGGCTTGCGGCTCGGCGTCGGGGTTTCGGTTGATCGCCCAGGCGTAAATCAAAACGCAGGCGCATAGGAGCAGGACGACGCGAATGTTGGTTTTCCCAAGGGCATGGCGTTTTCCTCTCAACACGTCACAACCAGCTTCGGTGCATGCGCCCCGAAGCTGGTTGAAAAAAGCATGCCGCGTTACTTTTCGATGCGTTGAATCGCAACCGTATACGGACGCATCACCAGTGCCGCGCGGACGGCGGCGTCGAGTTCCGGCATTCTCTTCATGCGTTCCTGATAGAGCGCCTCGCGTTTTGCGGGGATGTCCTTGGCGTCGACCCCCTTGAACGCGGGGCTCTTGGCGTTGGCCAGGAGCAAGCCGCGGAAGATCTGGTCGTGGAAATACTGGTTCTTCACCTTCACCGCCTTCCAGACTTCCTTGACCTGGTCGGCGATGGGACCGCCGGCGAGGACGGCTTGGGCGAGATTGACGCCCTTGGCCAAGTCGGCGGCGGTGGTTTCGGTGATCTTCTTGCCGTCGATCAGGATGGCATAGGCGCCGGGTTTGAGTCCCTGGACCTTCAGTCCGTATTCATTCATTTCCTCGAGTATGGGAGCATGCTTCAAGATGCCCTTGGCTTCCTCGGGAAAGAACGGCAGGGCGTTGTCCAGGCGTTGGAAGCTGACGCCGTCCGCCGTCTGTTTGATGTCGCTCACCTTGCAGTTGGCGGCTTCACTCTTCGCGCCCGTGTTGGCGAGGCTCAACTCGACCGAGGAGACAACGCGTGGAAAGCCGAGGCCCTTGAGGATGGAACTCGCCATGAGGACCTGGCCCGCGGGACCGGGGTGGACGGCGTCGCCGCCGGTGATGCGGCCTTTTTCCCCCTTGTCGCGGGCGCCTTTGACGACGCTCCAATAAGGATGGAATTGATCGACGAAAAGCCCGCCGTTCTTGTCGGCAATGTCCTTGACGCCCGCGGAGAATTTTTCCAGCGTATCGTTGTAGGATTCTTTCTTATCGCCGGGATTGTGCTCGACGGGCTGCGGCGTCACCCAGGCGACGCGGACGCCGCCGGCCTTGGCCTGGTCGGCGATGCCCTGATGGCCCTTCATGTAGACGGCGAAGGTTTTTTCGTTGAACGGTTGATAGCCGCCGTCGTTCATGCCGAAGTCGACGGTGAGTGCGGTAGCCTTGTGGGCGAGGACGTCGCGCTTGAAACGGGCGTTGCCGCCGGTCGAGCGGTCGCCGCCGATGCCGACGTTGCGGAAGGTGAGGTTCCACTGCGGGAATCGGCTCACGGTCCACATCTCGAGGTAGTTGCTATAGAGATGTTGCTCCGTGATGCTGTCACCCATGACGACGATGGTGTCGCCGTCCTTGAAAAAGAACTTCTCGCCGGCGCCGCTGGGAAGGGCCGCCGACAGGGCGAAGAAAAACGCAAGCAAACCGAGGCGAAACGCTGCACGCATGAAAGTGTCTCCTTGGTGAATGGGTTATCGTAATAGTTGACAACGGCGTCGCGGCGGACGCTAGTAGAATACGAACCGATCGAGAGGATTGCATGGCTTCGACGCGTGAGATCTTGCCTTCGTTATTGGTCATCCCCGCGTTCAGCCGCCATGTCGCCGCGCTGGAGTGGGCGGAAACGCAGCTGCAGGCGCGCTACGGACCCATCGGTTTACGCAGCCCTGATTTTCCGTTTTGCTACACGACGTATTACGAAAAGGAGATGGGCGCGAGCCTGGTTAAGCGTTTTCTCGTGTTCGCACAGCTGACGCCGACCGACTGCCTCGCCGACGTGAAACATGCCACCAACGCGCTGGAGGTACAGTTGGCGGAAGAAAAGCGGTTTGGGGAACCCAGGCCGCTGAACCTTGATCCGGGGATCTTGCAGCTGGGCAAGTTTTGCCTGGCGACGACCAAAGACAAGGACCACCGCATCTACCTCCGGGATGGGATTTTCGCCGAGGTGACGCTGCGTTTTCAGGACGGCGAATACCATCCTTGGCCCTGGACCTACGCGGATTATCGCGAGCCGGCCGTCCGCGACTTCCTGCGCGTCGCCCGGGATTATTACCGGTCGCGCCTGGCCGATTGGAAGCGGTCGCAGCAGGGGTAAGTCGGCCTTTCGCCGAGGGGCAGGAGGTCAGGTCCGTTCACGACTGTCTTGTCATGTCGCAACATCTTTTGCAACAATAAGTTGCGTAGCGTTATCTCGAGGACGCCTGCTTTGTGCTGCCCAGAATCGCCATATTGCCCCAGTGGCGGGGTCATCGGAGCGGTCCCGAAAATCCGCAGCGGATTTTGATTGCCCATCTTGTTGAGCCGATGGCGACGTGGTAGCATCACCCTCCATCTCAAGGTATTCTCTCCTTGGGCAACAGTGCGGAGGTGTCCCGTCTTGGCGAAAAAGAAAGTCCTCTCGCCCTTGGGCGGTTGGCTTTTCAAGGAAGAACCCGGCCACTACAGTTACGCCGATCTCGAACGAGACGGCGAAACGTGGTGGGACGGTGTCGCGAACGCCTTGGCCCGGCAACACCTCAGGCAAGTCAAACCAGGCGACCGAGTGCTATACTACCAGACGGGAAAAGATCGCGCGATCGTCGGGGAGATGCGGGTCACGGCCGGCCCCAAAAACAACCCCGACGGCGACGATCCCAAAGCCGTGACAGTGCAGGTGAAACCGGTGCGGCGTTGGCCTTCGCCGGTTTCTCTGGACCGAATCAAACAGGATCCCCGCTTCGAGGGTTGGGAGTTGATTCGCATGTCGCGCCTTTCCGTGATGCCGGTTCGCCCCGAACAATGGCAATGGTTGGAGGAACTTGCGATCTCTGGAGGGCTCCAGGGATCTTGACTAGCCGCCCTTCTTGCTACAATGGAACTGGTCAAGGAGGGTCGAATCAAGTTGTGTTTTCGTCCTGCCCATTTTAGGGGAGGCAGCCCGAGAGGACGTCTTCGGCGCGAGTCGGCCGAAGACCATGGAAGGATGGGTTTGATCGACTTAGGTATCGCGCTCCTTTCCCAGAAGGGACGTGAAAAGCGGTCGCTCAAATCCCGCGAGGTCCTCAGGACGAAACACTTGGAGATGAATGGGATTATGCCAAAGAACATAGCGGACGCCGAGATATGTGGCAGTAAGTCAACTCTCTCGCGACGTTCGGATCGTTTTCTGACCGGCCTCTCGGAGTATCAGTCGGTCACTTTCGTGTCCCATGTGCAGCCTGATCCGGACGGCCTCGGAAGCATGGTTGGACTGGCGCACCTCGTCGAAACTTGTCTGGGAAAGCCGACGCGCATCACGCGCGACGGCGATATCTGCCGGGCGGAAAACCGCGCCATGGCCCACCTCCTCGACATCGACCCTCTCCCCATCGACCAAGCCGTTTGGCGACCGGACGATGCTGTCGTCATGGTCGACAGCCAGCCCAAAACGGGCCGGCATAGCTTCAACGGCGAAGTGAAAGTCTGGGGCGTGCTGGACCATCACCAGACACCCGGCGACTTAAGCCAGGTTCTCTTCACGGACATTCGCCGCGGCATGGGCGCCACCTGTTCGCTGGTCACGCGCTACATCATGGAGCAGGATCTCGATATCCCGCCCCGAGTCGCGACCGCGCTTTACTACGGCATTACCACCGAGTTGGGGGGCTACCCGCGCGAAGCCAGCGCTTTGGACGACAACGCCCTCAACTTCCTGTTTTCCCGCGCCGATCACGATGTCATCGCGCAGATCCGC
>Ga0163144_10004999_pt1 | contig 29606 bp, 29 predicted proteins | sample OliLak19BULKMAT1_FD_123175 | JGI IMG/M metagenome (GOLD analysis project Ga0163144, IMG submission 123175) | Freshwater microbial mat bacterial communities from Lake Vanda, McMurdo Dry Valleys, Antarctica - Oligotrophic Lake LV.19.BULKMAT1 | ecosystem: Environmental > Aquatic > Freshwater >...
CCTGACGCACGCATGTTTCTGTCAGGCGCACTTTTGCGATGAACGTGCAGGGCTGCCCGGGCCGCACGAGGGCCGTGCGTCGGTCAGGCGCACTTTTGCGATGAACGTGCAGGGCTGCCCGGGGCGCACGAGGGCAGTGCGTCGGCTGCCCGGGCCGGCGCGGGCGGTGCGTCGGTCAGGCGCACGTTGGCGATGAACGTGCAGGGCGGCCCGGGGCTGCCCGAGCCACGGGCGATGGACCCGCCCGGGGCCATCCACCGCGAACCGGTCGGGTACCCTTCGGCCCGTGGAGTCGAACGTCAACCCGCCCAGCCCCACCGTCAACCCGCCCAGCCCCACCGTCGTCATCGTCATGCCCGCGTATAACGCGGCCAAGACCCTGGAGCGCACCTACGCCGACATCCCCCACGACCTGGTCCACAAGATCATCCTGGTCGACGACGTGTCCCGCGACGAGACCGTGGACATCGCTCGCCAGCTCGGCCTGGACGTGATCATCCACGCCCAGAACCGGGGCTACGGCGGGAACCAGAAGACCTGCTACGACGCCGCCCTGGCCGCGGGCGCCGACATCGTGGTCATGCTCCACCCGGACTACCAGTACGACGCCACCCGGATCCCGGACCTGATCGCGCCGATCGCTGCCGGCGAACGCGACCTGATGCTGGGCAGCCGGTTCCTGGGCGACCCGTTGGCCGGCGGCATGCCACGCTGGAAGTACGTGAGCAACCGCTTCCTGACGGAAGTGGAGAACATCGCATTCGAGCTGCACCTGAGTGAGTACCACACGGGCCTGCGCGCCTACAGCCGGCAACTCCTGGAGACGATCCCGTACCACGAGAACAGCGACGATTTCGTCTTCGATCAGGAGCTGATCGCCCAGGTCGTGGCCGCCGGCATGCGTCGCCGGATCAGCGAGATCGCCGTCCCGACCCGCTACTTCGAGGAAGCGAGCTCCGTCGGGTTCCAGCGCAGTGTCGTGTATGGACTCTCGACCCTGCGCGTCGTGGCGCGCTACCTGCTCCATCGACTGCGTATCCGCCGCTCACCGAAGCTGACCGCGCGACGACCGTCCGACGCGCCGCATTCGCGGTTCGACGGCAACGCATGACGGTGTCGCGCTGAATCGTCAGGCGCTGCTGCGCACGATCATCGGGCTGGCCGTGAGCGCGGCGGCGATCTGGGTCCTCTCGACATCGGTCGACCTGCCCCGCGCGATGGACGTGCTGCGGACAGCGAATCCGCTCTGGATCCTGGTCATGTTCGGGACGACGCTCATCGACGTTGCCGCGCGCGGAGGTCGATGGCGTGCCCTGCTCGCGCCCATCAAACACATCCCGTACCGGCGCGTCCTTGGCTACACGTACCTTGGCTATCTCGCCAATAACGTCCTGCCCGCGCGTCTCGGCGAACTCGTGCGCAGCCACGCGCTGGGCGAGGGCGAGGGCGTCAGCCGCCCGACCGTCCTGGGCACGGTCGTCGTCGAGCGCATCGTCGACACGGTCATCGTCGTGGGCCTGGCGGGCCTGGCCGTGGTGGCGCTCGGCGTGGGGGGCGTGATGAGCACCGCGGTCGGGCTCGGCGCCGGATTCGTGGGCCTGCTCATCGTCGCGCTCGCCGTCGCCAACATGAGTCACCGGTTGCCCTTCGCGGACCGCATCACCGGCCTGGCCGAGCGCTACCCAAGGGTGCTGGAACTGGCACGGCGCCTGCGCGAGGGGCTGTCCGTCGCGCGACGACCAAGGACTGTGGTCCAGGCTCTGGCGCTCAGTGCCGTCGCCTGGGCGGCCTCTATCGCCACGTTCATGGCCGGTGGCCAGGCGCTGGGTGTCGAACTCAGCTTCCTGCAGGCGGCTCTGCTGTCCAGCGGCGTGGCGCTGGCCACGATCGTCCCATCGGCGCCGGGCTACGTGGGCACCTTTGAGCTGACGGCCGTGGAGATCGCCAAGCTGTTCGGGATCGACCCAGATGCCGCCTTCGCGATGGCCCTGTTGGTCCACGCCATGATCCTGGCGGTCACGTCGGTCGGCGGGGTCATCGCGGCGCTGCGCCTCGGCGTGGGCCTGGGAACAGGAACGGGATCCGGGACGAAGGCGGCAGACAACGCCGCGAACCCGGCGCTGGATCCGCCTCGCGGCTAGCAGCCAGCGCCGCCCGAGGCCCCGATCACGCGATGGCGGGCAGGGCTCCCATCGGTAGTCCGCCCAGCAAGTCCGTCGGGAGTGGTTCCAGGGGCTCGACCACGGGTGGCGGCGGTGCGTCGTACGGAGCGAAGGAGATCACCGCATCGCGGACGGTCACGTGCAGGAACTCCAGGGTGTACGCCTCATACATCTCGTTGAGCAGGCTGACCGCCTCGACGTGGTCTGGTCGGCCGGCGGCCGCTCGAGCTTCGGCTCGGCTTGTCCAGAGGCAGAACGACAGACACGTCCCATCGCTCGCCGCGGGGCCTTTGAAATAGTGAACGAAGCCTGGCGCCGAGGCAGCTTCGAGGTGGGCCCGCTCGTCGTAGTCCGCCAGTCGCGCCTCGTCCGCACCGTGCTTGCGGATGGAGCGGAAGACCACCAGGTACCACTCGCCATCGGCCAGCTCACGGCCGACGTCGCGCCAGTCGAAGGCATCGGCGACCGGCAGCGTCGCGTAGCGCTCAGAGACAGGTGCGAGCGCGTGCAGTGCGTCCATTGAGCTCGGAGCATAGGCTTTTGGCGGTGATTGTCAAACCGTAAGAGGTCGCACTCCCGTAGTACGGAAGAGCTATTCAGGTGCCGACGGCGCCACCCACGGCGCTCGCGGCCTGCTGGAGGAGATGCGCCACGCGGGTCCGCCACGCGAGGCTCGCACGCCCGTCCGGCGCGATCACGCCCATGGCCGCGACGATCCCGTCCGCTCGCAGGATGGGAACGGCGATGCTCACCGAACCGGAGATCGCCTCACCCTCGCTTCGGGCCAGGCCGGTGGCCAGGATGCCCCCCAGGTCGGCGCGCAGCTGGGTTTCGTCGGGCGTCGCCGCGGTGAGCGGCTGGAGACCCTGGTGGACGACCTCATCGAGGATCTCGGCCGGCGCGTAGGCCAGCAGCACCTTCGACAGCGCTCCCGCGTGGAGCGGCAGCGACGCGCCCGGTTCCAGGGCCACGCGCAGGGCGTGACGCGATTGGACCTGGTGGAGGCACACGGCCGCCGAGCCGATCCGGCGCACGATGACCGCGGTCTCGCCGGTCTCCTCGACGAGCATGTGCAGCACCGGGTCCGCGACCCGGATGAGCTCCTCGCTGGTCACCACGGAGCCGCGGCCGATGGTCAGCCGTGGCCCGAGGCCGTATCCACCGCCACGGCGATCGACGAACCCGAACGACGACAACGTCCGCAGGTACCGGTAGATCGTCGAGATCGGAGTCTCCAGGAGCGTGCTCAGCTCATCGGCCCGGATCTCGCCGCGGTCCGCGATGGTCAACAGGACGCGCAGGCCCCGGGCGAACGACGTGTCCTCGGCGGCCTCCTCCGGTGGGCGGTCGCGAGCGGTCGCGCGGTCGGTGACCATGAGGCGGCGACACTACCGCATCGGGTCGGCTGCGCGATACTGGCGTCCCATGCGCATCACCGCCATCCGCCTGCAGCGCCTGCGCATCCCGCTGGACCCACCGTTCCCGGCCGCCTGGGACCCGGTGCCGCGGACCGTGTTCCCCGTGACCCTCGTCCGGGTCGAGACGGACGAGGGCGTGGTCGGCATCGGCTCCGGCGACACGATGGACGGATTCGAGGCGTTCGAGCACCTGTTCCTGGGCCGGGACCCGCTGGCCATCGCGCGCCACGTCCGCGCGCTGGAGACGATCGATTTTCACGCTGGTCGGTACTGGCCCCTGGAGGCCGCCCTGTGGGACCTCGTCGGGCAGGTGGCCGGCCTGCCGGTCGCCACGCTCTTCGGCGGCGCTCGTGACGGCATCCCGGCGTACGCCTCGTGCGGCTCCCTGCTGCCCGCCGCGGAACGGGCTGAATCGGCGCTCCGCATGCGCGAGGAAGGGTTCAAGGCGCTCAAGATCCGGATCGACCCGCGCCGCCTCGATGAGGGGCTGGCGGCGGTCGCGTCGACGAGGGCGGCCGTCGGCGACTCCATGGCCATCATGGTCGATCTCAATCAGGGCTGGCGGATGGCCGGCGACACGTCCGTCACGCTGGACCCGGTGGCAGCCCGGGAGATCGCCGTGCGCCTGGCGAGTTACGGCGTGCTCTGGGTGGAGGAGCCCCTGGCCGGCACGGATCTGCGAGGGTTGGCCGCGCTGCGCGCCTCCGCTCCCGGGACGCGGATCGCGGGGGGCGAGATGACCCGGACGTTCCCGGAGGCGCTCTCGGCGTTGGACCAGGACGCCTTCGACGTCTACCAGAGCGACGTCGTGCTGGCCGCCGGCATGCTCCGGACGCGGACCATCGCGGAATTGGCCCTGGCCCGCAACCGCTGGTTCACGCCGCACACCTGGACCAACGGTCTCGGTTTGCTCGCCAACCTGCACGTCGCCGCGGGCGTCGGTGGGGGGCCGTTCATCGAATTCCCCTACGACCCGCCCGGCTGGACCCCGGAACGCCGTGACGCCTTTCTGGTGGAACCGATCCGGCCCGATCGGGATGGCATCCTGCGCGTGCCCGCGCGACCGGGCATCGGCGCAGTCCTGGACGAGTCCGCCATCGCGAGGTATGCGATATGACGAGGTATGCCACATGACGACGACCGACCGTCCCACCCTGGCCGACTGGCTGGAGCGGGCCGCCCTCGTCGCGCCGCGCAATGAGCTGTTCATCGATGGGCGGTTCGTGGCCGCGGCGTCCGGGCAGACCTTCGATGACATCACCGGGCGCGACGGCTCGATCATCACGCGGGTCGCAGAGGGTGGGACGGAAGATGTCGAGCGGGCGGTCGCGGCGGCGCGCCGGTCATTCGATGACGGGCGCTGGGCCGGCCAGTCCCCGGCGAACCGCAAGCGCGTGTTGCTCCGCCTGGCGGAGCTGATCCGCGCGAACCGCGACGAGCTCGCGCTGCTCGAATCGCTGGATGTCGGCAAGCCGATCCGCGACACGCTGGCGGTGGACATCCCCTCGGCCGCCAAGACCATCCAGTGGTACGCCGAGACGATCGACAAGATCTACGGGGAGGTCGGTCCGACCGGACCCGATGCCCTGTCGCTCGTGACCCGCGAGCCGATCGGTGTGGTCGCCGCGATCGTGCCCTGGAACTACCCGTTGATCATCACGGCCTGGAAGTTGGGGGCGGCCCTTGCGACCGGCAACAGCGTCGTCCTCAAGCCCGCTTCGCAATCGCCGCTGACCGCCCTGCGCCTGGCGGAGCTGGCCGCGGAAGCCGGATTGCCGGACGGAGTGCTCAATGTGGTCGCGGGCCCGGGCGCGGTCATCGGGGACGCCCTGGCACGCCACCCGGGAGTCGACAAGATCGCCTTCACGGGCTCGACCGAGGTCGGCAAGTCGCTGCTCCGAGCGGTCGGGGACAGCGACGTGAAGGCCATCTCGCTGGAGCTCGGCGGCAAGAGCCCGCAGGTCGTCCTGGCTGACGTGAGAGATCTCGCGACGGCCGCCGCGACGATCGGGTCGGGGATCTTCTACAACGGCGGCCAGACCTGTAACGCGGGGTCGCGGCTCATCGTGCATCGGAGCGTGCGTGAGGAGCTGGTCGAGCGGATCGCGGCGCTCGGTCGCGAGATGGCCCCGGGCGAGCCGCTGGATCCGGCCACGCAGCTCGGCTCGATGGTCGACGAGCGCCAGCTCGAGAGGGTCCTGGGCTACGTCCGACTGGGCCAGGACGAGGGCGCGCGGGTCGTCGTCGGCGGCGAGCGCGTCCGCGAGGAGACCGGCGGCTACTTCATCCCGCCGACCATCCTCGATGGCGTGGACAACCGCTGGCGCGTGGCGCGCGAAGAGATCTTCGGGCCGGTCATCACGGTCACCGAATTCGACGACGAGGCGGAGGCGCTCCGTCTTGCCAACGACTCGCCGTACGGTCTGGCCGCAGGCATCTGGACGCGCGATCTCAACAAGGCCCATCGGCTGTCGCGGGCGATCCGGGCCGGCGTCGTATGGGTCAACACCTTCGATGCCGCGGACATCACCGTGCCGTTCGGTGGCTACAAGCAATCCGGGTTCGGTCGGGACAAGGGCCTGGCCGCCCTGGACGGCTATACCCAGCTGAAGACGACCTGGTTCGACCTGTCAGGGGACTAGCCTCCGAGGATCGACTCGAGCGCGGGCGTCGCGGGGTCGATCCAACGCAGGCCGGGAATCCCGGCGAACCCGCGATCGGCGGACACCAGCGCCTCGGCGCCGTGCCCGATCGCCACGGCCGCCAGCACGGCGTCGAATGATCCTCCCAGGCCAGGATGATCGGCGAACAGGCGCAGACCGCGATCCAGGTCGTCTGGCGTGGCCATGAGCATCGTCAGGCTCGAGGCGAACGCGCTCGCGGCATCGACGGCGTCTCGTCTCGGCCGCCGACGAGCGCGGATGTGGGCGAACTCCTGGATGACCTCCACGGTCGTCGCTCCGTCGACGCGACCATCACCGTGGGCGACGATCAATCGCTGACAAGGTGCGCGAAGCGGGTGCGCCTCGCCGACGCTGTAGACCAGGATCGTGGTGTCGAGGAGGATCACGTCACGCGTCGCTCGTGCTCGGCATCGAGTTCCCGACGAAGGTCGGCCGGGTCATCGGGGACCGGCATCGGCGGGGCCGCAAGGATGAAGTCGATCGCCGAGCGTCGGATGTCGTCGTTCGTTGGCATCCGATCGATCGCATCCCGGATGACCTCCGCGACCGAGACATGCCGACGCTTCGCCTCGATGGCGATCTTGCGATGTCGGGGCTCGTCCAATAGCAGGTGGACGCGTCGATCAAGATTGCGCATGCGCATACGCTAGCACATGTCCGATCCGCATCACGCGACCCGCGGCACGGCGGACGAACCGACCGGCGATACTGCGCCCATGACCGACATGGACTCCCCGGCCGGCCAAGCCCTTCAGACGCGACGCCGCTCCGGGGGCCGCGCCGGCCACGAGCGCCACGTCCTGCCCCAGCAGCGGCCGTTCGCCCAGCCGCGGATGCGCTACCGCCCGACGGAGGTCGTCTCCGCCGACGAACTGGAATCGATCCACGACGCGTCGCTGCGCATCCTCGATGAGATCGGCATGGACTTCCTGGACCCTGAGGCGCGCGAGCTGCTGCGCGCCGCCGGTGCCCGGGTCGACTCAGGCTCGGAACGGGTCCGCTTCGACCCGGCGATGGTCGAGGAACGGATCCGCACGGCGCCGTCCACGTTCACGCTGCACGCCACGAACCCGGAGCATCACCTGACCATCGGCGGCGACTGGATGGCCTTCGGGTCCGTCGCCAGCGCACCCAACGTGTACGACGCCGACAGCGGCCGACGGGTCGGCAATCGCGTCGACTACCAGAACCTGATCCGGCTCTGCCAGATGTTGACGTCGGTCCACTTCTTCGCGGGCTATCCCGTCGAGCCCGTGGACATCCACGCCTCCGTCCGGCATCTGCACGCGATCCACGATCTGCTGACCCTGGCCGACAAGCCGATCCACGCTTATTCGCTGGGCCGCCAGCGCAACATCGACGCCCTGGAGATGGTCCGCATCGCTCGCGGCGTGGATGAGGCGACGCTCGATGTCGAGCCGTCCATCTTCACGGTCATCAACTCGTCCTCACCCTTGCGCCTGGACACGCCGATGCTCCACGGCATCCTGGAATTCAGCCGGCGCAACCAGGTCATCGTGATGACCCCATTCACCCTTGCGGGCGCCATGGCTCCGGTGACGCTGTCCGGCGCGCTTGCCCAGCAGAATGCCGAGGCGCTGGCCGGGATGACCCTGACCCAGGTCGTCCGTCCGGGGGCACCGGTGGTCTACGGCGGGTTCACGAGCAACGTGGATATGCAGTCGGGGGCGCCCGCCTTCGGTACGCCGGAGTACATGCGAACAGCGATGATCGGCGGCCAGCTGGCGCGCCGCTACGCCGTTCCGTATCGATCGTCAAACGTGTCGGCGGCCAACGCCGTGGATGCCCAGGCCGCCTACGAGAGCGTCTTCAGCCTGTGGGGCGCGATCATGGGTGGGGTCAACCTGCTCATGCACGGCGCGGGCTGGATGGAGGGCGGCCTCCACGCCGGGTTCGAGAAGGTGATCCTGGACGCGGACCTGCTGGGCATGGTGTCGGCCTTCCTGGATCCGGTCGTCGTGGACGAGGACACCCTGGCCATGGACGCCATCCGCGAGGTAGGCCCGGGCGGGCATTTCTTTGGCGCCGCGCACACCCAGTCGCGCTTCAAGACGGCGTTCCACAAGCCGTTGCTGAGTGACTGGCGCAACTACGAGACGTGGGAGGAGGCGGGCTCGCCTCAGGCCGCCGGCAAGGCCAACGTGATCTGGAAGCAACTGCTCGGCGCGTACGAAGCGCCGCCGCTCGACACGGCGATCCGCGAGGAACTCGACGCCTTCGTCGCCCGGCGCGTCGCCGAGGGCGGCGTGCCCACCGACTACTGAGTGGACGACCCCAGTCGCCCAGCGTCTCGACCTCAGCTTCATTGACATCTGATGCGCTTGAGCGCAACATCACGCATCATGAGCAGGACGACCCTCGATCTCGACCTTACGGTCAGCGACGAATTGCGGAAGCGTGCGAAGCGCGACAAGAAGAGCATGGGTCAGGTGGCATCGGAACTCCTCAGTCGGGCGTTGGCCGCGGAGGATTCAGAGCCGCCTCCGTTCGCGTGGATAAGCCACGACCTGGGACTTCCGCTGGTCGACCTGGAGGACAAGGACGCCGTCTGGGCGATCCTCGATGAGCGCACGTGAGCGCCGCCATCGATGCGAACCTGCTCGTCTACGCATCGAACGATGCGGAGCCGGCCCAGCACGCTGCCCGAGCCTTCGTTCGCGGTCTCGCTGATGGGCCTGACCTGCTGTACCTCTTCTGGCCGACCATCCTTGGCTACCTGCGGATCGTCACCCATCCATCCATCCTTGCCCGGCCGCTGACACCGGCTGAAGCGGCGACCAACATCGAGATGCTGACATCGCGAGCCCACGTCCACACGCCGGGCGAATCGATCGGCTTCTGGAATCTGTATCTCAAGTCCGGCGGCTCGGCCGCCCGCGGGAATGCGGTCCCCGACACCCATCTCGCAACGCTGATGCGTCAGCACGGAATCCGGATCCTCTACACGCGTGACCGCGGGTTCCGGCGGTTCGATTTCCTCGACGTGCGCGACCCATTCACTCACCGGATCAACGAGGGGGCCTGATGAAGCGCGAGACCCAGGTCGTCGTCATCGGCGGGGGCGTCGTCGGCGCGAGCGTGCTGTACCACCTGACGAAGGCGGGCTGGACGGATGTCGTGCTCCTGGAGCGACGCGAGCTGACCGCCGGCTCCACCTGGCACGCGGCCGGGGGCATGCACACCCTCAACGGCGACCCGAACGTGGCCCGTCTCCAGCAGTACACGATCCAGCTGTACGACGAGATCCAGCGGGTGTCCGGGCAGGATTGCTCCATCCACCTGCCGGGCGGGCTGATGCTGGCCGATACGGAGGTCCGGATGGACTTCCTTCGGATGGCCCAGGCGCGCGGCCGATACCTCGGCATGGACCTGGAGCTCATCTCCGCGAAGGAGGCTCAGGACCTCTTCCCGCTGCTCGACCCGCAGTACTTCGTCGGGGCGCTGTACGACCCGGTGGAGGGGCACGTGGACCCGACCGGGGTGACCCGCGCCTACGTGAAGTGCGCGCAGCTGCTCGGCGCGGAGGTCTACCAGCACACGCCGGTCGTGGGCCTGTCCCAGCGATCTGACGGTACATGGGACGTGCGCGTCGAGAGCGGCGAGACCATCCACACGGAGCACGTCGTCAATGCCGGTGGCCTGTGGGCGCGCGAGGTCGGCCGGATGGTGGGCATCGAGCTGCCGGTTCTGGCCATGGAGCACATGTACCTCCTGACCGAGGACATGCCGGAGGTCGCCGCGCAGGTCGCCAGGACCGGCCACGAGATGCCCATGGCGCTCGACTTCGCCGGCGAGATCTACATCCGCCAGGAGGGCGGGGCGATGCTCCTGGGCACGTACGAGCAGGCGTGCGTGCCATGGTCGCCGCGCGAGACGCCGTGGGACTTCGGGTCGCAGTTGCTCAAGCCGGACCTGGAACGAATCACGCCGGAGCTGTCCGTCGCGTTCAAGCACTACCCGGCGATGGGCACGATCGGCATCAAGCGAGTCGTCAATGGACCATTCACGTTCTCACCGGACGGCAACCCGCTGGTCGGGCCGATCCGCGGGCTGCGCGGCTACTGGGTGGCCTGCGGCGTCATGGCCGGCCTCTCACAGGGCGGGGGCGTGGGCCTGGCCCTCGCGACCTGGATGACCGCCGGCGACCACGGCGATTCCGGGATGGATATCTGGGGTATGGACGTGGCCCGCTACGGGGACTACGCCACGCTCGCGTACACCAACGCCAAGGTCCAGGAGAACTATCGGCGCCGGTTTCGGATCACCTTCCCGAACGAGGAGCTGCCCGACGCGCGACCGCTGCTGACGACGCCGATCCGCGACCGACTGACCGCCGCCGACGCCGTCTGGGGCGCGACGTTCGGGCTTGAGCACGCGCTGTGGTTCCAGGAAGCGGGGCTGGAGCCGAAGGAGGACGTCACGTTCCGACGCTCCAACGCGTGGGACGCCGTGGCTGAGGAAGTGGCGGCCGTCCGCGAGCGGGTCGGCATGACCGAGATCTCGAACTACGCGAAGTACCGGGTCGCAGGGCCAGGCGCCGATGCGTGGCTGTCGTCGCTGCTGACCGCGCGGATGCCGGCGCCGGGGCGGATCACGCTGACCGCGATGCTCAACGAGGCCGGGCGCATCGTCGGCGAGTTCACAGTGGCGCGGGCGACCGAGGCCGACGAGTTCTACCTGTTCGGGTCGCTGCCGGCAGAGGTCCATCACTCGCGCTGGTTCATCCATCACCTGCCCACGGACGGCAGCGTGCGGTTCGAGGTGCTGGGTCTCGGCCTGGTCGGCCTGTCCGTGGCCGGGCCGCGTTCGCGCGATGTCCTCCAGGCCGTCGCGCCCGATCTCGACCTCTCCACCGAGGCCTTCCCGTTCATGACCTTCCGGCAGGTGGATCTCGGGATGATCCCGGTCCACCTCGCCCGGATCAACTACGCCGGCGACCTCGGCTACGAGCTGTGGGTCGCGCCCGAGTACCAGCGCGCACTGTTCGACCGGATCATGGCCGCCGGGGAGCCGCACGGGCTGCGCCTGTTCGGGATGCGCGCCCTGATGTCACTCCGCCTCGAGAAGAGTTACGGGACCTGGTTCCGTGAGTACCGACCCATCTACACGCCGGCGGAGGGTGGGATCACCCGCTATCTCAAGCTCGACCACGAGTTCATCGGCCGGGAGGCGCATGAGGCCGAGCTGGCGGCCGGCGGGCCGAAGCGTCGGCTCGTGACGTTCGTCGTGGATCCGGATCCGGACGACCCGGCCGACGTCATCGGCGACGAGCCGGTATGGCATGACGGCGCGGTCGTCGGCTGGATCACGTCCGGCGGCTACGGGCATCACGTCAAGCAGTCGATCGCGCTCGGGTACGTGCCAACCGAGCTCGCAGATCCGATCGCCGTCGCGTCGGACGCCGCCGGCGGCAGTTTCGAGATCGAGATCATCGGCCGACGACGGCCGGCACGACTCCAGCCTGAGCCGCTGTTCGATCCGCAGGGCCTCCGGATGCGCCAGTGACCGTGGCCCAGCCAGCGGGCCTGGCTGGCCTGGCCCAGATGCGCCAGTGACCGTGGCCCAGCCAGCGGGCCTGGCGGGAGACCTTCGCCCGACCGATTCCGCCCCCACCGGAGTTCCTGAGGCATGGCGTGGCGTAACGATCGCCCGGGGCGGCCGATCGAGACTGCGGCATGGTCCAGGCGGGTCGGTCACGCACGACGCCGACAGTCGCCACGACGGCTGCGGGCCTGGTCGCGTTCGATATGGTCACCGAAGCCCCAGATATGTCGCTCCCACCAGAAGTTCGTCCGGCAACGACGCGTGGCCGCGTGCGGAGACTCGCGGATGAGTCGTGACGCGACTGGGCGACGCATCGTCGTGGATGGGCGGCCGGTGGCAGCGCACCCAGGCGACTCTGTGGCGCTGGCGATCCTGCGCGCCGGAGAGGTCCCCGGACGCGGCGGGACGCTGTGCCTCGCCGGCGACTGCGGCAACTGCCTGGCGATCGTCGACGGCGTGGCGTACGTACGCACGTGCCAGGTGCAGGCCCGGCCCGGCACGGTCGTGGAGCGACATCCGGTCCAGGGGAACCCGGCACTCCCCGTGGTGGACGTGGCAAACCCAGTCGCGGCACCGCTCGGCTCGAACGTCGCGGTCGAGCGCCGCCGGGCTGAGGTCGTCATCGTCGGTGGCGGCGACAGCGGCCGGCGTGCCGCCGCGGACCGCCCGGACGCGCTCGTTCTGGACGCCGGCGAGGGGAACGAGGTCGTCGCCGTGTATCCCGGGCCGACGGTCGTGGCCCGGACGCCGGCCGGCATGCTCCACGTCGAGGCCGAGCGGATCGTGGTGGCGACCGGCGCGGCCGAGATCCAGCCGGTCTGCCCGGGCAACGATCTGCATGGGATCCTCACCCCACGGGCCGCCGAGCGGTTGCGCGCCGCTGGTGTCGCGCTCTCGGAGCCGGTGATCACGGTCGGCCCGGAGCTCGTCCGGCTCGAGGGCGACGAGGCCGGCCGCGTTCGCGCCGTCGTGACCCGCGACCCCTCCGCGGGTGAGCGCATGATCGAAGCCCGGACCGTCATCGTCGCGCTGGGTCTCGCACCGCGAGACCTGCTGGCCCGGATGGCCGCGCCGGGGACGAGCGTGACGGCGGTCGGCGCCGCCGGGGAGGAGCATCCCCTGCCGCCGGCACCCGCCGATCGCACCGCCGTCGTATGCCGCTGCATGGGCGTCAGCGTCGGTGACCTCGACGACGCGTGGTCGAAGGGCTTCACCGAACTCGAACTGCTCAAGCGCGCCACACTCGCCGGCATCGGCACTTGCCAGGGCGGCGCGTGCCTGCCCCACGTCCGCTCGTGGATCGCCGCCCGAACCGGCGAGACCCCGGATCCGTTCACCGCGCGCCCCGCGTCGCGCCAGATCACCCTCGCCGAGGCGGCCGCGGACACGACGGTCGACGCCTTCCGGCGCACCCCGCTCCACGAGGAGCACCTGACCCTCGGAGCAAGGATGGATCGATTCGGTGGCTGGTGGCGGCCGTGGCACTACGGCGACGCAGTCGGGGAGTACTGGGCCGTCCGCGAGGGTGTGTCCATCGGTGACGTCAGCACGCTCGGCAAGCTCGTCGTCAGCGGCCCGGACGTCGTCGAGGCGCTGGAGCGCATCTACCCGTGCCACGTCGCGGACATCAAGGTCGGGCGCTCTCGCTACGCGCTGCTGCTCAACGAACGCGGCCACGTCATGGACGACGGGATGATCCTGCGCGAGTCGGAGACACGGTTCGTGCTGTCGTTCACGTCCGGCGGCGCGGCCAACGCCGAGATGTGGCTGCGCGACTGGATCGACACGTGGGGGCTCCGCGTCCATGTCATGGATCGCACGATGTCCCTCGCCGCGATCAACGTCACGGGGCCGCTCGCCGGGGAGTTGCTCGGCCGCCTCGGGCTCCCGGAGCCGCCGCGCTTCCTGGGCCACATCCACGCCGCGATCGCGGGCGTCGATTGCCACGTGATGCGCCTGTCGTTCACGGGCGAGGCCGCCTTCGAGCTGCATCACCCCATCGATCGGTCAGTCGCGCTGTGGCGGGCGCTCATGGACGCCGGCCGCGACCTGGGCATCCGCCCGCATGGCCTCCAGGCACTGTTCGGGCTGCGGCTGGAGAAGGGCCACGTCATCGTGGGCATGGACACCGAGCTCGATACGACTCCGCGCCGCCTGGGCATGGACTGGGCGACGCGCATGGACAAGCCGCGGTTCATCGGCAAGGCCGCCCTGGAGCGGACCGCCAAGCTGCCCGACGAGCGACGCTGGGTCGGCTTCAGCATGGACGGACCGGCGCCGGTGGAAGGCACGCCGATCTTCGACGCTGACGGCCGCGAGATCATCGGCAACGTGACGGGCAGCTGGCACTCCCCGTTGCTCGGCAAGGCCCTGATGCTCGGCTGGCAGCGACGACCGCAACACCCGGACCGCGTCCGCATCGATGGGCGCGAGGCGGTCGTCACCGCCACGCCGTTCTACGACCCGGAGGGCCACCGTGCTCGTGCTTGAGCGGGTGCGCGGGATCCGCGTCGTTGCCGACGCCGCGGCCGTGGACGGCGCGCGATGGACCGGTGACGACGTGCTCGTCCTCCGGTTCGCCCCCGACGAGGCGTTCGCCATCGGTGCGACCGCCATCGAGATCGATGATCCTCACGCCATCGTCGAGGACGAGGCGGGCTTCATGGCCGGCCCGGTCGACCTTGACGAGGTCGTCGTCCACATCGAGTGGTCGCTCCCGACCGAACGCCCGGCACTCGCCCAGGGCTCGATCGCGGGCGTCCCGGCGAAGGTGTGGCTGACCGACGACAGTGCGACGCTCATCGTCCATGCCGCCTACGCGGCGGACCTCCGAGAGCGCCTGCGATGAGCGAGTACACCCGGACCCTGCTGCCCATCCGCTGGCCGGACGGGCCTCCAAAGCGGACCTACGACGTGGTCATCATCGGCGGCGGCGGGCACGGCCTGTCGACGGCCTACCACCTGGCGACCCGCCACGGGATCAGCAACGTCGCGGTCATCGAGGCCGACTACATCGCCAGCGGCAACACCGGCCGGAACACGACCATCATCCGCGCCAACTACGGCATCCCGGAGTCGATCCGCTTCTACCAGCACTCGCTGGAGAGGTACCAGGAGCTGGAGGAGGAGACCGGCGCGGCGATCCTCCACCAGGCCAGGGGCATCGTCTGGCTCGCCCATACCGAGATGGCGATGCGCACCGAGCGCGCCCGCTGCGCCATGAATGAGGCGACCGGTGCCCAGACCTTCATGCGTACCCCGGCAGAGCTCAAGGCGCTCATCCCGCAGCTGGACCTGACCGGTGGCGGCCGCTACCCGGTGCTGGGCGGCTCGCACCACGTCCAGGGCGCCACCGCCCGCCACGACCGGGTCGCCTGGGCCTACGCGAGCATCGCCTCGCAGCGCGGTGTCGACATCTTCCAGCACACGGTCGTGACGGCGATCCGCCGGGACGGCGACGGCGGCCGTGTCCTTGGCGTGGACACCACGGCCGGCCGCATCGATGCCGGGGCCGTCCTCATCGCCGCTGGGGGCCGGATCACCCAGGTCGCGGCCATGGCCGGCCTGCGCCTGCCCATCCGGACGCACCCGCTCCACGCGTTCGTGACCAACGATTACGCCCAGGGCTTCCCGGTCATCCTCGCCTCGACGGAGCTGGCTTGCTACGTGTCGCAGACGGATCGAGGCCAGATGCTCATCGGCGCCGAGTTCGACAGCCAGCCGTCGTTCTCACGCCAGTCGTCGTACAGCGCCCTGCGCTCGTACAGCTACAAGATCACCCGGCTGCTGCCGTTCCTGCGCGACATGCGCATCCTGCGCACGTGGGCGGGAATCTGCGACATCTCCGTCGATTACTCGCCGATCATGAGCGCGACCGGCATCGATGGCGTGTACGTCACGACCGGCTGGGGGACCTGGGGGTTCAAGGCGATCCCGGCCGGCGGCGAGGGCATGGCCGAGCTCATCGCCACGGGCCGGCCGCCGGCCCTCATCGCGCCGTTCTCACTCGATCGCTTCCGACGCGACCATCTGCTGGCCGACGCGGGCTCGGCGGGGACGCGCTGATGCACCACCTGGACTGTCCTCGTTGCGGGCGGCGACCGCTCGAGGAGTTCACGTTCGGTGGTGAGCGGCGGGCAGTCCCCGACGCGATCACCGATCCTGATGAGCGTGACTTCGACGAGGTCTGGATCTTCCAGAACCCGGACGGTGAGACGAACGAGCGCTGGTTCCACACGTTCGGCTGCCGACGCTGGTTGACCGTCCGGCGCGACACCGGCATCGATGTCGTCCTGGAGGTGCATTGACATGTCGTCCCTCGCAGATCGATCACTCGAGTTGCAGTTGCGCGGGCGGGTCCGCTTCGGGGCGGGCGCCATCGAGGCGCTCCCCGAGCTCGTCGCCGCCTCCGGCAACGCCGGCGGCAGGCGTGCGTTCATCGTCACGGATCCTGGCGTGCTCGCGTCGGGCGTCATCGACCGGGTGCGGGCCGTGCTCGCAGCCGCCGGCATCGAGGTCGGCGTCTACGCGGAGGTGGAACCCAACCCTGGGACGGCCTCGATCCTGCGCGGCTCGGCGGCCCTGGCCGCCTTCGGGATCCCGCAGACCGTGATCGTGCCGGTCGGCGGCGGCTCGTCCATGGACTCGGCCAAGGCGATCTCGCTGCACGCGGTGAATGGGGGTGACGTGCTGGCCCTTGGGTACCACCGCGAGGACCTGATCCCCGGCGGGCCGGTGATCGCCATCCCGACCACCACCGGGACCGGTGCCGAGACGAACACGTACGGCGTCATCACCGACGAGGTGGCTGGGCGCAAGGGGTACGTGGGGCATCCGTCCGTGTTGCCGTTCTGGACCATCCTCGACCCCGTGCTGACCACAGGCCTGCCGCTGGCCGCGACCGCCGCGACCGGCGTGGACGCCATGACCCACGCGCTCGAATCGCTGCTCTCGCGGAACCCGAATCCGTTCGCCGAGGCCCTCGCCCTTCAGGTCATCCGAACGGTCCACGAGTGGTTGCCTCGCGCCATCGCGGATGGGACGGACCTGGAGGCCAGATCGCAGATGCTGGTCGCCTCACACCTCGCGGGGATCGGGCAGGCCAGTGGGACCGGGGTGGGCCTGGTGCACGCGCTGGGGCACGCCATCGGCACGCGCGGTCGCCTTGCCCACGGGACGGCCCTGGCGGTCGTCCTGCCCGAGGTCCTTGCCTTCTACGCCGACGAGGCCGGACTGCGTGATCGAGAGCTGGCGCTCGTTGGGGTCGCGCTGCGGGCCGCCTCGCCGACCGAGGAGCCGGCGACCGGGGCGATCGCGGCGATCGGGGCGCTGCGCGGGTTCCTTGCCGAGTTCGGGCAGCGGCCTACGCTGCGCTCACTCGGCTTCGACGCGGCGATGCTGGACGTCGTCGCGCAGGACGCCATCGACGACGCGGCGATCAACAACTCGCCGCGCCTGCCGACCCTGGCGCAGGCGCGCGCCATCCTGGGATCCGTGCTCGGCTGATCGGGCGGGCCCGCGCTCCCGCGATTATTCCGCGATTATCCCGCGTCGATGAGCGGCTTGACCTCGCCGATGAACCGCTCCAACGTCTCCACGTCGTAGGGTGCCGGCTGTTCCGAGATGATCGTCGTGAATCCCAGGTCGACGTAGGGTCGGAGTCGGTCCGCGATCTCCTCCGGTGAGCCCTCCCAGAACGTGTCGTCGTCTTCGATGTCGCTGCGCGGCGTCTTGTTGTGCTCCATCGCCGCCCAGCGGACGCGCTCCGCCTCCGCCTTGTCGTCGCGGATGGTGAGCTTGACGCCGAGCGTGAACTCGATCTCGGAGATGTCGCGGCCGACGGCGTCGCAATGGCCGCGCAGCACCTCCACCTTGTGGGCCATGAACTCCGGCGCGCCCATCGCGTTCCACATGTCGGCGTACCTGGCCACGGTTCGCAGGGTCTTCTTCTCCCCGCTCCCGCCGATCATGATCGGCAGGTGCTGCTGGACCGGTAGCGGGTTGTGGCGCAGATCGTCGAACTGGTAGCGGCCGCCTGGCGCTGAGGTGACGTGCTCGCCGTCGAGGAGGGCGCGCATCGCGGCGACCGACTCGTCCAGCCAGTCAAGCCGCTGCCCGAAGCCGGTCCCGAAATCGATACCGTGGGCGGTGTGCTCGGCCTCCATCCACGCCCCGCCGATACCCAGGATCGCGCGACCCTTGCTGATGTGGTCCAGGGTCTCGGCCGTTTTGGCGACCAACCCCGGGTTGCGGAACGTGTTGGCGCCGACCAATAGACCCAGGCGCGTGTGCTCCGTGACCATGGCCCAGGCGGCCAGGCTCGTCCAACCCTCCACGATGGGCAAATACGGGTCGCCGAAGATCGCGTACAGGTGATCCCAGGTCCAGAGGTGGTCGTACCCCAGGCGGTCCACGCGCTTCGCCGCATCGAGCATCTCCGGCCAGGTCGCTGCCTGACTCCACAGCAGGATGCCGGTCTTGAGGTCAGTCATGGGGTCGCGGGCCTCCGATGGGCGGGGGGCGGGCCTCTGATTCTACGGCCGATGTGGCGAACGTGAACGGACCCGGGCCACCGCGGGGCGGCGATCCGGGCCCTTCCCCGATCGAGGCGTAGAAGCCACCGCAACCAAGGTCCGCGCAGCCTACCTCAGATCGGCAGCGTCGCGATGTCGCCCTCCCGGGCCGAGCCGGCCGACGGCACGCAGGACGTCGCGGAGCCGGCTGGTCCGCGCCTCGACTCCGAGGACGCCGCCAAATGTGTTTCCCTCGGAACATTAGGCGACCTATCGGGCCTGTTCTGAGGTGATCCATCGCCGGCCCGGACGGCCCGGCAGCGTCTCCGTGCACGACCCCGCCCATGAACCGACCCCTCGCGGGTCATCGGAGTGCTCGATACCGCGCCTAACGTTCCGGACGAGATACAAATGGCGGAGTCTTGGCGAGGTCCAGCCCGCAATCCGCGGAGAGAGCCGCGACCGACGGCCATCCTATGGCCGCCACCGCACCGCCACCGCACCGCCACCGCACCGCCGAGCCTGTGGCGCGGCCCCTCAGGCGCGATCCAGCTCGCGGTCGATGGCGCGCAGGATGAATCGGGCCGCCTCAGCGCTCTTGCCGCCCAGATTCTCGCCCTCCTCCTGATCCAATGCCTGCATGAGGTCGGCCAGGAACAGATCCATCGAAGGCGTCCGTCGCAGCGACCCGTCCGCGAAGGCCGATTCCAGCCGTGCGACGGCCGACCGTGCGTTGTCCACCGCGTGGCCCTTGGCCGCGATCAAGCCGCGGATGTCGACCCTGGCAGCATCCGCCCCCGCGCCCCCCGACTTGGTCACGAGAACCTCCGGATGGTCCGGCGAACCAGCGCCGGCGCACGCCGCCGGCCCGCCCGCGCGACCCGAGTCTCCGCCTCTGCCTCTGCGGCCTCGGCTTCGGCCAGGAGCGTGGCCCGCTCCTCCTCGGTCGACGCTGCGTCCGCCTTGAGCCGCCTCCAGTCCGATTCGAGGACGCTCATCGCGATCTCGTCCCACCACCGGCCGTCGCGGTGGATGGACTCCCGAGACCGTCCCTCCAGCACGAACCCGCAGCGCCGGTAGGCCCGGATCGCCCGCTCGTTGAACTCGAACACGAAGAGCGCCACACGGTGCAGCGCCAGCGTCCCGAACGCGTGGTCCAGCATCAGTTTTGTGGCCTCCGTGCCATACCCCTGGCCCCACGCATCCTTCTCGCCGATCGTGATGTGATACAGCGCGGACCCGTTGTCACCGTCCAGCTGGCTGAAGGCACAGGTCCCGACGAGCCGGTCCCCCGAGCGTTCGTGGATGGCCATCGCCATCGCGTCCGGTCCGACCACACGCGCAGCGAAGAAGCGCTCGATCTCGTCGGGACGCATCGGGGCTTCCTGGTAGCGGGCCAGGCGGGCGATCTCGGGGTCGGCGTACCACCGCCGGAACCAGGCGAGATTCTCAGGCACATGGCGGCGCAGGACCACCCGCGAGCCCGTCAACACCTCCGGGAACCACGTTCGCGGCGCCATCGGCGGAACCGTATACCATCGCCGCCATGCGCCGCTGGAGCGACCTGGCCGAGCGCGTGGCGGCAACCACCCGGACGTCGGAGAAGACCGCCGTGCTGGCCGACTACCTGCGAAGCCTGACGCCCGACGAGTTGCCGATCGCGGCCGTGTTCCTGACCGGTCGGCCATTCCCGGAGGCGGACCAGCGTTCGGCGGGCCTTGGTTGGGCCGCCATCGCGGACGCGCTGGCCGGCGTGGTCGGCGGTACGAGGTCGGACCTTGGCGCCGCGTACGACCGCCACTCCGACCTGGGGCTGGCGGTCCAGGACGTGCTCGTAGGCGCCGGCCACGAGCCGCCGCCTGAGGCGAGCCCGACCCTCCCCGAGGTGGCCGCCGCATTCGCGGCCATCGAGATGGCCTCCGGCGCGGCCGCCAAGACGCGACTCCTCGAGGCCCTTCTCCAGCGCGCCGACCCGCCCACGGCCAAGGCCATCGTCAAGGTCCTCGGCGGCGAATTGCGCATCGGCCTGCGCGAAGGCCTGGTGGACGCCGCCATCGCCAAGGCCTTCGATCGCCCCATCGATGCGGTCAAGTGGGCCGGCATGCTGACCGGCGACATGGGCCGCCTCGCGACGATGGCCCGGGACGACCGCCTCGCCGACGCTGAACTCACCCTGTTCCATCCGCTGAAGTTCATGCTCGCCTCGCCGGCGGAGGACGCCGCCGAGATCATCCGGCGGCTGGGCACGGAGGTCTGGGTAGAGGACAAGTACGACGGCATCCGCGCCCAGCTCCACAAGGGCGGCGCAGATGTGCGCCTGTACAGCCGCGACCTCCACGATGTCAGCACCCAGTTCCCGGAGATCGTCCAGGCGGCCCGCATCCTGCCATGGGATGGCGTCCTGGATGGTGAGATCCTGGGCTGGAAGGACGGGCTGGTGTTGCCGTTCATCAACCTCCAGGCCCGACTCGGCCGCAAGTCCCCGAGCGAGGCGATCCAGGCGGACGTGCCGGTCATCTACGTCGCCTTCGACCTGCTGGCGGTCGGCGCCGGGCCGCGCGGCCGCGATCAGGAGCGCGACGGGGCGGTCGAACCCTTGCTCCGGGCGACGCTCCGCGAGCGACGCGAGCGCCTCGATGCGCTGGACCTCCCGTCGGCGCTCGACGGCGGCCGATTCTCCCGTTCGCACCTCGCGGTGGCGCACGACGAAGCGTCCCTGGAGGCGGCCTTCGCCGAGGCCCGCGGCCGCCGCAACGAGGGCCTCATGGTCAAGGACCCGGGCAGCGGCTACTCGCCGGGGCGGCGGGGCCTGGGCTGGCTGAAGATGAAGAAGGCCCTGGCCACGATCGATTGCGTCGTCGTCGGCGTCGAGGTCGGCCACGGCAAGCGCCACGGCGTCCTGTCCGACTACACCTTCGCGGTGCGCGACGACGAGACCGGCAAGCTCGTCAACATCGGCAAGGCCTATAGCGGCCTGACCGACGCCGAGATCGCCGAGATGACCGCCTGGTTCGAGGACCACACGCTCGCCAGATTCGGGCGCTATCGACAGGTGGAGCCGACTGTCGTCGTGGAGATCGCATTCGATGTCATCGTCCGCAGCAAGCGCCACGGCTCGGGCTTCAGCCTTCGGTTCCCGCGGATCCACGCCCTGCGCCCGGACAAGTCGGTGGACGAGATCGACACCGTGGCCACGGTCACCCAGCTGTACGAGGGTCTGCAGCACGGATCCGAGTTGCTGGTGACCGCAGGCGCCAGGACCTTGCCCGAGGGCCGCGACTGACCTTCCCGTCAGCGGCCGCAGGCCTTATCCTGCGGTCATGAGCGATGGACCCGGGGGTGCCCTGCGCACCGTTCCACTCACGCTGTTCACGGATGCGTTCACCGTCAAGGGGCGCCTCCAGACCCACCACCGACGGATCTCCGACGCCCTCAACGAGGCGGACGCCGGGTTCCTCGTCCTGTCCGATGTCCAGTTCGACGAGTACCGCACGGCGTCCGCCGTGATGCGCGCTGAGTTCGCCCAGGTCAACCTTGGCTCCGTCCTGTTCGTGGTGAGTGACGAGGTCGTCGACCCCGAACCCGCCCTGGTCACGCCCAAGGTGACTGAAGAGGCGCTCATCTCCATCCCGCCGTTCACGATCAAGGGCCGCATCCACCTGCTGCCGGAGCGACCGCTGCGCGACAGCCTCGCGGAGCTTCACGGCGAGTTCATCCCGGTCACCAACGCGGTCTACTGGTCGGATGCGCTCGGCGAGGCCAGGACGACGGTCGCGATCGCTGCCGTCAACCACGCTCGGTGCCAGATCCTTGCCCCCCACCACGAAGTCGATCCGTGGGCCGGCCTCCCGATCGGCGCAGCGCCGGACGGGCCACCCGCCGAACCGACCGGCTGGTAGCGCGTCGGTCGCCCGGCGCACCCGTAGACCAGGCCGGGCTCAGCGGCTAGCGGTCCACCGGCAGGTCCAGGCGGTTGCCCCATTCCGCCCAGCCACCGTCGTAGACCGCCACTTCGTCGTGGCCGAGCAACGTCAGGATGAACGCGAGTTTGGCGGCCGCCACGCCAGATCCGTCGTAGGTCACCATGCGCCGCCCCCGGCTGACGTTTGCGGCGTGGAATCGATCGCGTAACTCGTCGCCATCCCGCAGCCGCTGCGTGCCGGCCGTGTGCATGGACCCGACCGGTACGTTGATGGCGCCCGGGATGTGGCCAAGGCGCCGGGTGTTGCCCTCGAAGCCCTTGTATTCGGCCGGCGCCCGCGCATCCAGCAGCGTGACGTCCGGCGAACCCAGGAGACCACGTACATCCGCGGTGGTCAGCCGCAGGCGGTTCGGGCCGCGCGGCGTGAACGACACAGGAAGCTGGCCGAGACCCACGTCCACGGTGGCGCTGGATACTGGCCGGCCTTCGTCCACCCATGCCGGGAAGCCGCCGTCCAGGACCCGGACGCTCTCCAGGCCATGCGCACGCAGGCTCCACCAGACTCGCGCCGCATAGAGGCCCTGGGTGTCGTCGTAGATCACGGCCGTGGAGCCGTCGCCGATCTCGGCGCGCGCCGCGACCGCCGCGATCCGCTCTGGAGATGCGAGGCGGAGCGCCTCACCCTCCTCGTCCGCATCGACGAGCTCGGTTCGCCAATCGACATGGACGGCACCCGGGATATGGCCAGCGCCATGAACGTTCGCGCCGCTGCCATCCGGGCGCCAGCGCGCGTCCAGGATGCGCACACCCGACCGGCCCAGCTGCTCGGTCAGCCATTCCGTCGTCGCCAGGTATTCGGGTCGGGCCAGGCCGGACATCGTGGCTATCATACGGCCGTGACTTCCCCGATCCCGCCGGTTCCCCCCGTCTCGCTTGACGCTGAGCGCCTGGCGGCCCTTCGGGCCGCCCTGCCGGCCCTTGGTGCCGGCATCTACCTGAACGCCGGCACCAGCGGACCCCTGCCGGCGGAGACGGCCGCCGCGATGGACCAGATCGCCCAGTACGAGCTGGCCGTGGGTCGCGGCCACATCGACGGCTTCATCGAGTTCCTGCAGCGGCTCGAGGAGGCACGCGCCGCGGTGGCTGCGCTGCTCACCTTGGATGTCGACGACATCGCGATCACCCACGCCACCACCGACGGGATGAATCTGGGCATCCACGGCATCGACTGGCGCGCTGGCGACAAGGCGGTGACGACCCGGATGGAGCACCCGGGCGGCACCGGGCCTCTCTACGTCCAGCGCGACCGCGCCGGGATCGACATCGACTTCCTGGACATCGGCGACGGGGGTGACCACGACCGGATCCTCACGGCCTTCGACGCCGCCATCGATGCGCGGACGAAAGCGGTCGTCATCTCCCACGTCCTGTGGTCCACCGGGGCGGTCATGCCCGTCCGGGCCATCGCCGACATCGCGCACGCGCGGGGGGCGCTGGTCGTCGTCGACGGTGCCCAGAGCGCTGGCGCCATCAGGACGGATGTCCTGGCTCTTGGCGCTGATGTCTATGCCATCCCCGGCCAGAAGTGGCTGCTGGGCCCTGAGGGTACGGGCGCGGTCGCCGTTCCGTCCCACGTGCGTGACCGGCTGAAGCCGAGCGTCGCCGGTTACTACACGTTCGAGCGCATCGACTCCGCCGGAGTCGCGGTCCCGTGGCGGTCGGGCCGCAAGTTCGAGGGGTCCAGCTTCCATCGACCGTCCGTGGTCGGCCTGGCGAGGTCCGTGGGGTGGCTGAGCATGTTCGTGGGCCTCGACTGGATCTATGAGCGCGGCGCACGGATGGCCGCCCTGGCACACGACCGGTTGGCGGCCATCCCGGGCGTGACCGTCATCACGCCGCGCCAGCATATGGCGACGCTGGTCTCATTCCGGATCGCCGGCTGGACCCCGCAGGAGGCCTGCGACGAGCTGGGCGCTCGAGTATTCGCCGTGACCCGGACCCTGGCGCTCGTGGACGCGCTGCGGATCAGCGTGGGCTTCTTCACGTCGGAGGATGAGCTGGAGCGGTTCGCCGGAGCGGTGGAGCTGCTCGCGGCACACACGCCCGCGACGATCCCTCCGCGGCGCACCCTGAACCTCCTCGGCCAGGGGTGAGCCGGACACCAGTGCCCCCGGTCAGGCAGCGCGGCTGGGCAGAGGTCCGCTGGCGCCAGTTCAGGAACGCGCCGCGACCCATCGTTCGGGCGGTGCTGTCCAGCCTGGTCGTCGCCGCGGTCCTGGCGACGGCGTACCTGGCCTACGACGTGGCGCTGGCCCGGGGAACGAACATGCCAGGCGGCGATCTGCGGATCCTGGCCGTGACCGTCTACGTCGTCGTGGTGCTGGTGGTGGGGAGTGTCGTGACCTACCTCGTGGTGCCCCAGCCGTCTGGCGCGGGGTCCGTGCGGCGGCGGAGCGGCTGGAGCGCCGCGCTCGGCCTGTTCGCGGCCGTTCCGATCGCCTATCTCGTGATCGTCGTGGCGATCCAGATCGTGCGGCCGGTCCTTGGTTGACCCGTTGGCTGGGACCATCTGTGCGTCTGCGCACCACTTCTGCCACGCCGCTTTGAGCCAAGTCTGGTCATTTCGTACCATTCCGCGGTACCCTGCCGTGGCTATCATCTCGGTGTAGGCCCGGGTATCCGGCCCGCATCGGAATCATCACCTGAGGTCCCCGCGTGTCCATCGACGAGCAGCACGTCGCGCTGCCGAAGCTCTACGGAGCCCCGGCCTACGCTCGGCCGGTCGCCGCCGTTGCCGAAGCGGTCCCGCGCCCGTTCGATCCTGACGACCTGCCCATCCAGGCGTTGATGAGCGAAGAAGAGCGCACCTGGGCGGCAAGCCTGCCCGCCCGCGCCTGGGCGCCGGGCGGCGGGATCGCCCATGCATCGGAGGGCAAGAACCACGGCCAGCATGGTCAGAACGGCCACGGCGGCGAGCCGAGCCTCAGACCGCGCCAGCTCAGCCTGCGCTCCATCGCCGGCAAGCTCCTCGGCGGAAACTGACGGACGCGGCGGAAACTGACGGGCGGAAACTGACCGACCCTCGCCGCCGACGATTTCCCGATCGAGTCCGGCCCATGCGGTTCGTTGCTCAGGGCGCCGCGAGCCAGTCGAGCGCGCTGCCCGTGAAGGTGGTGTTCGTACCGCCGACACTGACGACCAGGTCGCGCTGACCATCTCCCGCCAGACCGGTCACGACGAGCCAGTAGCCGGAGACATCACGGGTCCGGTCGACCCGGACGGAGCCAGCGAGCGCGCCGCCGGCCGATGTCAGCGGGGCGGTCGCAAAGGGCGCCGGGTGAGCGCGGTCAAGCGCCCCGGTCTGGAGTTCCGATCGCCACGCCTCGACTCTGAGGTCGTGCCAGCGCGCCGCCAGGGCCGCGCCGTTGCCGATCTCGACTCGGGCAACGCCGTGATCGATCGACGACTGGAGGTCGCCGGTCGCCGGCGGGTCAGCGACGTAGCGCCCGGGTATGTCGAAACCCCGATCGGCGAGGAGCTCCTCCATGGAGTCGAAGGGTCCACGGCCGACGGCGGACGACTCCTGCTGGACGGACCCACCGGCGGACAGCAGGAGCAGCGGGAGCGCGATCACGACCGTGGCGAACAACGCCAGGCTGGCCCGGCGAGCGGCTCGCGACGGCAGGACTGACCGGTCGGAGCCGGTCAGGGCGGCCACGACGAAGATGACCGGCACAAGCGCGAGGACAAGGACGCTGCCCAGGTTCTGGGCAGCCTGGAACCAGACCAGCGAAAACCAGGCGACGACCCCACCGGCGACCACAGCGACGTAGGGCCGGACCTGCTCGGCTGGGCGGTGACTGCGGATGGCCAGCACGGAGACGAAGGACCGGGCGCCCTGCCAGGCCGCGACCCAGAGGGCCACTCCCCAGATGGCCGTGACCCAGCCCTGGTCGGGCAGGATCCAGGTGCTGACGATCCCGACGCGAGCCGCGACGGCCGTCGCGACCCCGATCACGACCATGACACCCGTGACCAAGGCGACCCCGAGGACAAGCCCCCGCACGGCCGCCCCTCCGGCGGCCCAGGTCCCGGCCCCAGCAGCGGCGAGCAGGGCGGACCGGCTCCGTCGGGCGCTGGTCAACTCCCTGCCGAGTCGCTTCGGATCGCCGAGCCGGTCGATCGCCTTGGCGGTCGCGATGGCGGCGGTGGCACCGGCCGCAACGCTTGCGGCTCGCTCATCACGCAGGTGCGCGGCGATCTCGTCGCGGACATCGCCCCGCTCCGCGGCGGGCAGGTCGAGGGCGCCTTCGATGGCGTCCAGGTAGGCGTCGAACGTGGGGTCGGCGTCCAGGACGCGGGATGCCATCGGCTCAGACATCGAAGGCCTCCCCGAAGGCGATCTTCTGCACGCTCCCGGAGAAGGTCGCCCACTCCTGTTCGGCGCGCTCCAGGGCGGCGAGACCACCGCGCGTCAGCCGGTAGTAACGCCGGCGCGGGCCCCCATCTCCGGCACGCCAGGAGGCCTCCAGCGCTCCCTCGCCCTCGAGTCGGTGCAGCGTCGGATAGAGCGAGCCCTCGCTCGGGTCGAACGCCCCCGAGCTGCGCTCGCGGATGCGCCTGACGATCTCGTAACCGTGGAGCTCGCCATCACGCAGCGTCGCCAAAACGAGGAGTGGGAGCGTCCCCTTCAGCAGTTGTGCCTGGATCCGTCGCCCATCGAGCATTCCCACGGCTACCTCGCTTTCCGAGGTAAGGGTGCGTCCTCGATGAATACTCGTCAAGGGCCGGATGGACCGTCGTCAACGTCCTCACCCTCCGTGGCATCGCGTGGGCAAGCCATCCCGCATCGCCAGCCCGTGCCGGGTGGCGTGTTGGGCTGCGACCCAAGCCGACACGTCCGGGCCTGCGACTACGGCCCGGGAACGCCCGGGTAGGATGGCGCCTCGATGATGCCGAAGGCGGCGAGCGGCCAGCAGCGAACGACCGCGCGCCCGAGCACGGACGACATCGGGATCGGGCCGAACGCTCGCGAGTCGGCTGACCGCTGGCGGTGGTCGCCCATGACGAACACCTCGCCTGCGGGCACGACCCATCGTGCCTGTTGGGCATTCGTCGGCTCCTGGACCCCCGCCTCGTTCTTGTAGAGGTAGCCCTCGTCGAGGGCCATGTCGTTCACGTAGACGAGGGGGTCATTGGGATCCGGCCCTATCCCGACGCCCGACACCACCTATGCGGGTGTCCCGACGACGGTCTATCACCTCGTCGGCCTCTACGGCGGGGCCGTCCTCGTGCTTCTCCTGGCGTTCGGGGGCTCGCTCACCGCCAGGGCCGAGGCAGCACAGCCCTAACGAGACTCATCAGCATGGACCAGCCAGCTGATTGCCTGCCCTGCCCCGGTCATAGGACCGGCGCTTAGCGCCGACCATGGCACAACGAGGTCCTGGTAGGGGAGGGTGGACTCGAACCACCGACTTCCGAGGTATAAGCTCGGCGCCTCTAACCAACTGGGCTACTCCCCCGTGGGCGGCCAGTCTACGCGCCCGTCGGGCGGATCCGGACCGCCCCGCTCGGGACCCCGTCAGCCGACAGTGTCTCAGCCGACGGCATCGCGGGCGCGATCCAGCATCAGTTGCCGCCGCCCAGGCGTGAGACTGCGTTGCGACGGCAGGCCGACCACCCAGGCGGCCAGCTGATCCGGCGTCAGGACCGCGCAGGCGGGGGTGCGCTGGACGCTCGGGTCCGTACCGACGACCGCGGCATAGACCTTGACCACGAAGTCGGCGTCGTCGTGGGCGAGCCATCGGCGGACGCGATCGGCATCGCGGACGGCCCGAGCCAACGGATCATCCAGGGGGATCCAGCCACGCTGGGTACGGAGCTGCCAGTTGCCGTTCTGGATTCGCGTGGCCTGCGGCGGCGGCAGTTCACGAAGGACCACCGCTCCGAACGGGCCCATCACGAGCTCGGACACGCCGCGCCCGTCAGGGAGCATCAGGCCCGTGACGACCACGACATCCTCCGGCAGTTCGGCCAGCGCCGTCATGGTCGGGGAGTACCGCGGCAGGTGACCTCGGATGGCCACCAGGAGTCGAGCGAGGCGGTTCGTGCCGGCCAGGATGAACGCGGCGGGCGCCACGAGCGCGATCGCCCAGATCGCCATGCCGGCGGCCATCTGCCCGGCGCTGGGGTGGCCGACCGGCAAGACCATCGCCAGGAGTGGCGTCGCGAACGCGATGTAGGCCATCGACAGGCCGCCCACGACCAGGGCGGTCCCGACGACCGTCGAGCTGAGCAGCGGAGCGACCGACAGGTGCTGCTCCGGGCGACGCGGGGTGATCACCTCCATGCCGCCATGCTCGGGGTGCGTGACGTCTTCGCCAATGGGCACACCGGGGTAACGACGCATGACGGTGGGGCCATGCGCTCCTCCGCAGTACACCGCACCACCACGGCGTGGTGACTGCCGGCACCGACACCGGTCGGCTGGCCGCGACCGGACCCCCGTACCATTGCCCGCCCATCCGCCCGGCCGCATCCTCGCGAGCAGGATCGGGTGACAGCCCAGATCCTGCGCCCACGTCCCGGCCGGAGGCATCACCCGCTTGTTCGACATCGGTCGTTCGCGCTTCGTCCCACGCATCATCCGACCCGCAGCCGCGTGGTCGGCGGCACTTGGTTCCGCGATCGCACCCGCGTGGTCGGCCGCGCTTCGCTCCGCGTTGCGCTCCGCACTGCTCGCGATGGCGGTCATGGTCCTGGTCGTCGCTCCGGCCGCCACGCCGACCAGCGCGGGCGCCGGGCCCACGCGCCTCTCCAGTGCCTCGGTGTCGCCGAGCACCGGGACGACCGATTCGGTGGTCACGTTGACGGTGGCTTATCGAAACCGTGAAGGGTCTCCGGCCGATTGGGTCCGCGTCACCGTTGCGGGAACGACGCGGGCCATGACGTGGACCGCCAGCGACGACTGGAAGCGGGAGGTCTGGTTCGCCTGGACAGGATCACTCCCAGCCGGCACGCACGCCGTGACCTTCCAGGCCATGAGCCGCGACCGGTTCGACGATTCGCTCGACGGCGGTATGGTCACGATCACGACCCCCGCTACGCCGCCGCCCACGCCGTTGCCGACGCCGGTGCCCACGCAGCCACCAACGCCATTGCCGACGAGCCAACCGACGAACGTGCCGACGCCGCCACCCACGCCTCGGCCAACTGCGTCGCCCCCGCCTCGGCCGACTGCGCCACCGACTTCGACGCCGGCGGTCACTGCGCCCGCCGTTACCCCGCGGCCGACGGCAACGGCAACGGCACGCCCTACCGACTCGAGCGCCGCATCGACGTCG
>Ga0163144_10005000_pt1 | contig 29604 bp, 23 predicted proteins | sample OliLak19BULKMAT1_FD_123175 | JGI IMG/M metagenome (GOLD analysis project Ga0163144, IMG submission 123175) | Freshwater microbial mat bacterial communities from Lake Vanda, McMurdo Dry Valleys, Antarctica - Oligotrophic Lake LV.19.BULKMAT1 | ecosystem: Environmental > Aquatic > Freshwater >...
TGCGTCTCGCCCGGCAGCCCTCGCGTGTAAAGCGTTAATTACGTATTCTGTGTCCTGATCCGCCGTAAGTAGGGCGCTGTGCATAGTACAGGTTCGGATAGCGGCGGCGAATGGGGATGCAAGGGGCACACCCCTTGCCCGCGCCGCGGATCGGGTATATGCGAAAACCCAAAATCCCTGGCGTAGAGCGCGTATAGCTATACGCACGTACAATTCGCGATACGCGCGTACGATTGTCATTATACAGGTTCGGATAGTGGCGGCGGGTGGGGTGCATCGCGGGCGGTTCACGAATCGCCCCTACTCCGTGGTGGGCATCGTATCCGTTGTAGCGCGGATCACTATGCGGTTTCGGGAGGGACGCGATATATCGCGTCCGTACGGGATCGGGTTGGTATGGCTCGCTTTCAAAAACTCTACACCTGAATTGAGGCAGTAACGCAGATTCATTAAAGATACGCTCGGTTGTCTACAGATGCGTCCGAGCATCAATATCACTGATGTGCTACCATGGAATACAGCACAACTGCTACTTTCGCTATCTTCTGAAGAGGAGCGTGATAATGACTACGCTAACCCTTGATCTACCGCCCGAGACATATGAGCGATTGCGTATCGTGGCCAACCAAGCTGGGCGTCCCGCAGCTGATGTGGCCGTTGCCTATCTTCAGAAGTGGCTTGAATCAGTGAAAAGTGAGCGTGAGCGGGCGCAAGATGTGCTTCGTGCAGCTGGATTGCTTGCGGAGCCATCGGCTGAAATGCTTGCGGAAGCTACACAAGCCACCGCGACTCTTGAAGAAGTGAGTGCGTCCTTGAGCCGCCCTGGTGGGCGACCACTCAGCGAAATTATTATTGAGCAGCGTGGGCCAAAATCGTGAGTATCTATTTTCTTGATGCGAGTGCGCTGGCAAAGCGCTATCTTATCGAGAATGGCACGAACTGGATTCGAGAGATATGCGATCCTGTAAATGCTCACCTGATCATTGCAAGTCAGATAACGCGTGATCTGTTGGCGGCAGGTAAGGCTGAGGGATTAACAGTCGAGGATCCGAATTCGTATCCTTGATAGTGGATGCACACCGTTGGTCGGTGCCGTAGAGACGCCCCGGTGGGGCGTTTGGTGTGGTAGGCGCACAGGGTTCGCAATGGTGCAATTCCCCCTCGCCCCGGCGTGGGAGAGGGGGTCAGGGGGAGAGGGAAACCAGCGATGGGCGGTTCACGAACCACCCCTATTCTTCCCTTACAAGCGGTTCGGTAGTAATCGGCAGATGCACCGTCATGGTTGTGCCCCGATCCACTTCGCTGTCCACCGTGATGGTGCCGCCGTGTTCCTTGATGATGCCATAGGATACCGAGAGGCCAAGGCCGGTTCCGGGCGTCTGGCTGCCACCCAATGCGCCCTTGGTTGTCACAAATGGCTCGAAGATTTTGTCGATCAATTCTGGCGGAATGCCACTACCAGTATCGCTGACACTGATTTCGATCTGGCCCTGGCGCTCACGAACCGCAAGTGTGAGCGTGCCGCCGTGTTGTTTCATGGCATCACGGGCGTTGGTCACGAAATTTAACACAACCTGTGAAAGCTGCCCGAGATCACAATAGGTCAGTGGTACGGACTCAATCTGGCGCACAACCTTAATCCGCGATTTACGCAGATCCAGTTCAACCAGCGTCAGGGTTTCGTGAACAACCTCGGTCACATCGGCAAGGGTGCGCTGATGCTCCTGCCGCCGCGCAAAGGTCAGCAGCCCACGTGTAATGCTGCGCCCGCGCCGACATGCCTGAATAACGACATCGAGCGAGCGGTTCTTCTCCTCGGTATCCTCACTGCTATGGCCCAATTCAGCATACCCAAGCATGCTGCCAAGCAAGTTGTTGAATTCATGGGCAATACCAGCGGCAAAGGTGCCAACAGCCGCGAGTTTCGATGATTGGATCAGTTCAACTTGTTTGTGGCGTAGTTCGTCGAACAGGCGCGCATTCTCCAGTGTGACCGCCGCCTGATGGGCGAAGGCCGTCAGCACCCGTTGCTCCTCCGAATCCAGGCCGCGTAGTTGCTCGAATGCCAGGCAGATCACCCCGAGAACGCGTTTTTCTGCAACCAATGGAATACTCAGCACCGTATTCCAGAGCACCGATTCGTGTAGCGCCGAAATGGGCGTCAGATCATGGCGATATTCGTCGGTCATCAACACCACGCGCCCACGGCGCATCACGCCATGGTAGCTTTCGGGGTTCACAAATGGCTGATCCTCAAGGGTCTCATCAATCGCAAGCCGATGGTTGGCCATTAACCGCAAGCGGCCATCTTTGTCCAGCAATACCGCCCATCCATATGGCGCATCCATCAGTGCTGCCAGGCGCCCACACAGAATATGCAGCATCACATTCACATCAAGCGTGCCGATCATGGCGGTTGCAAGCGCCTGGAGTTTTTCGAGCCGCTCGCCACGTGCGCGATGCTGGCCTGCAAGAATTTCAAGATCGCGGGTGGCGCGGTGGAGGGCAACCTGGCCACGGAAGAGGTGTTGTGTCAGGGTCAGGGTCATCAGGCCTGGAACAAACGCGAGTGGGCCGACACGCCAGAGGTGGCCGAGCGTGCCGCCAATCGGGATCATAGCAAATGCATACCAGCGCATTGTGGTAAGCCGCGAACGCCAACGAACAAATAATGGCCCATCATCATCAATTGCACCAGTCCCGATCTCGGCTATATAGAAGAACACCCCAATCAGTGGGAGAGCCAGTAAACTCGCGACTGTACTGAGCGGCAGCACATCCTGCGGGCGGCTGAAGGTGTCGATTGGTGATGCAACAAGAATCGCCAAGGCCCGCCCACCGGCCTCCACAATTGCGCGGCGCAAGCGGCCACGAACCAGGCCAGGAACGACGGTGCCAATCACAACCGCAACAATCAGCAGCGGCCAACTTGTCATACTCAGCCCGCCGATCAGCAATGCTGGGGCTGGTGAAAGCAGGCTGCCATCGCGCAGCTCGACAGCCGCCAATTCGCCGATCACAAGCAGAACGGCAATCAGCGCAGCACCAATAAGCAGCAGCGGTGTGCTCGATTGCGCCCCAAGCGTAAACCCGACAATCGCTGCACCAACGACTACCACGCTCCACACCAGCAGTGCCGGGCGCGTAATATATTCGGCTATTTTGTCCAAGAACGCGTCCCCTTTATGGGGAATGCCCTCTACTCGCATGCTGTCACCTCTCCCTCTTCTATGATCGGTTATAGCACATTGCATGGCTGCACAGCAATGGCTCATATGTCCTAACGGATAACACTTTGATGACAATAATGCATAGAATGGCGTGGTATGATAGTGGTATGAAACGAATAGATCCGCCGCCATTTGAAGCGGCCACACTGGATCGCTATGCAGAGCGAATTACGACCGGAATCGCAACTATTGGTGGCATTCTCATGCTTCCAGCACTGTTCTGGTTTCTGAGCGGTATCCTGCTGTATGGGGTTGCCGTACCGGGGATCGTGATCTCATCGGCAACTGGCGTTGCGCTGGCCGTCTGGTTGACCCTGAACTATGCGGTGCAACCCGTCAGCTATATCATCAAGGGCGATGCCCTGTTGATCAAGCGCCGCTGGGTGGGCGCGATGCGCATATCACTGCGCGATATTCTGGGGGTTTCGCCAGCTGCGGCCCTGGCCGACGTGCCACGCAAAGGGCTGCGCCAATCGTTTAACGCAGGTGTGTTTGGCTACAATGGGCCGTTTCAACTAGAACAGTATGGTAAAGTCTTCTTTACCGCAACCGATCGCGAACGTCTGGTTGCCATAGCTCGGCGCGATAAGATGACCCTGATCATCAGCCCTGCCCGCCCGCGCGATTTCATTGAGACGCTACGGGAAGAAATTATACGGGTGGCCGAGGCGACGAGTGCCGATCCCGATGTGCCACCATCGACAAAGACAACAAAGGCGAAGTAGGGCAGTTCGCGAACCGCCCTCGTTGCCCATAGTATCCGTCAGGGCGGTTTGCGAACTGCCCCTACCCTTGATGACATCTCTACGGCCCGACAATCCACCAGGTACATATATGCAATTCGCTCAATCTGAACAGCTTAACCTACCCTGTACATTCACCCGAATTGTGCCAGGGGAATTACATCCCGATGGGCGTCGCTATCTGCCACTGATCGTTCTGGCTCTGCCGCCCACGATTCTTGGTACAATCACGCAGATCGGTGTTGTGGATCGGCATCATGTCGTTGATCTGCAGGCCGAGGGGCAATCCGGGAGTGCCAAGCTGGTGTTCCTGTTGAGCACGATCCGTCTGCTTGGGGAACAGCGTTCTGGCCTGTTTGATCGATCTGTTCCGCCTGGTAGGCCCAGCACTAGGCCGACCGCCTATGGGCAGGTTATTGCTGTACCAACATGGGAAGCGGATCGCGAACACCTCCCATACGAAACGCTGTATACCGAACTGCTTGTCGATATTGGTGGTGGTATCATTGGCGTACGAACCAGTACAACAGCGGCTAACCTGGCGGAACAGATCGGTCATTCGCGGATCGAACCAGGCGATTGGATCGAAATTGAGCGCTCACGGGTTGATATTCTAGGGTTTAGTATATGATTGAATGCATCCCCAATTTTAGCGAAGGCCGACGTCCAGAAGTCATCAATACGATTGTTGCGGCGATTGCTGCCGTGGCTGGCGTTACCGTGTTGGATGTGCATAGCGATGGCGATCATCATCGCAGCGTTGTGACGTTCGCTGGCGAGCAGGGGCCGGTTGCGGCGGCGGCCTTCCAGGGTGTTCGCGAAGCCGCCCGCCTGATCGATATGGTCAAGCATCGTGGCCAGCATCCGCGTATCGGCGCAACCGATGTGCTGCCGTTTGTGCCATTACGTGGCGCAACCCTGGCCGAATGTGTTCAGATCGCTCGTGCCGTTGGCCAGCGGATCGGCGAAGAACTGGATCTGCCCGTGTACCTGTATGAAGCGGCGGCAACTCGGCCAGAACGGCGTGAATTGCCGGCATTGCGGCGTGGCCAGTATGAGGGTTTGCGAGATGCAATTGGGCGAGATCCAGCGCGGGCACCGGATTTTGGGCCAGCCAGGATCGGTAGCGCTGGGGCAATCGCTATTGGTGCGCGCAAACCATTGATCGCCTTCAATATCTACCTGGGAACCAATGATGTTCGGGTTGCTATCGCAATTGCTAAGGCAGTCCGTGGGTCATCGGGCGGCTTGCGTGGCGTGCGCGCACTCGGGTTGTTAATCGGCGGGCGGGCACAGGTTTCCATGAACCTCACCGATTACCATACGACACCGCTACACCGTGCTTATGAACTGGTTGCACGCGAGGCCGCTGCCTATGGGATTTCAATTGTTGAAAGCGAACTGGTTGGCCTGATACCCGAGGATGCCCTGCTCGAAACGGCCAAGTTCTATTTGCGATCACATGGCCTGCATCAGAACCAGATCCTCGAAGCACGCCTTCGCGCTGCCCAGGATAGTGATCAATAAATTTTACCACTTTTAACAGAAAAAGCTTGACAAATGCTGGGCGTTCTGGTATATTCTCGAAAGAAGTAGTTGGGGAGTAGCCCCCCGCTGGAATATGCGGGACAAACAGTCCGTCAATACAGAGCTTCGGCTCTCGGCTGTTTGCAGCTCCATTAGGAGTGCGGCGAGACCATCTGCGCGAAAGCGCGGTGGTTTCGCCGCGTTTTTGTTTCCATAACAACGAGACATATACGATCAGTAAGGAGTAGTAGGATGGACTCAACTATTTGGCTATGGGTAGGGTTTAACGTCTTTGTACTTGGCATGCTGGCGCTTGATTTAGGGGTCTTTCATCGTAATGCCCACGAGGTTTCGGTTAAGGAAGCGACAATCTGGAGTGTGGTGTGGATCAGCCTAGCTATGGTCTTCACTGGCATCATCTTCGTTTCCTGGAACCAGATGATGCCCGCGAGCTCCTACACCAATTCCGAAGCCGGGTTGGCCTTCCTCACCGGCTATTTGATCGAGAAATCGCTCAGCGTCGATAATATTTTCGTATTCGTGCTGATCTTCGGCTATTTCGCTGTGCCAAAGGAGTATCAGCACCGCGTGCTGTTCTGGGGCATCATTGGCGCACTGCTGATGCGTGGCGTCATGATTGGTGCCGGTTCGGTGCTGATCAAGGAGTTCCACTGGATCATCTGGATCTTTGGTGCCTTCCTGATCTTCACCGGTGTTCGTATGGCCTTCTCGAAGGACGAGAAGCTTGAGCCAGAGAAGAACCCAGTCGTCCGCCTGTTCCGCCGAATCATGAAGGTAACTGAAAACTATGAGGGCGATAAATTCTTCGTCATTCGCAATGGCGTACGGTTCGCAACGCCGCTGTTCCTGGTGTTGATTATGATTGAGACAACCGACCTGATCTTTGCGGTTGACTCGATCCCGGCGATTTTTGCTGTGACCCAGGATCCATTCATTGTCTATACATCGAATGTGTTCGCTATTCTAGGCCTGCGTTCGCTGTACTTTGTGTTGGCTGGTGTGGTGCATAAGTTCCATTACCTCAAACTGGGCCTAGCATTCGTCCTCTCGTTTGTTGGTATCAAGATGTTGCTGCCGGATGTGAGCCTGGCTGTCACTGGCATAAGCTACAAGATCCCAACCGAGATTTCACTCGGCGTTGTCCTGCTCATCCTGGCTATCGCGGTGCTTGCATCATTCATTCGCGCCCGTCGGCTTGGCGATCAGGGCCACGAAGATGGTATCGTTGTTGTTGATTAGGAGTCAGCCTGCGGCGTGGAAGCTTATTCGTGCACATCCTTTGTCCAGTGAATTGTTTGACATCTCTGTACTTCGTGATAAAATACACCAGGGTTCATATAAATGATCATATATCGTGGACAAAGGAGTTTCCCAATGAAGATGGTTCGTCTTTTGCTTCTGGCAGTGTCGCTGGTGAGCGCGCTGACCCTGGCAGCCTGTGGTGGCGGTGGCGGCGGCGCTACTGCGGGTGGCCCATTGGCAGTTTCCGCAGATGGTGAGAACCTGGCATATAAGCCGGCAGCGCTCACGGCCAAGGCTGGTGCTCCTGTAACAGTAGATTTCAATAATGTCTCAACTGCTCAGCAGCATAACTGGGTTCTCGTCAAGGGTGGCGATGATGTGGCCGGTAAGGTCGATGAAGGGGCCATAACTGCTGGTGCTCCAGATTATATCCCAGCAGACAAGGCCGATATTGTTGCGAATAGCAAAATTCTTGCCCCCGGTGGCAAGGAGACGATTACCTTCACCGCTCCAGCGGCTGGTACCTACACCTATCTGTGTACCTATCCCGGCCATTATGCGGCTGGCATGAAGGGCACGCTGACTGTTGCCCCATAACGCACTTTTTTTGGATCGAATGGCCTCGTCGCGGTTGCGGCGAGGCTATTCTTTTTCGTGTGAAAAGGCTATAACCATGCCAACCGAGCGCCTGTATTATGGCGATTCCTATCTGCAAACGTTCAGCGCCAGGGTCGTGGCTCGTGGCGAACAGGCTGGTTGCCCAACGATTGCGCTAGACCAGAGCGCCTTTTATCCAGATGGTGGCGGGCAACCTGCCGATCAAGGGGCGCTCAATGGCATCCGTGTGGCCGATGTGCAAGTCGATGACGACGGGGTGGTTTGGCATACGCTTGCGCATCCAATTGAGAGCGATAGCGTGTATGGCGAAGTGGATTGGCCGCGCCGTTTCGATCATATGCAACAACACCACGGCCAACATCTGCTCTCGGCTGCCTTTGAAGAACTGTATGGTCTGAAAACAACCTCGTTTCATCTCGGCACATCGTTTGTGACGATCGACCTTGATGCATCTATAGTAGCCGCTGATCAGGCTGCCGCTGTTGAAGATCTGACCAATCGGGTGATCTGGGAGGATCGGCCTGTGCTGGCTCGTTTTGTGAGCCCGGAAGAATTGGCAACACTCCCATTACGCAAACCGCCGACCGTCAATGGTCCAGTTCGGGTTGTTTCGGTTGCCGATTTTGATCATTCTGCCTGCGGTGGTACCCATCCACGCACAACCGGTGGAGTCGGGCTGGTTTCCATCCGGCGTTGGGAGCGGCGTGGCACAACAACGCGAGTTGAATTTTTGTGTGGTGGCCGCGCAGTACACGATCTTCGCCATAAACATAGGGTATTTGGGCGGCTTGCAGCCCAACTGAGTATCGCCAGCGATGAAATCGAGCCAACCGTCATGCGTCTGCGCGAGGCGGAAGAACAAGCCCGCAAGGGCCTCGAACATGCCCGTGGACGCTTGCTTGTCTATGAAGCCCACGAATGGGCCAATCAGGCGGTAACAATTGGCGAAATCGCTGTTGTACGGGTTCTCAGCACCGAACGCAGCCTGGACGAATTGCGAACACTGGCTAAACTGATTGGCGATCACGGGTGTGTGGCAATTGTGGGAATGGCTGCCGAGAAAGGCCACCTGATTATTGCTCGTGGAGCCGAACTGAAGATCGATTGTGCAGCAGTATTGCGGGCCGCATTGGCCCCCTTTGGCGGGCGGGGTGGTGGGCGGCCTGAACTTGCCCAAGGCGGCCTCCCAGATCCAACCCGTATTGCCGAAGCACTCGACATGGCGCTGGCATCGTTCGCCGCCTGATCCGTACCGCCGCGAGCTAGCGCGTCGTACTGCACCAACACGCTGGTATCTTTATATACTACCAGCCATAGTAATGTATCCTATTATACTATATAACAGGATAGGTGGTTGTGTTCTGCCTGATTTTATTTTAAGAATAGCGCTTCTGTATGCGGTAAACCCATTGTTTGCCATATTATTAATAGCTATTGAATAACTATCTTGTAATACAATTCTGGCGTGACTTCATACCTCATTCAGCCGACTCCATGTATGATAGTACTACGGTACTACTATCATACAGATAACCAATTCGGCTCTGTCAGCTACACACTCCTCCTGCATCCACACCCTGAGCTGTCACTCCATGAACAGTGCTGTTCAACCTGAGCGGGCATTGGTCCCTGGCTTGTAGCATCAATTGAATCGCCTATAGCGCTCGACGCGACTTTGTTCATGTCGTGTTGAATTCTGCCATGGTAGCGGCGTATGAGCCTCATTAGGGGTGGTTTTGGTGTCTGCGGTTGTTCTGGTCAATCGAATGGTCGGCAATGGTATTGCGTTGTGGAGAGCGTATGGCTGAAGAAACACTCCAAGGGGTGGCTGGTAAGCCCAGGCCCGGTGGCGACTCACCCGTCCGAATTAATGCAGATGTCTGCTTAATTATCCTGCTGATCGGTGTCGGGTTTTTGCTCCGCATCACCACGCCACTGTACAACACAGCGTCCGTTGACGAAAGCAATGCAATTCTGATTGGGCAAAACTTTTTAGTTGGTGATTTCAGCCAGCGCGCCACAACCTGGATGCTTGGCTCGTATCTCTATCCCATCATTGCAGTGCTGCTCTCGGCAATCGGTGGATTGGAAGGCCTGCGTATCTTGAGTGCTGGGCTAAATGCTATCGCAGTATCCTATATCTATTTCAGCACAAAACAGCTGTTTGGCATATCGGCAGCGCTATGGGCGAGCCTGTTGTTTGGGTTCTGCACCATCAGTATGAACCTCGGTCAGTTCGCAATTGGTGATGCGCTGGCCCTACCAATGCTGTGTATCAGCTTTTATTGTATTGTCATGGCAGGCAGTAAATCGCCAGTTCATGTGGATCTGTATTTACTCAGCGCCAGTGCAGCATTTATTGTTGCTGCACTCGCAAAATACCTGCTACTGTTGTATCTTCCGGCACTCGTGTTACTCTCGGTTGTGCTTTTGCTCATGCGTGGCTGGTCCGCAAGCCCAACGCTGACCCCATTTCTCGGGCCGATTGTGGTTGTCATCATGCTGTATACCGTCTATTACCAGGCGGATATCTCGCTCGCGCTTGTCCAGTATTTCAGCGAGACGGGGGATCGGGCGCGTATGCTGCAAACGATCTGGGATGAGGCGGGAATACCATTAGTACTTGGATTAGCAGGTGCATTCGTTCTGCCACATGTCGCGCTTCCTCGCCCAGGAATGCTTGACCGACGCATTCGCCAGATCATGTGGCTGATTCTGCCTATACTGGTGATTGGCCTGTTTGCACTACCGTTGGTTGCGCTGGCCTTTGCCACCACCCGCAACCTGTGGGAAAACCTGTTGCCCACACTCGCACTCACCGCTCCACTGGCTGGCTATGGCATTGCGACTGTCACTGAGCGTGTTCGTGCAACCAGAGGCCGCAGTGGGCTTGCCTTTCGGTTTGCGGGCCTCGCCATCACGATTGCTGGGTTATGGTGGATTGCCAATGTTGCCACAGCACGCCATTGGGGTTGGCAACATAGCTGGCCGAACGTCGAGCGAACGGTTAGCTATCTGGAACTGCACAGCCCAACCGATGATGGCCGTGTACTGGCCGAGGGTGCGCCAGTCTATCAGTTCTATCTTCGTCAGCAGAAATATCAGCCAACAACCTGGGATAACACATGGGCGTTTGGCTACAATGGGCAGAATGGCCTGAGCGCAATGCAGATCGCTATTCGTGACCACTATTTTGATCGTGTGATCCTGGATAGCTACTATACGCCAACGCTTACTGCGCAGCTTGTTCCAACACTTCTTGATGCTGGCTACACACTCAGTTTCCAGGATACACAGACTCTCACAACCGGACAAATTGCTATCCAGGTCTATGAGCGACCAGAGGTACCAAGATGAAAAGCAATTTTCTCATTATTCTGCTGCTGGCGATCCCTTTGGTTGGCTGTGGGTATGCACTTGATCCAACAATCGGGGCATCAATCGAGCCACTGCTTGCGGCAATTCTACATCCAGCGCTATTCATACAATCTGTGGCACTGCTGATCCTGTTTGTCGCAATCATTGGTATCCTGTGGGTTCTGAATATGTCGCGGGTATCGGTGCTGCTGAAGCACATAGCGGCATTCATTCCATATGTACGTATTGCGGTCGTTGGCCTGCTGATCATTGCCATCGATCTGGCCTTCCTCAAATACTTTAACACGATCAACTGGCCGCAACACTGGCCCAATTATGGGGTCTATCTGGTGCTGACACTCGTTGCCACTGCGATCTGGTTTCGTGAGTATCTTTCGGGTATCTGGGGCATTCGCATTATTGGTTGCGTTGCCGTGTTCATCGGGCAGTGCTACTTCGTGCATAGCGTGCAGATTGTCGTCAATTCCTTCTCGGCAATCGCGCTGATCCATTGCCTTGGGGTTGCTGGAACCGTGTTCGTTACCACACTCAATGTGATCAACCAATCGCTGCCGCGCATTCGTGTGACGCCACCCAAATTGCCGACTGACCTGCCCTATGTTGCTGTTGTGATCCCGACCTATGGCGAGCCATATGCGATCCTTGAGCAGACAGTTATCGCACTCAAAGCGCTCGATTATGCACATGATCGACTACGAATCATCATATCGGACGATGGGCATCGCGATGAGATCCGCCAACTGGCGCAGATCCACGGTATTCTGTATAACCAGGGTGCCCGCAGGGATGCCAAGGCTGGTAATTTGAATTCGGCGCTGGTCTATATCGAGCAGACCTACCCCGAAGCGACATTGATTTTGACCCAGGATGCCGATGAGATTATTGATCCAAATTTCCTGACCAAAACGGTTGGCTACTTCCGCGATCCCAAGGTTGCATTTGTGCAGACGCCCAAGGAAGCATTTGTTCCATTTGGCGATCCATTCGGCAATCGTGATCGCGTGTTCTACGATACCTTCCAGCCTGGACGGCATGGCAGTGGGGCAGCATTTTCGTGTGGAAGTGGCGTAATCTGGCAGATTGCGGCGGTGCGCTCCATTGGCGGGTTTGCAACCTGGAATATCGTTGAGGATCTAACGACATCGTACCATCTGCATAGCGCTGGCTATCGTTCGGAATATCATTCCGAGATTCTCTCGATTGGGCTTTCGCCGGATGACATTCCGGGGTTGTTGAAACAACGTGGAACCTGGGCAACCGATACATGGCGGCTGTTCTTGTTCGATAACCCGATCACCAAACCTGGGTTAACCCTGCGCCAGCGGCTGCAGTACCTTGAACTCGGCTTGTTCTATACATCATCGGTCACATTCCTACCAATGCTGATGTTCACGCCATTTCTATCGTTGGCCACCGGCCAATTCGTACCCATTGAAGGTTCGGCACTTTTCCCCTGGATTGCAGCAATCGCACTCTATTATGCGGCACTCTCACGCGGCTCGGCTGAGTTTACCATTCGCATGTGGCAGTACTGGATCGGCCATTGGCCAACCTATACGAAGGCACTGTGGATCGCGGTTCGCTCGCGCCACAAGAAGCCAAGCTACCAGGTTACGCGCAAGACGCGCCAGGATGGCTTCTATGGGCATCTGCTGCTCCCACAGTTCATCTATCTGTTTATTGGCGCCTTCCTGATTGTACGAGCGATGTTGTGGATGCCAGAGGCCAGCCTTATGGCGCGGGTCACAAACATCGGGCTGTTGGGCCTGTTCATGTACCTCGTCAGCGGGATTTGCCAGGCCGCATTCTATAATGTGAGCACAAAGATGGTGCTTGCCACCATCGGCGGGTATTTTACAACGCCATTGGCCAATGCGTGGGGTCAACTTTCCACTCAGGCTGGCAATCTGCGTGGCCTGTTTACAATGCGTGGAGCCAGCGTGTTGCAGCATCAGGGATCGGGTGGGCAACCATTGCCAATGAACGATACACCGCTTGCGACGATCATTATCATTGAGCAACCGCCAATCGAGGTGTTGCTTGAACGTGAGGTCGGGCGGTGATGGTTCGCCTGCCTGCTGCTGGCGTTCCCAACGATCGGCTGCACTCAAACATCCTGCCAGCTAATCGCTTGCCCAAGTAGCCGATCGGTGAGTGAGGGCAGTAACAGCCCAAGCAACACGGTTAATCTATTGGCCAGGGTGACATACGCGACCCGTGGTTCGTTGCGGGCAGCGCGCAGGATTGCGCTGGCAACTCGTTCTGGGGCAACGCCTCTGGTGCTGGTTCGCCGTACTTCGCGGCCCTGGCCCAAGCGCCGTTCGCTGAAACCTGTATGGGTTGTGCCTGGGCGCATCAGTGTGACAGCAATGCCACTGCCCTGTAGTTCGACCCTGAGTGATTCGGTGATTCGATCAAGGGCGGCTTTGGCGGCAGCATAGCCACCAAGGTAGGGTAGTGCCCGCAGCCCGACTACCGAGGAGATATAGATCAACTGGCCGCGCCCTTGTTTGTGCATATATGGCAGGGCGGCCTGGGTAAGCGCCAATGGCCCAAACAGGTTCACATCCAGCGCTTGCAGGAAATCAGCGCGGCGCAGCTCGCCGATTGGCGCGGCCAACCCAATGCCAGCATTGTTGATCACAATGTCGATCCCACCGAATGCCGCGACTGCCTGTGCCGCTAATGCATCAACCGCCGCCGGATCGGCAATATCGGTGGGGACGATCAGATGCTGACCGGGCAACTGCTGGCGTAGCGCTTCGAGGCGAGCAGCATCACGAGCTGCCAACACAAGGCGGGCACCCGCCGCTGCAAAGACTCGCGCCGTTGCTGCGCCAATGCCGGCCGAGGCTCCAGTGATGATCACCGTCCGCCCGCGTGGGTTCATTATTGAGTTCCTTTATGATGTTGGTGGCTCACCAATATTTGTGTGTCATGCTACGGCTGCGATCAATCGGTGATTTGCGAAATCTGCGGATAATTCCAGCTCCATACAGGTTCCCCTATTTCGCCAGGAACGGCAGCAATCGTTCGATCCGCCCGCGTGCCGAGCGATAGATAACAAACCCAATCAGTGCCGCGATGCCAATCCGCAATGCCAGGCCACCAAGCCATAGCCCGAGTTTTGTGTACCAGGGCCGCTCAATTTCCTCGCGTTCGGGTGGTGGCGGGGCGAAACGCTGGAGTAGGTAGCGCACCAATGGGTAGAGCGTGCCAATTGCTGTCCCCAGGATCAGTGCCTCTTTGGTGGTTAGCAGAACTCGGCTCTTGCCGCTCAGTTTGACATCACGAGCGATCAGGAGCCCAATCATTCCAGAATCGACATGCGCCTGCCGACTGAGCGTCATACCAGCGTTACTGCCATCCAGGCGTATATTGCCACCAGCGGAAAGGGCAACCGCTGCGCCCCCGGTGATCATTGCATCACCGCCAGCGCTGATCTGCGCTGCCGCGCTGAGGGCCATTGTCACATCCTGATCGGCATGGATTGTGCGTGCGGCACTGCGTGAGAGCGATGTTCGGCGGCTGCTGATATCGCCAACCGCAGCATCGCGGATCTCGATTGCGTCGCCGGAAAGATCTTCGCCGGCGGCCGGTGCACGCCAGGCGCGGGTCAGAAACCCAACCAGGCCATGTCGCTGTGTATCGGTAATGTTTGTCATCATCAACTCCCTGCGTTCTAATGGCGAGATCAATGGAAGAATCGCCATGTTTGCAATGCATTGTACATCGAATAGGGGTTCGTAGAGACGCAATATATCACGTCCATACGTTGCGCCCAATCAACCAAGCCCGTAGCCTCTATTCTCCGCTATAATTGAATAACAACCGACCACTGCTCTCACCCGATGATGCGTGCGGCAGAATCTATCAGGAGCCGCAATGCTTCCCCAGGAACCATCAGATCGTTCTGCTATACGACACGACCCAATCGCGGCGTTGCGGGTGGGCGATTTCCGCCTATTGCTGTTTGGCTCATTCCTCGCTATTGTTGCCGAACAGATGTTGGGTGTCGCAATTGGCTGGGAACTGTATGAACGCACCAATTCGCCGCTGGCGCTTGGCCTGATCGGGCTGGTGCAGATTGTGCCAGTGCTGGCATTGGCGTTACCGGCTGGCCAATTGGCCGATAAACTGGATCGCAAATGGATCTCGGTTTTCACAATGATTGGTGTGGCGCTGTGTGCATTTGGGCTGACGTGGCTTTCCGCAACGAGTGGCCCGATCGGGCTGATGTATGTGTGCTTGTTCGGCATTGGTGTGGCACGCGCATTCCAAAGCCCCGCCTTCTCATCGCTTGTAGCACAGGTTGTGCCAGAGGAACACTACGCAAACGCGGCAACCTGGGAGAGCAGCGCCTGGCAGGCATCGGCAATCGTTGGGCCAGCACTTGGTGGCCTGCTGATAGCAGCACAAAATCATGCAACGATCATCTATGCAATTGTTGGCGTTGGGCTGCTGGTGGCTGGCGGGCTGTTAGCATTGATGCATACCCATCCGGTCACCCGTAGCGAGGAGCCAGTCACGCTGACAAGCCTGCTGGCTGGGATGCGCTTTATCTGGGGTTCAAAGATCATTCTGGCTGCGCTGACGCTGGATATGTTTGCGGTGCTGCTTGGCGGCGCAACCGCACTGCTGCCGGTGTTTGCCCGCGATATTCTGCATGTCGGGGCTGCCGGGCTTGGCTGGCTACGGGCCGCACCAGCGATTGGTGCGATCCTGGCAGCTGGATTGCTGGCCTATCTGCCACCACTGAAACATGCAGGGCGGGTTTTGCTGCTGGTTGTTGCCGGCTTTGGCCTAGCGACGATTGGCTTTGGCCTTTCGCGCTCGCTGGCATTCTCACTGCTGATGCTTGGCTTGATCGGCGCGCTCGATAATATCAGCGTTGTGATTCGTAGCACCCTGGTCCTGACGCGCACCCCAGATGCATTACGCGGGCGGGTCAACGCGGCCCATTTCGTCTTTATTGGTATTTCGAATGAACTGGGAGCGTTTGAATCCGGGATGGCAGCGGCATTGCTTGGCACAATTGGCGCAGTTGTTGCTGGCGGGATCGGCACGCTCCTGATCGTGTTGTTGATCAGCATTATCTGGCCAGAGGTGCGCAGGCTCGGGCGGCTGGATGCGAGTAGTGTGTAGAGAATCCAGGAGTCAGGAGCCAGAACAAGCGAACAACGATTCGGAGGGGCAATCCCTAGTGCTATAATATCCCTTATTCACCGATACCCAGAGGCCATTCATGCAATTTCGCGCCCATCTGGTTGCTGCCGCCGCCGCTGGGCTGGCACTGTACCCGCGTAGCCTACGCCGCGCTGCGCTGACAGCCCTTGGTGGCGTGTTGATTGATATCGATCACTTCTTGCTGTATGCACTGCGCAGTGGCGATTGGAGCCTGGATGGTGCGCTGCGCTATGATAAACGTCGCCATATCCGTATTCGGCCCGGCGATACGCGCCCACGCTATGGCTCGCTACGCTCTATGACGCATCGCCCCTGGTTCAGCCTGCCGATTATGTGGATGCTCGCCTATGCCTGGCCCGGATTGCGCCCGCTTGCGATTGGCCTGACGATCCATCTGGCAATGGATACCCATCTGCCACATTATGATCGCCAGGCTTGGAAACGAGCTGGTGGGCGCTGTGAACGCTGCAATCTTCCTGGGCTGGAGCTGGAAGTGTATTGGATTGTTCTGCCCGAACATGGTGGTGATCGCATTGCAACCGAGAATCATGCCGTCTGGTGCGCTGCGTGTGCCCGTGAGGTGTATCGTTCGCAGTAGGAGTCAGGAGTCAGGAGTCAGGAGTCAGGAGTTAGGAGTTAGGAGTCAGGAGTCAGGAGTCAGGAGTCAGGAGTCAGGAGTCAGGAGTCAGGAGTCAGGAGTTATTCCGCTAGAATGCCTGTGCATTTGATGGTACGGCCAGGGTAGAGACCCCCAGCGGAGCGTCTCTACCCCCGGTATTCGTGTTACATTTCAGGAGGCATGTCACCGACGCTCTGCACATGCTATTCTGACTTCTGACACTACCGCGTTGCAAAAACCTGTGTCCAGTAGAACGACCATTTTGCAGTACCGGGATCGTTAGGGAGATATACAAACCCGATACCAGTCTCACGTAGTGAGCAATCGAGGATATTGGCGCGATGGTTTGCACTGCTCATCCACCCAGCAACAGCATTGTCCGGCGTTGGCTGTCCTACCGCGAGATTTTCGGCGACGATCTGCCAGGGGTAGCCAGTTCGATCAACACGTACACCGACATCTGATCCATCTGTGCCGATATGCCCAAGAAAATTATGTTGGGCCATATCCAGGGCTTGTGTTTGCGCCGCCTGAGTAAGTTGTGGATCAAGGGCCAAGGCTGGGCAACCTGCCAGCGCCCGTTGCTTATTCACCAATGTAAGCACCGTCTGCATACCAGTGTTGGCAGCGGGTATAATCGTACTGCTACCATCGCGTGTTATGAGTGGTAGGCTCACTTTGAAGAGTTGTGCTGTGGTTGATGTTAGCTCCGGTGTCGGCTGTGGATTCGGCAGTTCGTCGGCATATGCAGGAATGCATACAAGGCCAATGATCAAGGCGATGAGGCTGAGGCAAAGGCGAAACATGTTGAACCTCTGGCTGAAACGTACTGCGATAATTGACTAAATTTTAATCTTTATGTGTGATGAACTCAATGGTACCATAGTCGTCACAGCGCTTCCTACGAGTATGGCCTATAACATGGGACGAATGTACCACCAGGAGATGACCATATGGAACCAGTGAATCTCGATACCCTGATCGATGGTGCGCGGGCCTATCGTGTTGAATCCAGTGCGCCAGGGCCACAGGGTAAGCTACCGCTTACCGAAGATCTGCTGCTGAATGCGCCAAGTGGTGATCTGTTTGCGCTGAGCCAGAATGTTGGCATGGGCTGGGATCCAGCTGAACTGAATCGACCACAGGTGCTGATTCTGAGTACCAGTGGTGGTGTGCGCGCCCCCGATGGAACACCAATTGCGCTTGGCTACCATACTGGCCATTGGGAAATCGGATTGCTCGTCCAGGCTGCTGCCGAAACCCTGCGTGCCCAGGGAGCCATGCCATTTGCTGGTGCCTGTACCGACCCATGCGATGGGCGGACGCAGGGAACCGAGGGGATGCTCGATAGCCTGCCCTACCGAAATGATGCAGCAATAGTCTTGCGGCGGCTTATTCGTTCTCTACCAACCCGCCATGGCGTGATTGGTGTTGCAACCTGTGACAAAGGGCTTCCGGCGATGATGATGGCGCTGGCCGGTGCACCAAACCTGCCAATGGTGCTGGTACCAGGTGGGGTGACATTACCACCCGAAGAGGGCGAGGATGCTGGCACGGTGCAATCAATTGGGGCGCGCTTTGCCCATGGCCAACTGACGCTGGACGAGGCGGCGGCACTTGGATGTAGTGCATGTGCATCACCGGGTGGGGGTTGCCAGTTTCTTGGCACCGCTGCAACAGCACAGGTCGTTGGTGAGGCGCTTGGCCTGGCTCTGCCACATTCGGCATTGGCACCATCTGGCCAACAAATCTGGCTCAATCTGGCACGCTCAGCGGCGCAGGCCGTGCTCCTCCAGCACGAGCGCAAGATCACCCGCCGCGATATTCTGACCGACAAGGCGATTCAGAATGCGATGACGATCCATGCGGCATTTGGTGGTTCCACCAACCTGTTGTTGCACATCCCTGCGATTGCCTATGCAGCTGGCCTGCATCGCCCAAGTGTTGAAGATTGGGTTACGATCAACCGGCGCGTGCCTCGGCTGGTTTCTGTACTGCCAAATGGCCCGACCAACCACCCGACAGTGCGGGTGTTCCTGGCTGGTGGGGTGCCGGAAGTGATGTTACATCTTCGTCGGCTCGGGTTGTTGCACGAGGATGCGCTCAGCGCCTGTGGCGAGTCGCTTGGCAACGTGCTGGATTGGTGGGAACATTCGGAGCGGCGGGCGCGCCTGCGTGAGCTATTGTTTACCCGTGATGGCGTCAATCCTGATGATGTCATTCTTTCGCCAGAACAGGCCCGTGAGCGCGGTTTGACAAGCACGGTCACGTTTCCGCAGGGTAATCTCGCACCAGAGGGTTCGGTGATCAAAAGTACTGCAATCGATCCACGGGTTGTCGATGCAGATGGCGTGTATCGGAAGCGGGGCCGGGCACGTGTGTTTACCCGTGAACGTGATGCGATTCGTGCAATCAAGAGCCATGGGCCAGAGGCCGTTCGGCCTGGCGATGTGGTAGTGCTGATCTGTGGTGGGCCAATGGGCACTGGCATGGAGGAGATCTACCAGATTACCTCATCGCTCAAACATATCAGCTGGGGCAAGGAAGTGGCGGTGATCACGGACGCACGCTTTTCTGGTGTGAGTACTGGCGCGTGTATTGGGCATGTTGGGCCAGAGGCATTGGCAGGCGGCCCGATTGGCAAAGTGCAGGATGGCGACATGATCGAGATCATGGTGGATCGCATAAACCTGATCGGCACCGTCAATCTGGTTGGTGAGGGTGAGCGTTTCTATGGGGCTGAGGAAGGCACACGGGTGCTGGCCGAGCGTCCGTTGCGCAATGATCTCTCGCCACACCCGATGCTACCGGCTGATACCAGATTATGGGCGGCACTGCAACAGGTTGGTGGCGGCACATGGGGCGGCTGTGTGTATGATGTCGATGCGATTGTGGCGCGGTTGGCGAAGGGGTAAGATGGTCGATTCTTAGCTCCGCGTCCCGATCTGCCTGATCAGGCGCAGGGCGTGGCGGCGAATGGTATCGAGATCGGTGGCTTCGTTCGTCCCGCGAATATAGGTATCGAGATCCATGAGTGCCACATGGATGCGGCCAAGGCGCGATTGCAGCAGCCCGCGATCCCGGATTTCGTTGAGCGATTCTCCCTCAACCAGAATGATGCGCTCAATGGCTGCCAGCGCATGGGCAAAATCCTTGCGTTCGAGATAGGAACCCTTCAGATTACGCAGGATTCGTGCGATCACGGCCCGTGGCGATGGTGGTGCCAACATCCTATGCATGAGTTCGGGTGTCACCGTGTTATAGAACAGCCCGACATGTGCCTCACATTCGGCATAGCTCCAGATCCGCCCGCCACGAAATGGATCGATAAAAATATCCTGTGCTGGTGCCTGGTAGCGAACAATATAATGGCCTGGTAATGCGACGCCGAAGACGGGTAAATTCAGTCGACGAGCGATTTCCGTATACATAATCGCTAGGGTGATCGGCAGGCCATTGCGTGTTTCGAGGGTTTGATCAAGGAAACTATTGGCTGGTTCGCCATAGCTCCAGGTATTGCCACAGAAGCCGAGGTGCTCGAACAGGTAGCTGTTGAGCGCCGCAACAATACGTGGTGGGTGGCTGAGGCCAGCAATGTGGGCGCGTCCGTCGTTGGCAATTGCATCAAGTCGCGCAAGTGCGGCATCGGGGTCGCCACTATCGCGATCCTCCCAGGCAACACACAGCGCAGCATCAGCCAGATCGATCTGCTCGTCTGGTTGTGCAAGGCATGCGATCAGGCGGCGACGGGCTGGGTGGGTGGGCATGATAATGGCAGGTTTCTACACTGCGCCGACGCTTATGCTCTCAACACTGACACCATCACGGGTTCGGTCGAAGATCTGACCATCGCGCATGTGGTACACCTCATCGGCAAACTCATGGATCGTGCGGTCGTGGGTTGCCATCACAAGCGTGACCTTCTCGGCCTTTACGATGTCGCGTAGCAACGTCAGCAGATTGCGACCGGTGGTTGAATCCAATTCGCCGGTTGGCTCATCGGCGAGCATCAGTTGTGGTTTCGATGCCAGCGCTCGTGCAATTGCGACCCGTTGTTGCTGTCCACCAGACATCTCCGATGGGCGGTGGGTCGACCATTTCTCAAGCCCGACGAGCGCCAGCGCCTCTTCGGCACGCTTGCGCCGTTCCTTGCCCGAACGCATACCGCCGATACGGAGCGGCATTTCGACATTTTCCCAGGCAGAAAGAATTGGCAGCAGCGCAAACGATTGGAAGATAAACCCGATCTTCGTGCGCCGCAACATGGTTAATTGTTCCTGGTTCATCTTGCTGAGTGGTTGCCCATAGATTGCGACCTCGCCAGTGGTTGGCTGATCCAACCCGCCAATCATATTCAGCAGGGTTGTCTTGCCCGAACCAGAACGGCCCATCAGCGCGGTAAACCCACCAACGGCCACATCCAGGCTCACCCCCCGTAGCGCCAGCACATGTTCGCTGTTAATCGTATACGAGCGCGTCACATCAGTAACACGCACCGCAGTTTGTGGTGTCGTTGCTATCACGATGATTTCCCTCTGCGCAACCCGGCCAATAGCTTGCGAATCCCGGTTGGCTTGGCGGCTGGCGGCTCATCTGGTTCTGTAAGGCGCTTGACAGCAATGCTCGCACCCTCGACTGGCCGCAGCAGCAGCCCCTCGGGAGTCTCCTCCATGCGGATACGGTCGCCGATATTATAGCGCTCACGGATCTCTTTCGGCACCTGCAACCGCCCGGCAGAATCGAGCACAACTAATTCTTCGTAGCGCTGTTCACTCACCACGCCATCGGTTCGATCCCGTTCCTCAGCGGTTGGCTCGCTGCGCCGAATTTCGCTGCTTGTTTTGCCATCACGAATAGCCACGACCCGATCAACAAAACGGGCGATCTGTGGATCATGCGAGACGATCACGACTGTCAGGCCATAGATTCGGTTCAGGTTATGAAAGATTTCGAAGATAGACTCAGCTGTGTTCGAATCGAGCTCGCCTGTTGGTTCATCGCCCAACAGCAGCGCTGGCCGATTGGAGAGCGCAACCGCAATTGCAACGCGCTGCTGCTCGCCACCCGAAAGTTGTGCCAGGCGATGATAGCGTCGTTCCGAAAGCCCAACCGCATCGATCAGTTCGCCGGCCCATTCGCGCCGTTCACGCGAACCAACCCCACTCATGATCATCGGCAGTTCGACATTCTGCTCGGTATTCAGGTATGGGATGAGATTACGCGCCTTCTGCTGCCAGATGAAGCCAACATAGCGCCGCCGATACTGATCCTGCTGGCCGTCGGTGAGCTTCAGCAGATCATTGCCTGCAACAATCACCCGCCCCGCCGATGGCCGATCCAGGCCACCCAATACATTCAGCAGCGTTGTTTTGCCGGAACCAGATGAACCAACAATCGACATCACCTCGCCAGCCTCGACACGCATATCCAGGCCTTGGAGTGCAACAACCTCAATCTCATCGAGTTTATAGATCTTGACCAGGTTTTCGCACAGAATCAGTGGTTCTTGTGTCATGATGTTATATCGCCTCGCCCAGTTTGACGGCCTGGAACAGTTTCATGCGCCGCAGTAGCATCAGCATCACGATCACCGCAAGCAGGAGCATTGCACCAAAGACGGCATAGATCAGCCCGATCTGATCCCATGCGATCTGCACAACAAATGGTGGGAGCAATGGCTTGCCGCTGCGCCGCACCTGAAGAAATGGAATAAACAACTGGCTGGCTGTCACACCAATGAGCGTTCCGGCAAGCATACCAGCACCAATGATCAGTGCCGTTTCCCAACCAAGCAGAACGGCCAGTTGGCGTGATGAGAGCCCGATCGCCCGCAACATACCCAGTTCGACGAAGCGCCGTTGGAACGACAACACCGAATAGAATAGGAACCCTAGCACCGTCAGGAAGGCAGAAGCGACGAAGCCAACCGAGAGGAGGCCAAAGAACCCCTGGCGCTCTGGCCGATCTCGTTCTGTGAGGATCTGATTAGGCGAGAAGCCTTTATCGAAGACCTTCAGTCCCAGATCGACAGCATTCTGGTAGATTGCCTGTGGCTGGGTTCCCGGTGCAACCCGCATCCACACATCATAGGGATACTGCCCACCCTGGGCGTCGAAGACATAATCCAGATTGCCGACAATGAATGGCCCATCCTGTGGGTTGATCGTCGGAAACAGGTTAATATAGCCAACGACAGTGAATGTCACATCAACCGTCTTGTCCAGATCGGTCATCTTGACAACCAGCTGATCGCCGGCGCGAAGACCAGTGCGCGATGCAAAGCTGCCCTGGATCAGTACTGCACTGGGATCATCGGCCAGGCGGTTCATGAGCGCACCAAGTGACTCAGGGGCATAATCATCGCGCCAGTAGGCAACATCCGGCAGATCGGCGCGATCAACACCAATAAACTGGCCATCGAATGTTCGACCATTAATGACATAGCCGACTTTTGTGGTACTCACCCGTGTTGCTGCCTCAACGCCAGGGATACTCAGGTAATCGCTGACAGGCAGGAACATATAACGCGCTTCATCGAGCTTATCCTGCTGCTGCTGTGCTGTCGGGGCCAGTCGACCAGGTACTGCACTCGTCTGCGTGCTCTGTCCAAGATCATAGACGAGCATATCGCCGCCGGTATCGTAGCGCGCCTGTTCATACATATGCCGATCCAGGGTCAGTGCCATGGATGCCGTAAATGTAGCCAGGCTGAGCGTCAGGATCAGCAGCAGAACTGGCCCAGTATAGGCACTAGGTGTGCGCGCCAGATAGCGCATCGCAGTAACTGTTGCGACGCCAGGCATGTTGGCCGAGAGCCATGACAGGGCGGACATCAGCAAGGGGAACAGGCGGGTTGCGACCAGCGCTGTGGTGAAGATATACAAACTGGGAGCCAGGAGCAGCAGCGGGTTGCCGAATGGATCGCCAGCTGGCCCGCCAAACCCAAGGATCGCCAGCGTGCCCTGTTGGCTGAGCAGGCTATAGCCATAATAGACGGGAATCAGCAAGAGCAGATCGAGGTAGCTGCGCTGCCAGAACGGCTTGCGGGTGGCGCGTGCGCGTTCGCTTTTGAACGAAACAATCGTATAGCGTGCGGCACCAAAGGCTGGCAGAAGGCTGGCAAACACCAGCAGCCCTAGCGTCTGCCACGCCCGTGACCAGGCCTCCTGGGTGAGTGCAATTGGCAGTGGTTCGCCCTGTCGCAGATCCAGGAATGATCGTGTCCAGGTCATGATCATTCCAGCAAATTGACCGAGTAGAACCCCCAACCCCAGCGCAATCCCGCCCATGAGCGCCCATTCGAGCAGATAGATACCCAGAACCTGCCCGCGTGAGGCACCACGGCTGCGTAAGACAGCAATCTCATTGCCCTGGCGTTGGATGACGAGCCCAGCCACAAGAACGATAAAATAGGCGATTAGCCCGAGAATCGGAATGCTGAAAACTGTCAGAATAATGGTTAATCGCTGCACCTGGGCCTGATGATTAGCCAGCGCCGCTGTTGGCGAGACATCGAGTCGGACGCCCTGGAGTGCGCCTGAGGCCTCGTTCAGTGTGCGATTGATCCGCCCCAATACCGCTGGCACATCGGCGGAACGGATACCACTGCCATCGGCGAGCAGATACCAGAGTGCAACATAGACGGGCTTCTCCTGGCGTGGCACCAGCGCGTTGCGAAAACTCTGCTCGGGAACATACAGCGTCTCGGCCATCGTCTCTGGTTCATAGAACCAGTATGAATCATTGGCATCCTTCACCCGCCAGACGCCACTGATCCGCACGGGCAGGTGCATACGGTTGGGGCCTGCCTTGGCACCCAGCAGTAGATATTCCTCGCCGACCTGCAACCCAAGCTGCGATGCTAATGGTTCAGAAAGTAGCACCTCCAGCGGTTCCTTGCCATCGGTGACTTTGGGGAAGGTGCCATCAACAATCTCAATATGCGATTCGAGATCAGTTGCAAATGCCATATTCACCCAGATCAGTGGATCGCCGGAACCACTTGTGGGGAATAATGGCAGCCGATCACTGGCGGCATAGCGCACGGTTTGCGAGACCGGCAGGCCAAGCGAATTCACCAGCCGCTCGTTCATATACGTATTGAGCTTGGCATAGTCGGTCATGTCGATCGAACCGCTCAGCGAGCCGATATAGCGGTACATGAATGCAAATGGTGGGCGGGTAGCGCCCGTATCGGTTCGTGAAAGCTCATCGCGCAGAATGCGATAGCCAACCGCTTCTGCATACACGGGGATGCTGACAACCAGAGCGATTGCGACGACAAAGCCAGCAGCAATTGCTAGCATCAGCGCCATGTGGCTCCACAGCCGCCGAGCAACCACACGCACCAGGCCAATGATGATGCCCGGCGACCATACACGCAGTGTGCGTCGGCCAAATGCCGCTTTGGATGGGGATGGTTGTGGCCGGGTTGTTGGTTGAGAAGCCATATATTTGCTCAGTGGACAATCAATGACCGACGATTGACCGATAGCTGCTTACTTAGCAGGCTATGAGTGATCGTCGATCATTGATTGTCCGATTCTACTGCCCGACAATAACATCGTTTTCCTTGAGCCCCTCAAGAATTTCGACTCGTTCTTGGCTGGTGATACCGACGCGCACATCCTGACGGCGTTGGCGATCTCCATCCTTCAGAACCACGAAGCGCCGCCCCTCAAAGGCCCGAACTGCCTGTGGCGGCAGCCACAGCGCATTCTCCTTCTTGGAAAGCGTGATCGTCACCCGGCCAAGATCACCAACATCAAGGGCGACATCGACCTGGTAATCAACATGGTAGTTTGGATCCTGCGTAATCGTTGCAGCGCTACTGGTTGCCGCAGTTGGTAGTTTGGTGATCGTACCAGCAAACGTTTTTCCAGGGTGGCGTGAGAAGACGATATCGACAGGAATGCCAACACCGATCTTATTCGCATCCTGGCTGGTGACACTATTAATCAGCAGCTCACGCTCGCTATCGTCCATCATTGTGACCACGGCTTTATAGGCATCGATCTGATCACCAGGGCGCTTGGAAACCTGGGCGATCTGGCCATCGAACGGGGCGATCAACTTCCCAGCGGTGATCTGGGCATCGACACGTTCTTTTTGCAGTGTGGCCGTTGCCACCGCTTGCTCAAGTTCATCATTGCCTTTGCCACGCTTGGCCTCTTCAATCGCCAGTTGCGCTCGTTCGACTTGCCTTCGTGCTGCTGCCAGATCGGCTGCTTTTGGCCCGGCCTTAAGTGCCTGGAGTTCGGCCTGTGCATCGGCCACGGATTGTTCGGCTTTGGCATTGGCCGTTATCTCAGCCTTCTGTGCCGTTTCCAGTGCCAGTTTGGCCTGCGCCAGCGAATTCTCAGCATTCTTTAATTCACTGTCGGCCCGCAGCAATGCTTCCTGAAGTGGCTTGTACTGCCAATCCTGGGGTTTACCATCGACATCACGGAACTTCTCAAGTGCCTGGACATAGGCGGCTTGCAGTGGTGGCAGGGTTAGTGCAATCTGATTCAGGCGTAGTTCCGCTGCGCTTCTGGCAGCCGAAGCGCTATCGCGGGTATCCTGCAATCCGATCTGGGCCTGGTTCAGCTTGGATTGCGCCTGGGCTTGGGCCAGTGCATCGGGCGGGGCTTGCAGTTTTGCCAGTGCTGCTTGGGCATCAATAAGATCCAGATCGGCCCGGCGTACTGCCAGATCTCGTTCTGAATTCACCCGATCAAGAGCTAGTTTGGATTGCGCCAGCGCCACTTCAGCCTGACGCAGTTGGTTTGGTAGCTCGCCAAGATCGAGTTCGGCCAACACATCGCCCTTTTTCACAGGAGCGTTACGGTCAAAATACAGCACTTTAAGGAAGCCGTTCTGGGTGAACGAGAGTTCCTGCTGTTTCTTGGCCGAAACAAAGCCACTCACCTCGATCTTGTCGATCACTTCACCGCGCTGCACGGTGTAGGTCGGCTTTTCGAGCGCAGGTTGAGCAGGGCGGGGTGTTGGTGTCGGAAGGCTGCTCTGGGTTGTTGGTTGATTTGAACAAGCACTGAGCAGGATGGCCAGCAGTGCAATTGCACGTAATTTCATAGGATCTCACCATTGCAATCGTATGTAATCGTATCCGCAGAACCAGCATCGTGATGAATTCTTTCAAAGTATAGCACAGATCAAACGATTCAATAGATAGATGGTATAATCACCATTCCAAAGATAGGCATATTTTCAGCTAGGCTGAATGCCATTTTACTGTTTCTTGGTGCAGCGCGGCAAAGCCGCGCCGCACCAAGAAATGATCTTTGCAGGGCCGCAGGCCCTGCACCCCCACTGTCATGTTGGGGTGAAATATACGAGAGTAATAACTCATTATGGCCAGGTACGAGATACGCCAGAGCCAGTTTGGAATCATCAGTTCTATTGCCCAGCCCACCAGTGATATGGCACTGGCCGCTGAGTCCTCTGGCCTGTTTGCGCCCGAAGCCCGTAAGGGGCAATTGTATATTATTGCCGAAGCAGAGCAGGAGGGCAGGCGCGGGCGCGATGCCTGCCACACGGTGATTCGTACGATTCATAAGGCCTTCTACGAGGATACCTCATTCAGCGTGACGGCATCGCTGCGCAAGGCGATTATTGCTGCAAACAAGGCGCTGTACCAGCAGAATTTTAGCGCATCACCCCAGAAGCGTGGGTTGGTTGGGGTGACATGCGCTGTGTTCAAGGATGGCGATCTGTATATTGCCCAGATCGCACCATGCCAGATGATTGTGCTGTGTGATGGGCGGCTGCGTGCTATTCCACCAAGCCCAAACTGGGATACAACGCCAAGCCCGCCGACGCCACTGCTGCGCATGAGCGCACTTGGCGCGAGCCTGACTGTTGAACCCGAGTTTGCGCGGGCGGTATTGCGGCCTGGCGATGCGGCGCTGGTATGTACAAGCAATCTCTCCAAGCGGCTTGAGCGAGATACTGCATTGCGGCTATTACGTGCTGGCGATCCACAGGGATCGGTGCAGAGCCTGGTGGAGCTGTGTAGCCAGCAGGGAATTACCGACGCGCATGGCATTCTGATTGGTGTGTTCGCACCATTGAGTCCGGCTGCACAAGCGGCTCCACTGAGTTCGGTTGGCATCAGTGAACGGGTTCGGATGGCATTCCGTGCGACGCAGGATGTATTGAATCGAGCAAGTGGCGAAATAGTGCTGATCGCCCGTGGCCCAATGGAGCGCTTACGCCTCAAGCGGGCGGGAGCGCGGGTGGATCGGAATGAGCAGGATCAACGCAACCTAACGGAGATGCCTGATCAGCCAACCCATTCGCCAAACCCGCCATCTCTGCCACGCCCAATTGATCTTGGGGAACCGATCAATCAGCAGATCGCCCAGGACCAAGATGCGCGCCAGGTTCGATTAGCTGGGCCAGCAGCTCGCCCGATTGAGCGGCAGCGCAGCCTGCCGCCATCGGCAATGCTTGGTGAATCTGGCTATGGCGGCGCAGTACCAACTGAGAAACGTATTAATCTTGGCGATCCAATCCCGCGTGCAAACAATCAGCGTGGCCTGCAATCAGTGGCGCCATCGTTCGATGAGCGCCCGAACGGGCCGCTCTCACGAATTAATAGCTACTTCACCCAGGCCAGCCGTAAACGGCGTATGCGCGGGGTGCCGCAGCGCGTTACGCAACAGCCTCGCCGGACCCCCGGCCTTTCGTATCGACGTGAGGCACCAGCGTTTCCCTGGCTGTGGCTGCTGGCACTTGTCTCGTTGGTGATGATCCTGCTGCTGTATGGCGTGACGCTCTCAAACCAGAATCAGATCCGTGAGGCCGATAGCGGGCTCAGCCAGGCCGAACAGGCGGTAGCCCAGATCTATGCCGCTTCCGATGAGAGTACCGCTCAGGCACGCTTGCGCGAGGCTGCTCAGGCAATCGCCAATATTCAGGCAACTGGCACGATCACGGCAACGATCGATGGGCGGCAGCGCTTTGAAGCATTGCAGCGTGAGTATAATCGAGCGTTAACATCGATCCAGAAGGTGAGCTACTTCGATACCATTGATCTGTTTGCGCGTAACCCACAGCCTGGCGCATTCTTCGATAATGTGATTATTCCGCCGCTGCCACGCGGTATTACCGACACAACCAGTTTTGCCTCGATCTATATGCTGGATACCAATACGGGTGTGCTGTACCGCCAGCCGAAAACTGGTGGTTCGATTGAACCAATTCTGCGCCCGCAGGATACCTTTGGGCCGCTGACGGTTGGGCGTGTGCTTGGGGCTACCTGGCGTTTCGATACGATTGTGGCCGTTACGCAGAATACGGCGGGCGGGCCATATAACTTCTACTTCCGTACCGATAATACCTGGAGCTATAGCATTCTGGCTGGCAGCGAGGAATGGGGCCGCCCTGGCGATCACTTCCGAATCGCCAACTACCAGGGCAATCTCTACGTCTGGGGCGCTGATCCAGCCAATGTGCTGCGCTACCGCAGTGGCGAATATGGCAGCTTCCCCGATCCATGGATCAAGAATGATGGCGGCAAGAAGTTCGATAGTTCGCTTGACCTGGCCGTCGATGGCAAATTATACCTGCTGCAACCAGATGGTCGGATTCTGGTGTTTGCCTCGACACCAGATGGTGATCGGGCCTTTGAGCGCGAGATTATTCCAAAAGGAATTGAGCCAGCGCTTCGAGCTGCCTCGCGCTTCTTTATCACTGGTGAGCCAGAAAGTGGTTCGATCTTCCTTGTCGAAGGCTACTATAATCGGGTCATCCAGATCGATAAGATCACCGGCCAGCTCATTCAACAGATCATGGTGCGCCCCGATTCGGCACGTCAGCTCGATAATCTGATCAATCTGGCTGTTGATACCAACGCCGGACGCCCCGTCCTGTACCTTGTGAATGGTTCGGATGTGCTGCGTGCGCCGCTGCCCGATCCACCACGGCCATTTCGTGAGAATACCCCCGCAACCACACCGACCGTAGTTGTGACGCCGACACCGTGACCAGTATTCAGGAGTCAGAAGAGAGCTCTTTCCTCCTAGCCTCGTGCCCA
>Ga0163144_10005003_pt1 | contig 29576 bp, 24 predicted proteins | sample OliLak19BULKMAT1_FD_123175 | JGI IMG/M metagenome (GOLD analysis project Ga0163144, IMG submission 123175) | Freshwater microbial mat bacterial communities from Lake Vanda, McMurdo Dry Valleys, Antarctica - Oligotrophic Lake LV.19.BULKMAT1 | ecosystem: Environmental > Aquatic > Freshwater >...
TAATAGGTTGCATAAGGTTGACCAAAATTGTCTTTATTGACTGTCCCCTCAAGCCCACCCGGACTGATAATTTCGATACGGTCATCAAACCAAACCACACGAACAGGTGAATAACTGGTCTCATAATCACGATGTAAAAGGGCATTAATCACCAACTGGCGCAATGCTTCTAGTGGATAATCGTGTTTGACAACTGTCCTATCGCCTGCGGTGATATTGGTTTGTGCGGTGATATTGACCCGCATTTTATCCATGATATTTTTTATCATATCATCGAGCCGACCATCTATTTCTTGGGCATCGAGAGTTATGCCACCAATATCGTTATTCGGATATCGCACAAACTGAATATACACATGGGGTAAAAAATAGCGGATGTCGTTGCCAGCCGCCAATAATCCAGAAACTGTTGGTGTCCCATCGGGTGTTGATAAGTGTAAAGCCGACAGCTGATGTTCAATTGTACGGTCATTTTCTTCGAGTATCTCTGGCGATACCGCACGCGGGATATACACCTCTCGTAAATAAATAAGATTGAGGTCTGATAATGTGGCTCTGGATATAGGCGATATATCATAATCGGTGTATTTACGTTTTTTCGTGAGTGTGACTTCTTCGCTACGAGTCGCTTTTCGGGTACTAGGACCAACACGTACCCAAATATGATTATTCCTCTTATCATCTGTATAAAAAATTGGAGTATTTTCAGATGGATGAACGATAATCGCAACCACATTACACCTATTTAAGGTATGTTTTTGCACCGCCATTGTGGGAAAAGGCAAAATTTTACCTTCATTACGAATACTAGCTATATCGGAGAGTAATTTGTCGTCAATAGGGATATTGGCACAGCTACCATCATCTTTTTGACCAATAAATATCACGCTTGGTTTATTATGATTGGGGAGGTCATTGGCAAAGGCACAAATGGATTGACAAATTTTTTCTTTTGTTTCATAGAAGAGTTCTTTGCGTTCTATACGATCTGCTTCACCCTGTAAGAATAAATCCAGCAATTCACTTTCATCCATCTTTTACACCATCCCTTATGACAATCCCATGAGTTTAATTATATAGGATTTTCTGCCCCTTTGGGATATGCTTATAGATGTGCAAAAAATTGTCACTAGGAGAAATTTTTATCATGACGAGTACCATAACACCTAAGCGAAACTCACTAGACCCTATCCTCCGTCCCAATAATATTGCCATCATCGGCGCAACCGAAAAAGAGGGCAGTGTGGGGCGTACCATTATCAAAAACTTGCTTGCCAACCCATTTGGCGGGACAATTTTCCCCGTTAATCCCAACCGCCCCAACGTGATGGGCATCCGTACTTATCCCAATATTAAAACCATTCCAGACCCGATAGACCTCGCCGTTATCGTCACCCCCGCCAAAACTGTGCCTGCTATCATCAAAGACTGTGTAGAAATTGGGGTGCCAGGGGCAATTATCATCTCTGCGGGGTTCAAAGAGGTTGGTGAGGAAGGGCTAGAATTAGAACGTCAGATTATGGAAACTGCCAGAGGCAAAATGCGGATTATTGGACCCAACTGTTTAGGTGTGATGATGCCCCTATTTGGCTTAAATGCCACCTTTGCAGGGTCTATGGCGCGTCCGGGAAATGTGGCATTCATCAGCCAAAGCGGGGCGATTTGTACCGCCGTTTTGGATTGGAGTTTTGAGGAAAATGTGGGCTTTAGTGCCTTTATTTCCATTGGCTCGATGATGGATGTGGGTTGGGGCGACCTCATCACCTATTTGGGCAATGACCCCAATACGCATAGTATCGTGATTTATATGGAATCTATTGGCGATGCCCGTGCTTTCTTGTCTGCCGCCAAAGAAGTGGCGCGTACCAAGCCGATTATTGTTATCAAAGCGGGACGCACCGATGCCGCCGCCAAAGCCGCCGCATCGCATACAGGCTCACTTACAGGGAGCGATGAAGTGCTGGATATTGCCTTCCGTCGTGTGGGTGTGTTGCGGATTGACCGCATATCGGATGTGTTTTACATGGCAGAGGTATTTGCCAAGCAACCCCGCCCCAAAGGGAAGCGATTAACCATTGTGACCAATGCGGGTGGACCGGGTGTATTAGCGACAGATGCCCTCATCAGCGATGGCGGAGAACTCACCGAAATTTCTGAGGCGACACTCAACGAATTGAATAGCTTTTTGCCATCGGCGTGGTCGCATAACAATCCTATTGATATTTTGGGTGATGCCGATCCCTTGCGCTACGCCAAAGCCTTAGAAATTGCCGCCAAAGACCCTAATAGTGACGGGCTATTGGTCATCCTTACCCCACAAGATATGACCGACCCCACAGGCACGGCAGAAGCACTCCGCCAGTATGCCGATTTGAACGGCAAGCCTGTTTTAGCCAGTTGGATGGGCGGTAGTGCGGTAGAGGCGGGTATCCGCATTTTGAACCGCGCCAATATTCCCACCTTTGCCTACCCCGATACGGCGGTGCGGATGTTCAATTATATGTGGCGCTATAGCTATAATCTGGATTTGTTGTATGAGACCCCAATGCTCCTGTCGGATGAAGAATATACCCCCAATCGCCCATTGGTCGAGGCGATTATCACCAAAGCGCGTGCCGAAGGACGCACGATTCTCACCGAGACCGAATCGAAACAGGTGCTCGGTGCGTATGGAATGCCCATCATCCCCGATGTGATTGCCGAAACAGAAGATGAAGCAATTATCGCCGCCGAAAAAATGGGTTATCCCGTTGTCGTAAAAATTCACTCGCTCACTATCACCCACAAGACCGATGTCGGTGGGGTGATTTTGAACCTGCGCGATGAAGAGGCTGTCCGCAAAGCCTACCAGACTATCCGCCAATCGGTGGCAGATAAAGCGGGACTTGAGCATTTTAATGGCGTGAATGTTCAGCCAATGGTCAAACTCGATGGCTATGAACTCATTATCGGCAGTAGTGTAGACCCCCAATTTGGTCCCGTTATCTTGTTTGGGACGGGTGGGTCTTTGGTAGAGGTATATAAAGACCGTTCACTGGCATTACCACCCCTCACCACCACCCTCGCACGTCGTATGATGGAACGCACCAAGATTTATGAGGCGCTCAAAGGGGTACGTGGACGTGAGTCGGTGAATATCGCAGAATTAGAGAAATTACTCGTGCGTTTCTCGCAGATTGTGGCAGAACAACACCTGATTGCCGAGATCGATATTAACCCCCTCATCGCATCGCCAGAACGGTTATTGGCATTGGATGCGCGGGTTGTCTTGCACCCGGTAGAAGTCACCAAAGACCATCTGCCAAAACTCGCTATTCGTCCCTATCCACAACAATATGTCCACCAATCCAAAGCCAATGATGGCACAGCTATCACCATCCGCCCCATTCGACCAGAAGATGAAGCGATGATGATTAAATTCCACGAATCGCTATCAGAACGCACCGTGTACATGCGCTTTTTTACCCCATTCCAATTGCAACAACGGGTGTCGCATGAGCGTCTGTCGCGTATTTGCTTTATAGATTATGCCCGTGAGATGATTTTTGTCGCCACACGCAAACATGCCAAGACCAACGAGACCGAAATTTTGGCGACCATGCGCCTCACACCCGATGCCAACAACAATTTGGAATTTGGTCTGCTGGTCAGCGATAAATTTCAGGGACAGGGGCTTGGTAAACAATTGCTCCAACGGGCGATTGATTATGGCAAAAAAGAAGGGTATCCCAACCTCATCGGGACAATTTTGCCAGAAAATACGACCATGTTGCATTTGGTAGGTGAATTGGGCTTTGCACAGACCATCACCGATGATAAGAGCATTTTGGCGGTGCTGGCGCTATAGCATATTCAATTTGGAACTATTTCTCATTAGATGTAGCATAAATATCGGTGATGTAATATATTGCGTCCCCGATATTTATATTACACGAGCATAACGGCTATAATTGAGGTCATAATGATTGAATTTGAAAAATTGGAATCGGATATACTCATTTATCATTGGATTGATGATGTAGTATGCGTGGCGAAGAGCAAATTCTCCAAATTGCCAAACAGGTAGAAACAGACCATTATGTCGCTATCATCAATATGCAACGGATGCGAGGCGTACCCCGTGATATTGCACAAATGCGTGCCAATATCCGTGAAGAGATTAAACTTGGGCTAAAAGGATATGTGATTTTGGGCGCACCAGCAGCGGCAAAATCGTTTGCGAAATTGCTTTCCCCACTGACAACACTCCCTTTTAGTAACTACAAATTTGCAAATTCACTAGAGGAAGCAATTCTATTGGCGCGTGAATTGCTTCAAAAAGAATGACTAATGCGATGTTATGCTGTGGCTGATAGTACAGGCTGTTCGGTTACAGAATTTGATTCCATATCCCCTAGCTTATTCAACCGCCATAAGCCAATAAATCCCCATAAAATCACCACCGTATAGGTCAAGCCCTGTGTGGTGAGGATATAGGCGATAGCCTTTTCATCACTCAATCCGAATAGCGCAAATATCGCCACACTCACCGATTGATAAATGCCCACATAGCCTGGTGTGGATGGCGCGGCGCTGGCGAGTCCCAATGATGCCAACAGGAATAATCCTTGTAGCGGGCTAAGGGCGATGCCATACCCCCCTGTGACAATCAGGGTAGCTATGACATCCAACGACCATGTTGCCAACGATAGCATGATAAAAAATCCTGCACGGCTAGGATTTTGGAAGGCTTTCATCCCCAATAAAAATTGTTTCACAAATTCGATGAGTTTCCCTTTGATTTTTTCTGGGATGGGTGAACGGGTCATCTGGGTAGTTATCCATCCCGATAGATAGGGCAGGAGTGTGAGCGAAAATCCGCCGATAATCCCCAAAATCAACATGGATGTTGTGGCACTCCGCAACCAATCGGGTATATTAGGGAAGGTGGTCAATCCTAGCAGAATCGAACACACCAATAGCACCGCGTCAAAAATGCGTTCTGTGAGGGCGGTTGCCAGCACATAAAACATGGGGATGCCTGTCTTGCGCGAGAGCAATACAGACCGAATCACTTCTCCCGCACGGGCAGGCAAAAAACTATTGCCCAAATAACCCGCGCATGTCGCCCAAAAGACGGTGAGGGGATGAATGGGCTTTTCTGCGCTCAGTAGCACTTGCCAACGCAATCCGCGCAAAAAATAGGACATGACAATAATTATCCACGCCCCGCCTAATACCCGAATATCGGCAGTCCGAAAAATGGCTAACGTCTCGTTCCAATCCAAGTTGCGGAGCGCCAGATAGAGCAATAAAACGGCTAATGCGCCAATAATGATGTATGAAAAGCGAATTTTGCCAAATAATTTGCCATTTTGAATCATGGAGACTCCTCAGTTTCAATTGTGTATACGGCTAAAATCGCAGGGACGCGCTCAAATGAGCGTAGGGTAGAACTTGTCTCTGCAACGTACATCATGGTTGAGCGCCCACCATCCAAATTAAACGCGTCTACCAATTCCAAGTCGCTGGTGGCTAAAAATGTGCTTAAATCGCTTAGGCTGGGACCAAAAATGGGCGTGACAATGAGCAATACACGTCCTTGTTCATCTATCCCAATGGCGCTACGCCGAGACGCGCTTCCTGCTTGGTCAAAACTCGCCTCGCCGTTATAGACCAGCATCGGAAAACCCTGCACCGCGTGTTGAATCGTGGTCATATCTTCAATAATTGGCTCATAGATGTTGTGGGTGATGGTGGGGATATTATCTGTGATGGCAAATGTGCCACCCCTATCGGTATAACTACGCCCAAATGTCACCCCATGACTGATAAATAACCCGAGTACGCTATCATCCACATCAAAAAAATTGGCGTTCATGATGATTTGGGCGGTGGGGTGGGCGGTGCGCCAATCGTCTATATAGGCGGTCTCATTGGGTTGATAGTGCGCCTCAAACCGATAATGGGTGGGGTCTATCCGCAAGACATAGAGTTGCAAAATGGGGTTATTATCCATCTCGATGGTACGTTCTTCTAACCCTGTTGCCAGTGTCCGCCAATCGGTCTGCGGGACGGGGGCAAGAGCATTGCTGGCATCTTGAAAGCATCCAGAGAGTAGGAGCATTATCATGCCAAATATTACGCCAATGAATCCTTTATAACCAAACAATTTCACCAATCCTATCTTGATTTATGTTTTTAATCCATGTTATAATATGGCTTATCTGCAATAAATTCAACGGGCGTTTAGCTCAGCTGGTTAGAGCGCACGGTTCACATCCGTGAGGTCAGGGGTTCAAGTCCCTTAACGCCCACACAAAAGCCATCCCTATGGGGTGGCTTTTTTGTTTTATACTCCCAAATGGGTTGCATCGGAGGGCTTCACGGCTTATCATAAATTAAATAATGTTTTAATTTTGCATACATACAAAGGATATTTTTTAGATGAGCCAATTACCCCCTGTAGAAAAATTTTCCACACAAGGCGGTGTAAAAATTTATCGGTTGCCGATGATGGTTTTTCCCGGATTCATCGGTTATAGCTATCTTCTCCTCAACGCAGGTGTGCCAACCCTAGTGGATTGTGGGTCTGGCATTGGGGATTCTAATGACCATTTGCTGGCGGGTATTCAAGCCGTAGCCGATACGTTTGGCGAAAAAATTGGGCTAAAAGATATTCAACATATCCTCATCACCCACGGGCATATTGACCATTTTGGCGGTACGGCATTTATGATGGAGCAAACGGGGGCAAAGGTAGGGATTCACGAACTGGATAGACGTGTGTTGACCGCCTATGAAGAACGGGTCATCATGGCAACCAAAGACCTGCGTGTTTATTTGGAACGGGCGGGTATGAGCCAGGAAGAACGCAAATCTATGATGGATATGTATGGCTTTGCCAAGAAAAATATTAGCTCCATCACAGTGGATTTTAGCCTCGATGAAGATGTTTTTTTTGAGGGGATGCAATTTGTTCATGTTCCTGGTCATTGCCCTGGTCAAGTGGCAATTATTATAGACGAGGTGATGTTGAGCGCCGACCACATCCTCTCGCGCACGACACCCCATCAAGCACCAGAGAGTATCACCCATTACACGGGTTTGGGACATTATAAAGATTCGCTCCGCAAAATCGAAAAAATTGACGGTATCGAATTGGCGCTCGGTGGGCATGAAGACCCCATCTACAATTTTTATGAGCGTGTACGCGAAATTCGTGCCAGCCATGAGCGCAAACTTAACCGTGTATTCGATATTATCAAAGATGCGGGACATCCTGTGACCATCCGCGAGGTGACACGCCTCATGTACCCCGACAAATCGGGATATGACACACTGCTTGCGTTGGAAGAAGCAGGGGCGCATATTGAATATCTCTATCAACACGGATTAATCTCGGTGGCAAATTTACATCAGGTTGAGGATGAAGATAATCCCGCGTTGCAATATGTGACGACATAAATTTTTTGGGGAATAGCTTGTTATGTTGCTATTCCCCTTTATCCATTCGCATTATACATTGCGGATGGGCGCGGTGGGGGTGGGTGTTGGGGTGACTGTCGGTGTTGGGGTGGCGCGTGGGTCGGTGGTGGGGGTGATAGTCGGTGTGGGTGTGTCCGATGGGGTGCGGGTTGGCGCAATTGTCACTGTTGGCGGTGGGGTATAGGTCATCGAAGCGGTGGGAGTGGGATTTTGTGCTTCTATAATTTCTTCAAACATATAACCCACATTGACCCGCCGTGATTCTCTGTCGGTGTCTATCAGATACCATTCTGGATTTTCTGGCGCACGGCTAATCACACACACAATTTGGCCTTGCGTATAGGTTGTCAACACAGGCGCACCCGTATTGGGTGTGGCACGGACGATGGCGCGTTCCACCGTGACGACAAAATCGGTACATTCTGGCAAGGGGGTGAAAGTGGGGAAGGGTGTATAGGCATCTTGAGTGGCGACTTGTTGGGCGGTGGAGGTTATGCCCGCCGATACGGTACGGGTGGCTTGCTGAACATTGAGCGTGTTACTCCCCAAAAAGTCGCGCACACCCAACCAGATATAATACACCCCAAAGACCAACGCAATCGCTACCAAAAAGATGAGCCAGCTAGGGGTACGGTGGCGGGAATAAGTTGGACGATGTTTTATTGGGGGGCGTTTGCCAAGCATGAGAATAACCTATCATCATTATGTTTGGTGCATAAATATCATGCAACACACATCATACACAACACAACACCGCTTGGCAAACACCGATTTGCTAACGGGCGATGGATTGTGAGAGGTGCTGGTCTATTTTTTCCACCAATGCTTTGGTAATTTTCATACGGCTCACGACATCATCTGCCCCTGCATTGGCTATTTTTTGGCGTTCTTCATCATTCAATTCAAGCGCGGTAACCATGATAACGGGGATATGTGCCGTCTGTGGATTCGATTTAACCGCGTGGCATAATTCATAGCCATCCATACCGGGCATCCGCACATCCATCACAATTAGGTCTGGTTGTTGATGAGTAAGCAATTTGAGCGCCGCATCTCCACTATTTGCCAGCAATACCTGATAATTGAATACAGAGAGTACCCCTTCTATCAATTCACGATTTATCCACTCATCATCTACCACTAAAACTGTCGCGGGTGTATTCATGATATATCCTCATCTCTGACATACTATAAAAATAAGCATAAGCCATAAATGGGCAAATGAATAGTAATTACGCAACCTTTTTGGAAATTTTTCGTTTTTAACGGCGAATCTTGACCACAATCGTCTTGGCAATTTTATCGTGCCAGCCTTGTCGTTTGTCATCCACCAATAACCACGCAAAGCCTATGCCAAAGGTGAATCCGTTGAGGATATACCCAAATGCCCGTAGAAGCGCATCGCGCCACCCCAATAAATCACCATTGGGTTTGACCACACGGGTGCCAATAATCATTTTGCCAAGTGTCTGCCCACCCAGCGCCCCACACAGAATTTGATAAGTGGTATAGAGGGTGAAGGCAAAAATCAGATATACCAATAGCACCGTTCTGGCTTCATCCAACGAAAACGCGCTACGGATTTGCGCCTCTGCGGTATTTTCTAATATCCTCAGTAGCGCATTGAGGATAAAGGCATCTATCATATAGGCAAAAAATCGCTCCCAGCCATTGGCTAAAACCAGCGTTGGCAATTTATATTGTCCCGCAGAAGTGGGTACTGTGACTTGTTTTGCCAAGAATCGCTCTAATGTCTCGGATATGGCTTGTGCGTCTTGCCGAAACCGAGTCGCCCGTAAGGGGAGGGGGATGCGCTCTGCGATGGATGCTAATTCTGGCGGTAATTGGTCAGCAGACGGCATTTTTGCCTCATCCACAGCGATAAATAACACAGGTTTTTTCTCTGATAGGGCAGTGATAAGCCCCAATCGCTGGTAGTAGCTGGGGTCTGATGCCCAACCATCGGCTAACCAATTATTCCCGATAAGGACGATGATAACAGTTGCGCCAATGACGGCTTGCTTGATACGCTCTTCTGGATTTTCTCCATCGGAAATGAAACCGTCAAATCCCAAGACCACATTATTCCCAAAATCGGCTTTTAGTGTCTTATAAAGCATTTCTGCGCTGGTGCGGGTATTGGTGCTGGTGATAATAACCTTACTCATGGCAATATAACCCCTTTTTGGGTGGCAAACGGATATTTTTTTGTGGGTCATTATAGGGATATAATATGAGAGGCGCAATGCTATGCGCCCCTCGTTGTGAATTAATTGAGACTAACCCATATTTTCGATGATACGGGTCGCAAATTCGCTGGTTTTAACTTCGGTTGCACCTTCCATTTGACGGGCAAAATCGTAGGTGACGATTTTTTGCTCAATGGTGCGTTCAAAGCCTTTGGTTACGAGGTCGGCGGCTTCTTGCCAGCCAAGATATTCGAGCATCATGACACCGCTAAAGAGCAATGAGCCAGGGTTCACTTTATCCAAATTGGTGTATTTGGGGGCGGTGCCGTGTGTGGCTTCAAACAGGGCAACGGTATCACCAATATTGGCACCAGGGGCAATCCCCACACCACCAACTTCGGCGGCAGCGGCATCACTCAGATAATCGCCATTGAGGTTCATGGTCGCCAACACATCATTTTCGCTGGGGCGGAGCAACATCTTTTGGAACATGATGTCTGCGATGGTGTCTTGGATGAGAATTTTGCCCGCAGGCACTTTTCCGCCGTGTTTTTTATCTACTTCATCCCAGCTAATGGTTTCTTCTGGAAATTCTTCGGCGGCAACTTCATAGCCCCATTTTTGGAATGCGCCTTCGGTGAATTTTTGGATATTGCCTTTATGCACCAGTGACACACTTTTGCGTTTGCGGTCAATGGCATAACGGATGGCGGCGCGGATGAGGCGCTTGCTCCCAAATTCGCTGATGGGCTTGATGCCGATGCCAGAATTGGGGAAGGGGATTTCTGCCCCGAGTTCATTTTTGAGGAAGGCTTCGAGTTTTTTGCCTTCTTCTGAACCCGCTTCAAATTCGATACCCGCATAGACATCTTCGGTGTTTTCGCGGAAGATGACCACATCTATATCTTGTGGATTTTTCAGCGGGCTAGGCACACCCTTGAACCAACGCACAGGGCGCACACATTGATACAAATCTAGCACTTGGCGCAAAGTGACATTGAGGCTACGGAAACCACCGCCAACGGGGGTTGTGAGCGGTCCCTTAATGCCCACCATAAATTCGCGCAGGGCATCGAATGTTTCTTCTGGCATATAATTGCCACCATACAAGCCTGCGGCTTTTTCGCCACAATAAATTTCCATCCACGACACCTTGCGGTTGCCACCATAGGCTTTTTCTATAGCGGCATCCCAAATGCGTTTGCTGGCGGTCATAATGTCGTAGCCAATGCCATCACCTTCAATAAATGCGAGGATGGGGTTATCTGGGACGTGCAGTTTGCCATCAACAATGGTTACTTTTTGCCCTTGTGACGGCACAACAATTTTATCGTAAGCCATACTGAATTTCCCTCATTAATCAATAGAAAAAATTTTTGAAAAGTGGTATCAACAACACTTGCCACAATTATATAGTGTACCACAATTGGGCAACCTGAACGTAGGGGTATTGTGCAAAATCTCAACTTGCATAAACCGTGTCTATTGGATGAAAATGGGCTATAATTGGGCTTAAATCCACCTAACATACCCACATTACCCAAAGGATAATGGGCATGGACAATCCGCTACCAACAAACGACCAAATTATCGCCTTTAGCCAGAGTATCCCATGGATGCTTATTGAAGAAACAAAATCTATTTTTAATCAGACCCTAAAAGAAATTGCCTCACAATCGGTTGATGATACCTTCGACCTCGATTTTTTTAGCCAAAAATTGGGCATTAAAGTTTCTGCTTATTATGGATTAGACGACACCCATTCTGCCAATGTGATTTTGGGGCATTATGGCGACAATACATTCATTTTGGGGAGTGTGGTGAGTGGACGGTATCGCAGTGGCAAAACCCTCTCACAGAGTATTATCCCCTATAACCTTAACCCCAGTGTGAATCATGTCAATTTAGAAGAAACAGACGATGTAAGCGGTGCAATCCGCGCCATTGGTGCAGAACTCGAATTGGGGTTATATCATCCCAATGGCGATGCACCAAAAGAGGATGAAGTTCTCGCCTATATGAATTTATATCAAACTCATGCCAGACGCTTGGGTATTACCCCACAAGTAGACCGCGAGGCGTGCCAATATCAAATAGAGGCACATGTCGCCCCTGGTATTGGCTATAATCGCACACGCTCGGCATTAGAAGGTATTTTATCGGCATTGGCACTCACTAGCCAATCCACAGGACTCTATACCGCCATTTCTGCCGCCTATCCCATCAAGAGTGATTTTCACCTAACAGATGACCCCAAAGTGCATACGGCGGTGGATTTGATGGTCGAGGTGAATAATTTATTTGACGATTATCGGGAACGCTTGGCAGAAGCCAAAAAACGGTATCATATAGACCCCAATGCCAATGTGGTGGAGGTATTTCGCCTTCAGGGATGCCATATCCATCTGGATTTGGCGGGTCGCTCCGAAGCACTCGGCATTTTTGCCTTTTATACCATGCTCCGAAGCGCGACAGCCGTGGCAAATAGCGCCGTATTGAAGGGTAGCCCATTTGTGAATGGGGTATGTGACCCAGAATTACTCTGCACGCGGGAATATCTGCGCCGTACCACCGTCACAGGCGAGACCATCACCATCCCTCTTAGCCCACATCTGATTGCGGGTGATTTGGAGCGATATGCCGATTTGCTCAAATCCGAAAAAGCCAATGCGATGGCGCGGGCATTGCTCTATTCTAATTCGCATCATATCCCCACTTCTGCCATGCACAGCCTCATCGGGCGTTTACGCCCCGATTTAGGGAGCAGTAAACGCATTTGTACCCTAGAATCTACGGGGATGCCTGTGAATATCTCTGCATCGCGTCAAGCCGCCGTGTTGACCGATTTTGAGTTTACCCATGCCCTGCTAGAAAATTATTATCGGCGCTATGGGGCAGATTTAGCGCCGATGATGGAAGATAAAATTTTGTGGGCGTTGATTGGTCCCTTAGACCACGATGTGTTTATGGCACAACACGATGAATCTGACCGTGTGTGTAGTGACCTTATCCTCAAAACAGCCACAGGCACAAGCATGACGCTGGCAGAATTTTATGAGATGAAACGGGTATATATGCACAAGCATCTGACCGACATGGCATATATTTCGCCCCGCGATATTGATGATGTGTATTTTAGCCTCCAACGCATGTTAGCCCCGCCTAGTGGGGTGTCTGCCCAAGTGGTGGAGCAATATATCCACGACTATAAATTGCGGAGTACAGGCAATTGGGGGCGGATTTTGGTCAATACCTATCAAGAGGAGGGCGGGGTGGTTGGCGATTATAACCCCGATGCCGTTTTGCGGGTGAGCAACCGTGTGCATGAGGCGCTGTGTACGCGCTATATTCAGGCTTAATTAAAAATAATAATTGGCGCAGACCCTTGCGCCTATTGTTCCCCTAATCACACCATTCCCCGCCGATTTTGAGCAGTTTTTTGACATTTTCCTTATTTTGGATTATTGTAGGCTATAGCAATAGGAAATATCCCCTCTAATTGATATATCGGATATTGTCGGGCATTGCCCCCTAATTGCTCCAAAATGGTCTAGTCGCGCTCATCAGGGGCGTTTAATTGTATCGGTTGAACAAACAAGAGATTGAGTTTCTGATTGCGTTGGTTGCTAGTTTAATTCTATTTTAATTGAAAGGATGGATTGACTCGGCATTCTCACAGATAATGCGGAGTCCTGTTTGCTTATGGCAAAAGCGAAATTACGAATAATACCTATTGGTGGACTCGGTGAAATTGGTAAAAATATGACCGTGTTCGAGATGGGGAACGATGCGTTCATTATTGATACAGGCATTATGTTCCCTGCCAACGACATGCACGGTGTAGATTATATCATCCCCGATTTCCGTTATTTGCAAGAGCGTAAAGACCTCAAAATTCATGCCATTGTGTATACACATGGGCATGAAGACCATATTGGTGCGGTATCGCATGTGGTCGAAGCGTTCCCAAACACCCCGATTTATGCCACACCCCTCACAGCGGGGTTATTAGAGGTGCGCCTCAAAGACCGCCGTGCGTTGAATAAGACCAAAATCAATACCTTTGTCGCAGGTGACAAATTAAAAATTGGTCCGTTTTTATTGGAAAGTTTTCATATGTGCCATAGTATTCCAGATTGTGTGGGATTTGGCATCTATACCCCTGTTGGATTGATTGTTTATAGCGGCGATTATAAGTTTGATAATACCCCTGTAGATGGCAAACCACCCGATTATGCCCGCCTTGCCCGATTTGCGGCAGAAGGGGTGACACTACTCATGGCAGAAAGCACCAATGCCGATAAACTCGGTTGGACACCTTCCGAGACAGTCATTGATGAAGCCTTTGACCGTGTGTTCAAAGAGGCGAAAGGGCGTATTTTTGTCGCTACCTTTGCCTCGCTCATTTCACGGGTGCAACAAGTCGTTAATGCCGCCCAAAGACACGGGCGCAAGGTCGCCATTGCGGGTCATAGCATGACCGAAAATGTGAAAATGGCGCGTCGGTTAGGTATTTTGAACTTGCCAGATGATATGCTCCTCGATGTGAGCAAAATGAACAGCACATCAGACCATGAAATTGTGGTCATGCTCACAGGCGCACAAGGCGAGCCGACTGCGGCACTCACCAAAGTATCTACCGGGCAACATCGCCAGTTAGAAGCGAAATCGGGTGATACGATTATTTTGTCCTCGCATCCCATTCCGGGGAATGAGGAATTTGTCTATCGTACCATCAACCGCTTGTTCCGTTTGGGCGCAAATGTGATTTATGACCCCATCGAAAAAGTGCATGTGTCTGGTCATGCGTCACAAGACGAGATGAAGTTGCTCCTCAATTTGGTCAAGCCAAAATACTTTTTGCCAACCCACGGCGAATTGCGCCACCTATACGAACATGCAAACATAGCTATTGGGACAGGTGTGCATCGTGATAATGCCTTTGTTGTCGAAAACGGCACGGTTATTGAGATGGATAAATATGGTGTGAAGGTCGGTGAGCGTGTCCCTGGTGGATATGTCTTTGTGGATGGTAGCGGTGTCGGTGATGTGGGACGCGCTGTGATTCATGACCGTGAAGTTTTGGCACAAGACGGGTTTATGATTGTGTCTGTGAATGTGGATGGTCGCACAGGGAAGGTTTTGGGTCAGCCAGAAATTATCTCACGCGGGTTTACCTATTTGCGTGAGGCAGATACCCTGCTAGAGCAAATTCGCAATACGATTCAAGAAGTGATGACCAACCCCAACAATAAAAATGGGCGCAGACGCGAAAAACTGCAAGATAGCCTAAGCCGTTTGCTCTATAACGAGACCAAACGTCGCCCGATGATATTTGGCATCATCAACGAGAAATAAATCAAAAAACACCCCATTGGGGTGTTTTTTGATGGGATATAGAAATTTTATGGCATCAAAACCAGTGTTCCAGAATGAGTCAGGAAGGCACAGGTAAAATTGCCATCTATAAAACTACGAATGTCCACTTGGGCACGTGGGCTGGTGCTGGCATCCAAGAATACCATCCGACCAACTCCCGCCAAACAAACTGGCACGCCTCCGCCAAATTCACCAGTGACCACACTACCACCTGTGACACGATAAATATCTACCGCACGAATCGCGCCTGCCGTCACGAGTTCTACGGGGATCGCGCCTGCTGTCACACGCCATCCACCCTCGGCAAATAATGTCCGACAATAAATGCCATCTGGCAAGCCAAACGCCACAATATCGCTATTTGGCTCATTACATTGGGGCGGACCAGAGACACTAGATACATCGGGTACAACTGGCACAACAACCACTGGCGGGACAACATTCACACCCGTGTTGGTGATGTTGGATAAAATGGGTGCTACCAGTTCATCGGCATCGGCTGTCGCGGTATTGCTCAGAATATCACCCGATACACCGACTGTTTGTACGGTGATATTGATGGTGATGCTACTAATCACAGCCAATGATGCAAAATTGCAGGTGACGGTATTTGCCGCCTCAGTACAGCCTTGGTCATTGGATATATAGGTCACACCTGCTGGCAACACATCCTCAATGACGATGTTGTTGGCGTTTGTCAAACCACTTGTGTTGTTGAGGGTGACGGCATAATTAAATATTTCTGCTTCTGCGACTGTGGCAGGGGCAGATTTGGTCAGTGTGAGGGTGGGAACATTGGGTTCATAGTCGTAGCTGTCGTTAATGCCACCACTGGTCGCAAATTGCAGATTGTCTACATAAGTGACGACACCACCAGACCAACCAGACCCTGCCTTATGACCGATAAAGCCACTGGCACCGTCCCGAATACGGGCATTTGGGAAAAGTGCCAGTACGTTTGCCCATGTACACGGACTTGCTTGGGGGCAGTTACCACCGGAGGCGGTGACATTTGATGCCCACCATGTTCCATTGAGCGCATTCCATGTTTGCCATACACCGGGTGTCACGGTGAATGTTTGATAAGGTTCAAAGGTCAAGCGCCCTTGCCATGCTTCATTGCCACCCACTCCGTCATAATCAATGTTGATAAACATCGAAAATGTCGCAACTGCGTTATTGGTATGGGTTGAATATCCCAATGTGGTGATGGTGCTGAGGGGAATATTTTGATAAACACAAGCAATGGCAAAACCTTCTGCTGTGGTTGGCACATCTGCCCGCAAGCTACCCACACCCGCAGGTGCGCCAGCTGGTCCAAGTGCAAATGCGATAGACCCATTGGGGTCTACCCCGTTTTCGCGCCCCATAACGCAATTTGCCATGTTAGCTGGGTTAATGGTATAAGCGACCGCCTGTGCGGGTTGTGGTGTGATAAAGGTCATAATGAGGATAGACAAAATGAATCCTAACCCCAGTAATTTGCTATAATTCATACAATTCTCCTTAAAATGCAAAATAATTATCTTAGTATACCTGTTATTTTGATAATATAAAATTAAAGGCAACATAAGACTTCATTAATTTTTATATAACAAAGCACGGGAAAATTAATGATAAAATTATTATTCTTGCTAACGCGGGGCATCCCAATAGGCATGACCGCGCACGCCTATTGGTGATTGATTGATATCAGAAGGGGAATAATATCGGCACGATAATCATGGTCATGACAAAACTGATGCCAATGAGGATGATACCTACCCGTGTGTAATCGGTAAAGCGATAATTGCCTGCGCTCATCACTAACATATTGACTGGTGTGGCGACTGGTGATGCAAAAGCCATCGATGCGGCAACGGCGAGAGTCATCAGAAAGGCTTGTGGCTGAATCCCCAACTGCCCCGCGCTGGCAATCGCAATTGGCGCAACCAATACCGCCGTGACGGTGTTGGATAGCACTTGGGTAAAAAATGAGGTGAGTAAAAATAAGCCTGCCATCACCGCCAATGGACCAAATTCGCCCAGTGTGGTCGTCCCCCAAACGGCGATAGACTCGGCAATACCCACTTTTTCGAGTGCCACCCCAAACGGAATCATACAGGCGATGAGGATGATGCTTTTCATATCCACAGCATTATATGCCTCATCCATCGTGACGCATTTTGTGAGAATGAGCGCGAGTACGGCGACCATACTGGCAGTCACCAGTGGCACAAGATTGAGCGCAGTGGCGACCACCATCCCTAACATGATGAGTAGGGTCATGGGTGCATTGGAACGGCGTTGAAACGCGCCAAATTTTTCGGCTTCTGGCTCGCCCATCACCACCAAATCGCGCCGACGTTGCTTGAGCGCAAAAATATCGTGCCAGCGCCCATAAACGAGGAGCATATCACCAAATTTGAGCCGAACATCGCGGGTGCTGATAAATTCATCGTTACCCGCACGGCGCACCCCCAACACGGTCACGTTATATTGCCGAAATTCTAGCTCTGTGAGTGTTTTATCCAAGAAAGTGGAGCGTGGGCGGATGAGCATTTCGGCAATACCCGCATGAGTGGTAATAAAATCGCTGGCGGCGAGATTTTCATCGCCTAAAATAGTGAGTCCCCAACGGTCACAAACGGTCTTAACCGCGTTTTCTTCGCCTTGTAGCACCAGAATGTCATCTTGTAGCAAAACAGCATCTGGGCGCGGGTTATAGGTGGGATGCGGTGAGCGTTCCCGCTTGTGCGTGGCGATAGGATGCATAATCGAGACGATATTCACCGTATATTCACGCCGAATATTGAGTTGCTCTATAGTCTGATGATTGGCGAGTGAATCTGGATTAATCTGTACACGGAATAACGCATTTTCTAGGTTATATAGCTCAAATAATTCGGTGGGGGTGGGTGCAGATTGAATCGTACTCTTCTCTGACCTATCTGGCAGAAGCCGATAGAGTAGGGTAACTAAAAAGATAATTCCAATCACCCCTAAAGATACACCGACAGGGGTAAAACTGAAAAAGTTGAATGGTTCATAGCCCGCCTTGCCAAGTGCTTCACTCACGATGAGGTTGGGCGGTGTTCCCATGATGGTGAATGTGCCACCAAATAGAGAACTAAATGCCATGGGGATAAGCAAGCGCGATGGTGAAATTTTTAGCCGACCTGCGAGGCTAATCACGGCGGGGAGCATGAGCGCAACCACCCCTGTGGAACTGATAAATGCCGATAAAATAGCAACAGATACGCATAAAACCAATAGCAAGCGCCGTTCTTCTTGCCCCGCAAACACAAAGATGCGTTCTGCGATGGTATCGGCTAACCCACTCCGAAAGACCGCTTCACCCACCACAAATAAAAAGGCGATGCTCATGAGGCTGGTACTCGAAAAACCCGATAATGCCTCGTTGGTGGTCAAAATGCCCGTCAGGAGCAAGGCAATTAACCCACCGAGCGCCACCACATCTACCCGTATTTTGTCGCTAACAAATAAGATGATAACCCCCGTGGTTATCCCAATGACAATGGCAATTTCCATCGTGATGCTCCTTGATTTTTGCTTGATAATGATTGTAACAATCAATATGCAAACACACATAGATGATATTCATCACCAATCTAAACGCAAAACGCCCCTTGTAGGGGCATTTTGCCATGAGGAAAACTTGTAAGCCGCATTTTGTACTCCTTGTGGGAGTGATGGTCATCTCTCTGGTACGGTCATCGCTGACCGCATCTTGCGACATACCCGATGTTTTTTGCGGGACGGGCAGTCCCAATTCATCTGTTCTGTCTTGCTCTCGGTGGGGCTTGCCTAGCCATGACTATTGCTAATCATGCTGGTAGTCTCTTACACTACCGTTTCACCCTTACCACACACGATGGTGGTCGTGGTGGCGCTCTGTTCTCTGTTGCGCTTTCCGTCAGGTTGCCCTGCCCAGTCGTTAACTGGCACCGCGCCCTATAGAGTGCGGACTTTCCTCAATGACAACATGCGTCACTGCGACCATCCCATTTTCCTCATGTTGATATTATAACATAAGGCGCATCGGTAATATATTGCGCCCTCATACCGTGATATTAAGGATAGCGGCAATATCACGGGCATGGTCACGCTCATGATTCGATAAAATTTTGAGGAATTGCTCGATGGTAAAAATATTGAGGGTGGCGTGTCTACCTGTTTTATCCAGAACCGATTCATCAATGGTATATAACCAATCATAGAGGGCTTGCCGTTGGGTATTCATTTCGGTTAGAGATTGTTCGGGTGTTTTTTCTGTCGTTTTTTCGGTGATACGTTTATTATAGCGTTCAAGGTCAAAATCGGGTGGCACAAGGTCTTTGCCTTCTGCGATATTCATCACCTGAAGGTTGTGTCCTTTGTCGGCATCTGCCACATGATTGACCAATTGGCGCACCGTCCAGCCCAATCCGTCGGTATAGACTTGCGATTCCCATCGGTCATCCACTTTTTCTATGACAGAATCCCAATATTCACGAGAACTTTTTAGGCGTGAAACTACTTTTTCAATCCGTTCAGACATAATCATTTTTCCTTTTCTAAGTGGATATACCATTTGATTATGCACAATTTCTTGGCGGGTTGCTAAATGTCGTTTTGGGCATGGTTATAAATCTGTTCGATTTGTTTACATATTGTCAGAATATGAGAAGCATGGTATCTATATATATACAATAAAGAATCAACAAAGGCGACCCTATATGAGTCAGAAAATATCTCCCCAACCACAAGCTCGTTGGCGTGATTGGACAATCATCGGTTTACGCGCCCTGTTTGTGATTGGTGCGGGTTTAATCATCGTCATTCAACGCACACAAGACACCCCAACGCTTGTTTTTCCATCGGAGGCGTTTAACGATGTGTTGATTGCCTGTGCGATTGGCTTTGGCTTGGTGGGATTTTTGGTGTTGATGAATCTCATCAAACCAACCCGTTCTCTGGTTCAATATACCCTTATTCTAGCTGATTTTATCTTGGCGGGATTGTTTATCATCACTGCCGAAGCGACACCCCTCATCTGGGTCGAAATTGTCGCTTATCTCAGTATCACAGGGTTATTGCGACTAGGGGCGATGCTCGGCGGTATCAATGCGTTGGGTGTGGTATCTGCGGGTGTTGGTGCGATGATTTATATCGCAGGACAAACCAGCCAGCAAGTAGATTTTGCGCCCTATTTCTTGCCGCTTACCCTCGCCATATTATTGATGGCGGGTGTTGGGGTATGGATGTATATGCAGGATGGATTTGGCGGTAATGAGCAACGGAGTTTGCGTAAAATTGCCAAAGAACGCGACCAACAACTCAAAGACATGCGTGAGCGAGGCAAGGCACTCACCGAATTGACCAATATTTTGGGCGGTACACTCAATTTTCGCAAGGTATTAGAAGCGGCGCTGGATATTGGCTTAAAAATGTCTATTCCGCGTTCACATCAACGCACCGTAGCGATGATTTTGCTTTATGATGAACGAGAACGTCTCTATGTCTCTCATTCACGCGGATTTACCCAATCGGAAGAATTGGCACTTCGTCCAACACCTGCCGATGCTGGAATTTTGTATCAGGTACTCACCGATGCCGAAGCGGTTATTTTGCAAAAAGATGTGTATCGTGACCCCTCATTGAAGCCGATAGGTGTCTTTAATTCCATGCGTGCAGTGGTGGCAATTCCTTTGCGGGCGCATTACGATAATTTTGGGGTGATGTTGGTTGCCAGTACCCAAGAAGATTCCTTTGCTGATGACCAAATAGATACCATGAACGCCATTGGGGTGCAAGTAACCATCGCCTTGCAAAATGCCACCCTTTATAATAATCTGCTGTCTGAAAAAGAACGGATTATTGAGATGGAAGAAGATGCGCGTAAGTCGCTCGTGCGCGATTTGCACGATGTCCCCACACAAACCATCTCCACCATTGCCATGCGCCTTAGAATTGCCCAGATGATGCTCCAAAAATCTCCTGATGAATTGCCCACCGAATTAAAAGAACTCGAAGTCATTACCCTTCGTGCTTCTGAAGAAATTCGCCATGTGCTGTTCAAATTGCGCCCACTGGCACTCGAAAGTAAGGGTCTGGTGGCGGCATTAGAAGAATTGGCAGAGAAGGTGAAAAAGACCTTTAACCAAAATATGACCATGAAGATGAGCCAACAGATTGAGCAAATTTTGGATGAAGGCAAATCTGGTGCATTATTTTATCTGATAGAAGAAGCCACCAACAACGCCCGCAAATATGCAGAAGCCTCGCTCATTACGGTGCAAGGCGTGGTGACGGCAGATGCGATTGTGATTAAAATTGCCGATAACGGCAAAGGATTCGATTCTGATGCGGTCAATGCCAATTATGATAGTCGGGGTAGTTTTGGCATGGTGAATATGCGTGAACGTGCCGAATTGCTCAATGGCACATTGGTACTTAAATCGGTCATTGGCAAAGGGACATTGATTACCATCAATATCCCTTTAGAAGTCACACGGATGACCAGCCATCCAGATAAAATTCAGCAACAGGTGAATCGCACCAAATTAGCGGTTTCCATACGGAATTTGAGACCATAAATCTATGAGTAGTGACCATTCAGTCTTAGCCGCCTTGCGCGGTGAACCGAGTTATGTGTGGCGGGCGGGGCAAGAACGTCGCCTGCAAATGATTGCCAAATGGACGACATTAGATAACGCCCGTGTATTAGAAGCGGGGGGCGGGGTGGGGATGTATGCCTCACAATTTCGTAGGCGCTACACCCAATCGGTGGAATTATTTGATATTGAGCTGGAACGGGTGATCGAAGCCCAATCCGAAACGCCCACCGCCATAGTCGCCGCCGCCGAATTTTTGCCTTATCCAGACAATTATTTCGACACGATTTTGTCGCATGAAGTTTTGGAGCATGTGAATGATGACCGCGCATCGGTGGCAGAGATGACACGGGTGCTAAAAGTCGGTGGACGGATGGTGATATTTGTCCCCAATCGCTGGTATCCATTCGAGACACATGGGCATTATCGCAACGGGGAATATCAGTTTGGCAATACGCCCCTCATCAATTATTTGCCCAATCGCTGGCGCAACAAACTCGCCCCGCATGTAAAGGCGTATACCAAAGGCAATTTACGAAAATTATTTGCGGGGTTGCCCCTCAAACGGATACATCACAGCCGAATTTATGGCGGATACGATAATATCATCGCTAAACTCGGCACACCTGCTAAATTGATACGGGATTTTTTGTATATTTGGGAAGCCACACCATTAGATACATGGGCGTTATCGCATTTTGTGGTGATGGAAAAAACGGGGTGAGGCGTTTGTCTCATCCCCCGATGATTTTTATCCCACCCACACAGGCAAATTGCCCAATGCGACAATATGTGTCCATTTGGCGGGGTCGCCTTCGGTGAAGATGGCGGCAATTTTGACCACCGAGCCACCCGCTTTCTCGGTGATGGCTTGCATCCCCATCAGTGTACTACCCGTGGAAATCACATCATCCAACAACAAAATCCGTTTGCGATTGACCAAGTTCAAATCTTTTTCATCCAGATACAGGGTTTGTGTATTGCCTGTGGTGATGCTATTCGTCTCGGCTTTGACCGCCTCGCCCATATATGACCGATATACCTTGCGGAGTACCACATAGGGTTTATTCATATCGGCACTCAATTGATGCGCCAGAGGGATGCTTTTTGCCTCTGCGGTGACAATCACATCAAAACTATCGCGGTTCAATTTTTGTGATAGGGCGGTGCTAATGGCTTGGACAAATTCGGTATCGCCCAAAATATTGACAATGGCAATCCGCACATTGGGCGCGACCTCAAACAGGCGCAAATCACGGACGACACCATTGACTTCGACACGATGGGTTTGTGGAAAATCGGACATTAAGAAACGCTCCTATTTGTTTTAATTATGGTTGATAACTACCGTCATGAAAAATCAGTTTTTCATCGCACACATACGCCACATCGCCCACGCTAATCGCATGGGGGGTGTCCATATTGACCCCACCCATCATCGTGCCGTTGGTGCTACCCAAATCTTCTAAATGCAATTGGTCATCTTTGTGGATAAGTTGGCAATGAAAGCGCGATACCCCATCCACATTCATCACAATATCGTTTTGGCTAGAGCGCCCAATGCGGATTAAATCGCCTTTGAGCGCAAATGTGATGCTATTCCATGTAACATGAGTGGGAAGTACCCCTGGACGTTTTTCAATTTTGGGGAGGCTATCGAGTTCTTCGCTATCTACCCTATCCATAGATTGGGTTTGGCGTTTTTTCTGCTGTTCGCGCAAGCGTAGCATCACGGTATCTTCATGACGGCTGGTCATGGTATAAAACGATTGTGTAGACATGGTTTTGCGGTTATATACATCATAACCACTTTCGCCTTTTTCGAGTTCGGTGGCTTGTTGCATGAGGGCATTGCGTTCTTCTAATAATTTGGGATTGTTGTCGTTTTGCCCGTCAATCAATTGGGCGGCGCTCCGCAAAATTTGCGATGCCTCGCTAAATGCGCCTTTATCTGCCAATTGCACCGCCGTCTTACGCGCATTGGCGGCTTGTAGCAACAACACATTTTGATTGACCACCGAATTTTTAACGACAATGGCATTTTGTTGCAGACTAGCCCGTACTGTCACGGGCAATTCCACCATATGATGCTGGGTAGTGTTGTTATCGCGCAATTCATCATATTCAAACCGTAATTGGGCGACTTTATGTGAGCCTTCTGCCAATGGGGGCAGGCTGAGTTCTATGACTAGGGCTTTGATTTCTTCTGCAAACACATCGCCCAGCCGAAACACGCTATAACTGCCATCAAATTTCATGGGATAGGCATTGAGCTGACCCGCAATAGTCACACCTGTGGCTGGTGATAGCCCAATCACCAAATTTTGTGCCACCACATTGAGCAAGCCTTGTAGCTCCTCATTAAAAATTTGTGGTGTGACCTCTGGACTCTCGATGAAATAAAACGCGCCCCCGCCCGCACTCGCCATTTCCATCAATAAATCTTCATTAAAGTCGTTTCCCAGACCCATTGTGGTCGTAGAAACACCTTCCCCAAATTTTTGCTGTGCCATTGCGACTAGTTGCGCTTTATCGGTGACACCTCTATTTGCCAAGCCGTCACTCATCAGAATAACCCGATTGACCATCGGTGAATCGAGATTTTGCGCCACTAATTTGCACCCCTCCAGCCAGCCACTGCTGAGGTTGGTCGTGCCACTAGGCTTGATTTCGGAAATTTTTTGGCTAATGGCATCTTTGCGTTGTACTTTTTCTGGGAGGAGTAATGTCTCTACGGTGTCGTTATAGAGGACAATGGACAGGGTATCGTTGACACCCAAATTTTGTACCAAAAATTGTGCCGCCTGACGGGTATAATCTATTTTATCCCCTGCCATAGAACCACTGCGGTCTATCACAAGGCTGAGATTCAGTGGACGGCGTTTTTGGTGATGTGTCGCTACACCAGAGACGACACGCGCCATCAGATAAATTTTGTGTGCCACGTTTGCTTTTAGCATATCATAATCGAGGACAAAATCTGCCTGCATGAGTTCTACCCTTACCATTTTTTGGCGAATTATCTTACTATCATAACACAGGATTACGGCATTGTTGGGGTTGAATTTTTTGTGTGGGGGAATAAAAAAGGGCGCAATGATGTGCGCCCTGTACTGAGATAGATTTGTCTATAGGTTGGCTTTGATAACCATGCGGAAAATATCCGATTCGGTGATGACCCCAATCACTCTGCCTACCTCGTCTAAGACGGGCAAGCCACTGACCTTGTTGTCATACATCAATTTGGCGGCATGGATGATGGGTTCATGGGCGCGGACGGTGAGTACCTCTTTGCTCATAATGCTACCGATCTTAATTTGTGACCACAGGTAATTGAGTTCCCAAATACTGAGCGTGGTCGCACCAGACGGGCTTGCTTCACGGACATCGCCAATGGTGACCATGCCCTCTAGGTTATTATTGTCCATGACAGGCAGACGGCGGATGTTATTTTTTTTCATGATTTGATGTGCTTGGGTGATGGGGGTGTCGGCTGTGACACTAATCACCGTGTTGGACATATAATCCTTAACCAAAATATCTTTGAGCATAGCAAACTCCTCTTTTAGAAAAAAAATAGGTTCTTAAAATGGATGATAAAGGCGCAAAAATCTGCGCCCATATCCCTCTAATTTGGTTATCTTATAGTGTAACGCTAATTTTTACTTGGCACAATAAACATGGGACGATGCGTGGCATTAAGTACCTTATGCGTGACACTGCCCAACAACCACCGACTGATGCCAGAACGTCCATGTGTAGACATGACAATGGCATCTACGCTGGCTTTTTCTGCTTCTTCGACAATGACGGCGGCGGGGTCGCCTGTGAGGGCGATAATTTCAACGCTATAGCCTTCTTCGCGCAGGGTATCTGCCACACCCGATAAATATTTTTGTGCCTGTGGCAACATCCGTTCATAGAGTTCATCGGCACGCATTTCGTATGAGACAACGCCAACGGGATAATAAGACATCCCTGGGTAATCTGGCAAATCCACAATTGTGAGCAGGCTAATGCACCCTTTTGGTTCTACAATTTGCCGAGCATATTCGAGTGCGCGATACGATAAATCTGAACCATCTAATGGGACGAGTACCTTCTTTAACATCGCTACACCTTTCTAAAGACTCAATATGTGTTTATATCTTTAGCCTATCATGGTGCATGGGGAGATGTTTAGTAACGAAGGTCATGTGTTTATGGTATGGGGTGTCATGGCTAATAAGGGCGTATGGCTAAATTGCCTAATAGTGGTGAAAAATGTTTAACATTGAGTGTATAAAGTGGCATTTGTAAGCGATAGGCAGGCGCGGCAATAAGGCAATCCAATATGCCGATATTATGACTTAAATGAAAATGGGTCAATTGGTGTGTCGCCCATACAATATCCTTGCCTATCATCTCAATTGTTGCAAAATCTTTTAGTAAGGTTAACACCTGACGTTGCTTGACCAAATTTATAGCACCTGCAATGAGTTCCATCTGAACAATGCCACAAATCCCTAATTGAGATTGTTCAGACAGCCATATTTTGGCAGGAGAATAATCTCACATTAAATCTACTAAAATATTGGTATCTAAAAATCCATCCATTATTACTCACTTTTGGGCGAGCGTGTTTCTAGCCGATTACGCAATTGAATTGACCATTCAAGCGTATCTCCCGTCATATCTGACCACGCCCCAATTGCTGGATTATTGGCAACAATCCACGCGCCATCCTTTGGTTCTGATGTGAATAATGCCTCTAATTCCGCCTCATTCCATCCCTCATGAGGCATGTCTGCTAATCGGGTGTATTTTATCGTATAGAGGGTTTGAATGAGCGAGTCAATCTCTTCTAGGGATAAATCATTTGTTAGTTTAAGTAATGTTTCTTTGGTCATTGTCTGAATCCATCAATAAAAAAGTCGGATATGATTATTATATCCGACTTTTTTCATCCTAGAATTTTATTCTTTGTCCTTATCGCGTTTCCAGAAGCGGAATTTATTGAGCCATTTGCCAATGATATTGGCGCGGGCTTCTGCCCATGCTTGGTCTACCGCCTCGTTTTGCGACACTTCTTTGGCGGGATTTTTCCGCTTGACCCCATACCGTTCTGCGGTATAGAGGCGTGTGATGGCGCTCACGGGCTTATCGGCTTTTGGCAGAATTTTTACGATGCGTCTGCGCCGTTCTTCGGGTGTATCTTGCGGGTTGGGACGAATCCCAATCAGGCGCAAATATCGCTCTAGCCGTGCATAAGCCCGTACAATGGGGTTCATCGCGCCCAATCCGCGCCATTCCCACCACCACCAAATGAAGGTGAATAGCACCAATAGCACCAGCAATACCACAAATCCACATAATAATATTCCCAATGCGGGCAAAAATGCCGCTAGCGGGTCGTCTTGTTGGGGCGGAACAGGTGGTGGTTGCGTGGGCGCAATCACAGGTGTTGCCGTTGGGGTGGGTGTCGGCGTTGGGGTCGGCGTATTGGTCAACGTCGGTGGCGCATCGGGTGGCGGGTTTTGGTTATCGGGCGGGGTCGAAGAAGCCTCTGGCGTGATAGTCGAGATGGGTGTTGGCGAGGCTTGCATGGTCGGTGTGGGTGTTGGCGATGGCGTGCTAATCGGGATGATTTCTTGTTGCGGATTGGGTAGCAACTCGTCATCTTGGCGTTCTAGCGGTGCTTGGGCAGATGTGGGTTCAAATTCAATCCAACCATAATTGGGAAAATACACCTCTACCCATGTATGAGCATCGCGTTCTGTGACCACATACGCATTTTGTGTGGCATCGAAATTGCCTTGTGCAAATCCCGCCGCCATCCGTGCCGGGATGCCCAATGAGCGCAACATGACAATCATGGCAGACGCATAATAATTGCAGTAGCCCTCTTTATAATCGAATAACACCCAATCTACAGGGTCTTGATTGCTAGGCGGGGTGGGGATAGATTCGTTATAAAGAATTGCCCCACGCAAATATTGTTCTATGGCTTTGGCTTGGTCATAAGGGGTGATTGCACCCGCCTCGACCACGACTTGCTGTGCGAGTGCTATCGTCCGTTGTGTGACCGATGGCGATACATAGAAATAAAATGCTCGTATCCACGAAGGGTAGTCTGTCCCCGCGCTACGGAGCTGAGTGGCGGTGGCGGTACTCATAAAACTGGTGGCGGTATAGGTGCTATCTGCCCGTAACACTTGGGTGGGACGAATCACCGACACATTCATCTCTCTGGAGGGGTCGCCTTCTGGTGCGGTATAGAGCAAATCGGTGCGTGTGGGCAAATTCACCGTATAGGGCTGTGGCGCAGTATAGACCAACCGACTGCCATTGAGTTTGATGGTAAAGGTTTGGTCTATTGCCTCGCGTGCGGCAGATGGCAAAATGAGCAAATCAGTTGGCGCTATATTATCGGTTAAGCGCGTGTCTGCCGCCGATGTCCATGTGCCACTCTCATAGGTATCAAATACCCGTGAACGCCAATAATAACGCCGATTGGCGGGTGCTTGTACCAAAAATACGGTATCATCACCGAGCCGAATCGCTCCGCCCAAATCGAGCGAATCGCCCCCATAATAATCTGCCGTCACAGGACCTTGTGCTTCGATGGGGGAAAATAACCGATTCCAAAATTCGCTCAATTCTTGAATGATGTCTGCGCGTAAAAATTCCTGAAAATCATCGAGGCGCTCTTGCACATCACCAGACGGCACTAATGCCCCTGCGCCCACTGTGACCAGCGCCAACATCGCCCCTGCGACCAAAAATTGCCCACGTAAATGGCGTGGAGACCGCATCCCTTTGCTATACCATGCCCATTCTTGGTTATCCAAATAAGACCGTGCGATGAGGATGAGCGAGAAGAACATGAATCCGACCAGATAAATGGTTAAATCGGCATCGCCACTATAAAAAATCAGATTCGCACCCAAAATAATCCCCACAGGCAAAATCACCCGCCACACATGGTCAATGCGGAAGGTATGCCACGCGGCGTTATAGCCCAAAAACCATAATAATACCCCTACGAGAAGGGTAAATATGAGGTCATCGGGGTTAATGCCACCTGTTTGCACCGCCACACCCCATTCGACAAGGCGTGAAAATGTCTGCATGAGTCCAGTGGTCAAATCGGTGTTGAGCGACATGGCACTCAGGATGAGGGCAATACACACCCCATAGGTGGCGCTCACAATGAGTCCGAGCAATTCACCAAATTGACTGCGCGAGAAGATGAGTCCAAAGAAGGTACTAAAAAAGGTCATGGGGATAATGACCGACATATTCAGGGGCCAACTGGCGCTAAAAAACGACAGGGGGATGAGGAGTGTTAGGGCTGTGACCAACATCCAACCGATAAAATCGCTAGGCATAAAAAAAGTGCGTAGCCGTTTGAATTGACGATTGAGATAAGTCGAATTGGATTTTTGTGCTGGTTTTGATTGGGTCATGGGTAGTTTTTTTGGGTATCCATTAAAATCAACATTTTTATTCTAATGACCCACGCCCCATTTGGCAACCAACGGATACCCCACTATTGGGGTTTGGTGTGTAGCATGGTGTGTAGGGACAGCATATAAGGCTTGTCCGTAGTTGTTTTGATGATTTTGCGTAGGTATGGCAGGCGGTGAACCACCTGCCTATGTGACCAAAACCTCATAAATGGGGTTGGTCTGCCGATTTTTAGGGTCAGATAGGCATGATGTACGGGCTTGCCATGGCAAGCCCCCGTTAAATAACGATAAAAATCGGGCATGAACTATCATGCCCCTACGCCATACCCATTTTTTGTAATGAAAATAGGCAAAGCAACCCCGTTCACGGGGTTTTAGCGGGTCAGACGGGTGGTTCACCGCCCGTCGGCAGGTAACATACACGCTATTTTTATCATATTTTGCCTTTTTAACTACGGACACGCCTTATATGCCGTCCGCTACACCCAAAAATA
>Ga0163144_10005006_pt1 | contig 29571 bp, 43 predicted proteins | sample OliLak19BULKMAT1_FD_123175 | JGI IMG/M metagenome (GOLD analysis project Ga0163144, IMG submission 123175) | Freshwater microbial mat bacterial communities from Lake Vanda, McMurdo Dry Valleys, Antarctica - Oligotrophic Lake LV.19.BULKMAT1 | ecosystem: Environmental > Aquatic > Freshwater >...
CGTCATATTCAATAGGATAACCACCCTCAAAATCCTCTGTAAAGACTGATTTGTAATAGTGATACATTTTACTTTCTCTTTCTGAGATTAGTTTTTTTATGCCTATTTTCATATATCTTTATTGTTTAGGGTTAATAATTTATTATTATAAAAGGAATTGGCAACTTGATGTATATATCTTGTTGGGCTGTTGGGTTGATTTTAGGTTTAGGTTTAGGTTTCTTTTTCATATTATTTCTTATTTATATAAGCTATAGCACTATCTAAGCATTCTTCCACTGTTGGTTTTTCGCAAATAAATTCACTTTCATCATCGTCACTATCTTTATCGTCATTTCTATTGTCTATCCACATCCTCCAGTGCCCCCATTCGTCATTCCATTTTATTAAGGTTATTTTGTATTTCCCTAGTTTATCAAATTTGTCTTTCATATATAGTTATTCTAGTGATTTAATAATGGCTTTGTAAGTTTTACCATCTATAGTTACTGATACTTCTTTACCAGAAAGAGAAAGCGGTGCGTTTAGTTTAATACCCGTTATTTCTTCCCAAATCTTTTCGTCAAAGTTCGGCAATTCTTGAAACCATTTCTTATCACTATCACTTGCACGATTCCAGTATTCAGCCCAAGCTTCTTTATAGGTTAAAATTTTAAGAAGTCCACCCATTTGCTTAGCCCTTTCTGTTTGCTCGTCTTTTGGTAAGGCGTCTAGTTTTACCCAAGCACAAATTTTTAAGTCTGGGTACACTTGAACGTTAAAATCTGAATACTTGATACTGCTTTCCTTATTAAAGAAACGCATCGTTGGCTCACCAGTATTAAACCAGCCAGAGTTGGAGTTGCCAGAGTTGTGGTTGCCAGAGTTGGAGTTGCCAGAGTTGCGGTAGCCAGAGTTGTAGTAGCCAGAGTTGTAGTAGCCAGAGTTGTAGTTGCCAGAGTTGTAGTTGCCAGAGTTGTAGTAGCCAGAGTTGTAGTTGCCAGAGTTGTAGTTGCCAGAGTTGGAGCAACCTGTGTTTTCTAATTTATGTTCTTCTTTACAATAATTGCATTTTGTCATATATTTATTTCTTAATTATCTAATAATCCCCCTATAAATGTCTTTGTTTCTTCGTGGGTCATATTATTTATTGGTTACACTTATAAGACTAAATCTACCCCAAGGGATTATAATTAAAAGCAATATAACTGTTCCTATAAAGTGCCAAATGTCTTGAAAAATGAATTGTAGTATTTGCATATATTTATTTCTTAATCTTAATGTTAGTAACATCAACCCCGAACTTCTCGGCTACTTGCCCTAGTGTTAGTTCTAGTTTTTCTGGTGTGGCTTGTTTTATGGTGAAGCCATCATTTTGTAGTTCTTGTTTTGTCCGAGTATTATAGTATTTATTAATATCATTCCAATAAGATAAATCCACTAAATCATTTCTTACATCTAATACCATTCGTTCTTTACCATCTTTATCTACCACCACATCTTTCCATTTCAGAGTGTCCCAAGTGATTTCTGTGTATAGTTCTAGCCAGTTTTTGTCCCAAGCCCAGCTTGTACTGTAATTTGAATCGTCTTGTTTTGTATAGACATTTCCATTACTATGTACAAAGACGACTTCCAGTGTTCTTCCCGCTAGTTTTTTCATAATATTATCAGTACAAACACCACTCTTTATCTCCCAAAAGTTCTCTTTTACTCTTATTTTGTCGCCTACGTTAAATTTGTTCATTTGTTTTTATAAAGCATTAACATAATAATGGAATATACAGCTAGATCTTTACAAGTGTCCTCTAGTTTCTCATCTGCCACTTTAAATTCTCCTTGTTTTGCGAAGCTCTCCAGTCGGCCTATTTTTTGTTGCACGCGAAGTAGGGCATTTTTCCACGGCGCAATACCGGCGCGTTTACTTGCGATAATATCGGAAAGGTACTCTCCTCCAGAATAATCGTGATTTTTGGCGAGATGTAATTCCTTCAGTTGGTCTAAAATTAAGGCGAATTGTTCTTTATTCATTTAATTTTTCAAATAATTTTTTAATTTCTTTTCTTTTGGAAAATATAGTTTGCTTGTCCGGAATAAAAAGAGATGTTTCGGCAATGATCGGTGCTACCTGAAGAAGGGGAATTGAGCAGGATTGATCATCTCCAAAAGCACGATACTGGGTAAACTTACAGAATTTATACCCGTTTTCGTTTATTTCTATTGTGCCACCCAAAAGCTTTTCACACATTTCTATCTTTGGTGCGAGTTTTGCTTTTTCTTCGGCCTCTTTTAGTAGTTTCTTTTCGTTGGCCTTACGCTCGGCTTTTTCTAGGGGTGTTTCATTTGGAAGTCCCTGTGTATTTTTTACATAAGCCGGAAAATAGCCGGAGTGATAATCCACAATTGCATTGAGGATAAGAGCATTTGCGTTTAAAATACCAGTTCTTTGTTTAAGATCCTCTAGCATTTTGTGGTGTATTTCAGAATAGTTTATTGTTTTCTTCATTTTAATGTTTCAATTAGGTTTCTAATAATTGCGCTGTGTGTTTGCTTTTGCTTTTTAGCTGTCTTTTTTACTGTCTTGTCGTGCTTTTCTTCTATACGATAGGTTCGTTTTATTTTCATAGCTATATTATAAGCCATACGGGTGGCAAAAGCAATATGGGGATAACTAGAGTTTAAAGTTATCTTGTAATCTTCTTAATGTCTGTTCGCTTCTTTTGTACTTTCCGGCCCGGGGATCTTGTGGCTTGTATCGGGTTTTTGCTCCGTCCTTTATTAAGTTTTTAGCTACTACCACGTCATAATTGTCCTTTATATGCTTCTTTAGCCTCCTCCGGTATCAATCCCTTTTGATGATCAAGGCCTAGAGTGTCCTTATACTCGCGCTCGTGTACTCCGTGTACCTGCCACGCGTGGCTTATAACCTTTTTGTAGTACAAATTGCATTGCATTTTGTCTGCCTGTGGCCTTGTGGCTTGCCTAGCGCGTGCTGTGGCCTGCCACGCTGTCCGGTATTCGGTATACCGGTACGCTTGCCCCCTGCACGCGATACAATATTTTACATTGTTAGCGTGGGGGGGGCTTGTGATATTAGCTTGGCATTTAGTGCATTTTTTCATTTTCTCGTAAATTTAATCCAACTGAATTTAAATACATTTTAATTTCCTGTAATCCTTTTTGTCCAATTCCCCATTTATGCAATAATTCATATTCACTGTTTCTTATAAGTCCTCCTATTGTTATAATATGTGAATTATATAAAGCATTTGTAGTCCTTGTAGATAAGTTATCTCCAATTTTTTGTTGTGTTAATTTTTTAGGAATTTTTGGCTCTAATACTTGTGGTATATATTCTTCTCTTAACATTTCACAACCCTTCGCTTCTTGCAACCTAACTCGCTCTTTTGTTATTCCAAAAAGGTTTCCAATTTGCTCTAAAGTATAACCTTGTGAACGCATCATTAAAATCCTCGGTATTCTTGTGTTTACACCTTGTGTGAATAAATGTCTTTTACCATTTATCATTTCTAGGATTATTAAATTTGTTCTGGTATAATAGTTCCTCTTTGCCTTTTTCTCTTCCACTTCAGCTCTTATTTCCTGTTCTTTTTGTGTCATACAATTACAATAAATAAACTAATAATGATTATGATCCAGAAGAGTTTAGTCATATTGATGTTTCCCTAATGATCTTAGTAATTTCTTTGCCTTATCCCCTTGTTTCTTATTGCTTTCAATAAGAATTGTTCCAAAATCAAGTCGCGATTTCAACCAACTACATACCATACCCCATTGATCCCTACAAAACTCAAATGCTTCTTGCTCTGTCATTTTTCTTTTACTAATTGTTTCTATTGTTTCTTGAAAGTTCATATAGTTTATATTGCTCCATTACAAATGTCTGATATTTGATCCGGCGTATAGCCAAGTTTTACCAAGGCTTTCGCCATACATTTATTCTCTCTTGCAAGCATTGCAAGCTCATTGTCTTCGTCAATTTGTTTCGCTATTTCTCGCAATCCGTCTGCTATGTCGCTCTCTGTTTCAAAGTCTTTTTTTATGATTATTTTCATATAATTTTTATAGACTATTTTTTATAAGTTCTCTTAACCATTCAACCCGTCCGGCCCAATACTCTAGCCCGTGCATATCAACCATTGCATTTGGCTCGTCTAGTAGTGTTTGGGTATTCTTTTTTGCTGTTTCTAGTTCTTTTATATATTCTTGCATATAGTTTATTTTATTATTTATAAAACATATCGTAACCGACATAGCGCAGATTGTATTTTTCCGCCCACCTTTGTATTTGTTCTACTGTTTCCCAGTTTGATATTTCTACATTTTCGTGGATTTTCATTTTCATTTCTTGCATAGTTTTATCTGTTTGCAATATTCCATAGTCCCCATTAAATTGTATTAAGTAATTGTTCATATAGTTTATTTGTTAAGTGTCATTGCTAATAACTTTGCCTTGCGTTCGGCTTCGGCTTTGGTGTTCTGCTCGGCCTTGTATGCTGTTAGTCTTTCGCGCTCGGCCTTGCGCTTCTCGCGTTCTTGTTTGTCTTTTTGTTTTCGTGCTTCTCCAGAATTGCGCACGCTGTCTAAAATCCACGCTTTGAGTTGTCTTTTATTGTATCCGCTGTCTTTTGCGTTCTGTATATCCTCATCATTAAGCTCGAAAGTATAGAATGCTTCTGTGTTAGTTTCGGCATTATAATATGATCCGTCACGCGCGTCCGTGAAGTATTTTGATATCTCGTATACTACGCCGTTATTATCGCGCTCTTGGCCTCCATTAAGCCATTCTCGATATAAGTCGTCTTGGGCGCTGTCTCTGGCTTCTTCTAGTTCTTTGGTATATTGTACGGATATTTCTTGATCTTGGCCGTTTTCTTTTAGGTAGTCTGTATATGCTTCTAATAGAGTAGAGAAAAACTCCGGCTGTTCTAGGGCTATCCACGCGCCGGCTTGTAGCTTTGCTTTCTTTGCTAGTGTTGTAATGTTTGCGTTCATTCCCATTCCTAGCGCTTTTATAACTTTGTATATGTCTTCTTCTGTCTTGGTGTTGGCCAGTAAATCCGCTTCGTAATTAAATCTATACGGCTCAAATGGCCCATAATCAAAATTATTCTCGTATAGCTGTTCGCTTGTCCATTGTCCGGCGCTATAGGCCAATTCGTCTATTAGCATGCCGGATTCGCTGTTTTGGATCTTTGCTTTCTCTAGGTCTTTTTGTGTAAGTGTTATTTCCATATAATTTATAAGATTATTTCTTCAGGTACTCCAAAGAAAATGATTGATAATAGTCCGAGAGTAAATATAGTTAGTGCTGTTAGTAAGATAATACGTTCTAATTTTTTTTCTTCCATAGTTTTTATTATGTTAATTTTATAATGTCGCAATAGTCCGGTAATTCTACTAGGGATATTTTGCGATTATATCCGTTGTAGCAAATTTGAGAATAATAACCTTGTGCGCTATATCTTTCTACAAACTTTGCTAGTGCTTCTTTTGCTTGTTTTAGTGTCTTGTAATATGGATCACAAGATATATCTATATTGTCCGGTGATAGCACTCTATATTTCATTTTATAATTCCCTTGGATCTTGTCCGGTGCTTATGAGTTCCGGACAAGGTGCAAGGCATAAACGTTTTTAATAATTAAACATAAGCTTTAATTGTGCCTGATTCCTTTTACTACTCGCAACCAAGTGAAAGCTTCGTTGATTGCTTCTTGGTTGGTATTTCCTACGGCTATGGCTTTGCCGTTGAAAATTGCTACCCACTTTTTCATAAACTTTAGATATTTTATTTGCATGTGTATGTTTGTTATGGTTAATAATATGTGCATAGTTCAACCCACCTATGCATATGGTATATGGTATACTAGATGTATTGATTAAGCAACTGTGGATAAGTATTATATCACAAAATTGTACCTTGTGTCAAATGTTGGTATTTTGAACCCTTGTAAAATAAGGATATTTTATTTTCTTTTTTGATGTGACATGTTGGAAGGTATATATATTTTTTAAAAAATATTTATATTTTATAGTGTTATTTTATTTTTTTTTACCTATTTTTCGCTCTTTTTTGAAGTCTTATTTATAATACATTATTTTTTTTTTTTTATTTAATGATTAAATAAATGAACTTATTCATATGTGCAAACGCAGTAAGACCTCAAAAAAGAAAATAAAATATCCTTTGTTTATCAGACGTTTTTTTGGCTCTTTTGACAAGTAGTGAATGGATGTGGCACAATACACGTTTTTAGGCTATTTTTGGCATAGATCCGGCACAGAATAGACGTTTCACGTGAAACACTTTTGGCTAGTTGTGGTATAATATTGTCGATATTGCCGATTGTGTCAAGGCTTTTTGGTATTATATGCTTATGGCATAAGGATATATCGTTTACGTGTTCAACAATTTATATTGTGGGTTAGATAAGTTGTGGGACATTTTGGCATATATGAGTAAACCAACGCGCTACAAGGCGATTTAAGGCCATCTAAATATTGTAAATGATACAATGTGCCACTATACTATATACTAACCGCCACTATTGCCGTGGCTTACTATGTTTTATTTTATAGGCTTATTGTGTGAGCATTATATATAGTGCATAGAATTGATCGCGAGGGGGTAGCCGGCCACCGGAAGACGACCCCCACCCCTTTTTTCTAAGTACTATATATGACTTTCACAAAAAATACCCCATTTTCGAAAAGGGGGTACACCCATCCCGATTAATGGTTCATTTTCATTTCCTAAATCTCAAAAATCTTGCGCCGTAATTTTTAGCATTTGACTAACAAGGTGTCTTGTGATACACTGTCTATATGGAACTAGAAATATTAAAACAAGAGTTTGAGAATTTCAAAATTAAAAATGGAAATTATCCGGCTACCCTAGATATAACAACCCAAAATGGGTTTTCCTTTTCGGCAAAAACAATACAACGCAGAATGGGTGGAATTGTAAATATTAGAAAAAATTTTGGATTAGAAATAACTGATTTTACAAAAGGATCCATTCGCGCAGATAAAGCGCTAGCATCTAACAATAAATCTTTTATAGAACAAGAAAAAATATATAAAAAACTTCGCCCTATTTTTGGAGAATATTATATACATCAACAATCGCCCTATGGAGATTTTGGTAGACAAAGAAGTGATTTTAAAATACATCACAAACAAGGACATTTATATATAGATATTTTCTATGCCAACAGATATGAGTCTATGGTGGGCTGTATCAACGCAAAATTAAAAAAATTCAATCCAGACATTATCTGGGGGGATATTATATTAGTTAATACAAATAAACTTTTTAATGATAGAATACCTAAGCTAATCGAACAGAGGAAAACCCCATTACCTAAAAACATAAAAGTAATGTCAGAGCAGCAACTATTTGATTATTTATCAAATTTAACAGCCATAAAACAATGGACGTAGAAAAACTAAAAGCTATCGGTGAATATCTCCTAAAGGGTTTAACAGAACAAGAGGCTTGTGTATTAGTTGACATACCCTGGACCACTTATCTCAAACAAAAAGAACACGATGAACCTACCCGAATCTATATCGAAAAGCTTGTCGTGAAATTTAAACTTAAACATCTTGAAGTAATACAAAAAACATCTTCTGAAAAAACTTCAATGTATCTTCTGGAAAAACTTCGCCCAAAAGAATTTGGAAATAACAAACAAACAGATGGTCCGACAATAAATATTATCAGCGCAATAATAAAGTCTATTCAAAATGACCCAAGTAATAGCATCATCTCCTTCAATCGTGGTGAGCGACAAAAAGAAGAAGAGCAACCTAGAATCCTCGAAGGAGCAACCATCCTCGATTAAACAAATGTTCCTCTCAGAAGAGGAGTCAGATTTTTATAATAATTTAAAGAATCCTACATGGAGATTGAATAATCTTTACTATATCGTTGACAAGCACGGTAAGAAAATAAAATTCAATCCAAACTGGGCTCAAGATAAAATACTCAAAAACCTTTGGTTCTTCACCATCATCCTCAAGGCCAGACAGCTCGGTATAACTACATTCTTTTGTATTTTATACCTAGACCAGATTCTTTTTAAGGCAAACAAAACTGCCGGCATTATCGCTCACACTGATGGAGATACAAAGAAAATATTTACTCGTATAAAATATGCCTGGGAAAACCTGCCGCCCAATCTTCAGGAATCAATCGGACTTCCTTCAACTGACTCCGTAGGTGAAATGAAGTTTCCAAATGGCTCCAGTATCTTCGTGGCACGTTCTACAAGAGGATCTACATTGCAGTATCTTCATATATCAGAATTCGCAAAAATCTGTGCCAAGTATCCAGAAAAAGCAAGAGAAATAGTGACCGGTGCAATCAACTCAGTGGAGAAAGGTAACTTCATTTCAATCGAAAGCACCGCTGAGGGTAAAGAGGGCTACTTCGCAGAGTACTGCATGGAGGCTCAACAATCCGAAGTAGAAGGCAAGCAACTCTCTGAGTTGGATTTTAAATATTTCTTCTTCCCATGGTGGGAAGAATACTCATACCGATTGAAACAAGGAAACACAATCACAAAGGAGTACTTGGATTACTTCGAAAAGCTAGAGAAGGTCCATAACATTATACTTGATGTAGAGCAAAAGAACTGGTACATCGCAAAGAAGAAGAAAAATGATGAGGATATGTACCGGGAATATCCTTCAATCTGGGAAGAGGCCTTCATGGCTCAAATCGAGGGAGCATACTACGCGCAACAGATGCAACGTGTCTATGAAGACAACAGAATTCGAAATGTTCCGTATGATTCTAGGTTTCCGGTGCTTACATATTGGGATTTGGGGGTCAACGATTTCAATGTGATTATTTTTGTTCAATCTATTGGAAATGAGATTAGGTTTATTGATGAATATCACAATCATGGCGAGGGGTTGGCTCATTATGTGCAGGTTTTAAAGGACAAGAAGTACAATTACGGAGCGCATACGTTTCCTCATGATGTCGAGGTGCAGAATTTAGACGAGCAGGGGAAAACAAGGCGGCAGACATTAGTGGATCTAGGGATGTCGAACATTAGGACAGTGGCAAGGACGAAAGATATCAACGATGACATCGAGGGGGTGAGGAAACTGTTCTCTAGGTTCTACTTTGACGAGCAGAAGTGCCAGAAGTTGATTGAAGCGTGTCAAAATTATAAGAAAGAGTGGGACGACAGGTTGGGTCAGTTTAAAAATAGTCCGAAGCATGACAAACATTCGCACTTAGTGGACCCATTAAGAAACTTGGCGAGAACTTGGAGTCAGCACATGATCTCTGATGCCAAAGGGGAGGTGAAGATAAACAATTTCTTCTAAAATAGTTATCCACATATTGTCCTTTTTATACACAGTATTGTATAATAAAGCCTATGAAATCCATACTAACAGAAAAGTACACTCCATCAGATCCAATAAAATATTCCGATGAGGAAAATCTTTACGTTGGAAAAATTCTTGCAAGACTTTTACAAGCTAAAACTTCGCGCGACAACATACACACAGAATTTAATGGCAAAACATATTTAGAGTGGTTTAGGAATAATGAAGAGATAGCAAACACCACAATTTTAACTACATCAGAAAATAAAGACCTTGCTGTCCATTCTGGAACTGTTGAGCAAAAACTTTTGGCTGTCATGGCTGAAATAAACAGACTCAACCTTACTGGTGAAACTAGAGTGTTTGACCAAGAAAATAACGAGCTACAAGAGCTTGGGATGGCTATCACTGACATAGTGCATAAAACAGAAGAGGTAGAGGAATCTGTTTCAGTAGCGAATCAAGAAAAGAAATTAATGAGGCAACTTGAGCTTTTGAAACAGGGCACAGTTTTTATACAAGATAACTGGGTGAAGAGATGGAAGACTGAAAAAACTTTAAAAGGAAAATTTGATGGAAAAATAAAAGGAGTAGAGTGGACAGATAAATTGGTAAAAGTTTTCGATGGACCAGTGCGAGATATTCTTTATGGTCCAGGAGTTTATCTTGGAAACAATAAAATGTTTGGTACAAAAGGACAGCCATTTATCTTCACAATGAAAACTGAATCGTATGAAGAAAAGAAAACTCGATTCGGGATGAAAGACAAAAAAGGGAAACATGTTTGGGAACGATGGGAGAATGTTCCAAAGAAAGTAGTTCCACTTTTTGACATTGAAGCAATTCCAAATGCAACACTAGGAGGGGGTTGGGGAATTTCAGATGTTGATAATGATATGGTGCAGGAGATTCATTACCAGGATGAGATAAATGATGAGTATCAGATATTCTTAAATGGTATACCAATGCTTCCGGTGGGATTCCCTCTTTCGGCCATAACTCCAGGTGGCATGTTTAATATTGAAATGCAAGTGCTTCAGGTTATCAATCCGTTCTTTCCTTATGGAAGAAGCTTTATCGCTAAGACAGAACAGCTTTCAAAACTTCTCGATGAGATGATCAGACTGCTTTTGTTGAAAACTCGGAAATCAATTCATCCACCCTACGCTAATATATCTGGAAAGGTTATTAGTGAAAAGTCGCTAATGCCAGGAGCAATATCTATGGGTATTGATCCTGGGGCGCTGGTGGCAATTGGGCAGGAGGGCCAGGGTGCCACTGCATCGGAATACCAGATGTTACGCGAACTACGAGAAGGTATCGATAGGGTTACAATATCCCCTCAATTTCTTGGAGAGGCAGGTAAGAGTGGAACTACAGCGACTGAGGTGGTTACCCTTCAACAGCAAGCACAAAAAACTATTTCACTTATTATTTTCGCATGTGGGATGCTGGAGAAGAAAGCACAATGGCTTCGCACAAACTATGTCATTGCAAATTACTTTGAACCAATAGGAACTGAGGTAGACGACATGCGTGAGAAGCTTGTGAATATCTACCGTACAATGTCTACGAAAACTTCAATACCAGATAGGGGTTCAGGGGTAAGAAAAATCATACCTATGGATGGAGTAGACATGACCCCAGAAGATATTTATGACGAAGAACAATATTCCGATACTCCAAAGACTGAGGTGGGAAGACGATACACTCGCGAGGAACTTGGGATGGACCCACTGCAAGTACTTTATATAGATGTTAATATTTTAAAAAATTGTAAGTATATATTCTTTTGTGAAGTAGAATCAAAACCAAGAGATACATCAGTTAATGCAAAGTTAATGTTCCGAGAAGAGCTTCGAGATATTCAGGCTATGATGAACATGGGCTCCAGACCAAACATGGAAGAATTAGAAAAAGCTTATGCTACAGTTTGGAATAAGAGAAAAGAAAAACTATTCGGTAAAGCGGCCACAGCACAAGAAATGGCACAAGAGGCTAGTCAAGGAGGGGGTAATGTTTTAAACGACAACGCACCTCAACTTCAGCCGGACTTAGAAGGAGCAACTCCATAAAATATGAAAAAAACGAGCTACGGAAAAACCGAACTCAAAAGAATAACCTTCCTACTTGAGGAAAGTATTCCAAAGTCCCAACAAGAGCGCAAGAAATATGTGGCTGATGTTGCGTTTTTTTATAGCACCATTTTTCGTGATAAGTTGAAACATTTTATTGGAATGCAATTAGAAGCACTTGCACAGGAAGGTCGACCATTAGTAGATGATCAGTTTATACGGAGTTCTATTTCGGTATTTCGGTTGATAGATGAGTGGATGGTGAATCAAACCACAGAACATATAGGTGATGTCGAAAACATTAGAAAAAATTTAGATGGCGATGAAGATTTTATTAATAAGTTAAAAGAAAATTATGAAAATTAAACAAACAAACGCAGAAGGTGAAGAAGAGGAAATCGAAGTGTCTACCCAAGCAGAGGTTGCTGTTATGGAGGCAAATCATAAAGCAGAGCTAGATGCTAAAGAAGGAAACCTTTCTAGTCTTGTAAGCGAAAAGAAGGAGCTGGAAGACAAGATTTCCAAGATGGCAACCGAAAATATGAAAGAGGATCACCCAAACTTTAAAGTCCTCAAAGATGCTCTTGGTAAAAAAGACGAAGAAATAAAGGGTATAAAGACCATTCTTGATGACGATAAAAAGCAGAGAGTGGCCGATGAGATGGATTCTCAAATTAAGATTGCATCAAGAGGTAATACCGAACTTGAGAAAAAGATTAATTTCCATTTAGAGAAAACTGTTATGGGATTACCAGAAGGTACAAAGGCAGAGCGACAGACTAAACTAGAAGCTGCATTTAAACTCGCAGCCGACAATTCAGGAGATGGTCCTGGAATCTTTGATGGAGGTACAAGTGGAGGAGGAAGAGGTGGGGGTGGGGGAAGTAGTGAGAGTACAAATGAATTTAGTTCAAAGGAAAAAGCTCTCGGAGCGAAGCTTGGTCTGAGCGATGCTGATTATAAAAAGTATGGGGCGCGTGTCTCTAAAAGAAATTAAATTATATGGCAAATAAAACAAAAGTAGAAAAAGAAGAAGAACGAAGATTAGCTCTTACTCAAGAAGAGCGAGATGCTGAAGATGCACAAGAACCTCCAAAGAAAGCTGACACAGTTGAAATTTCAAAAGAAGATTTCAATAAGTTGATGGAGAAGTTAGATAGGCAAGCAAAGGATATTGATATTCTTTACAAGAGTGCAGATAAAAATGCAATGGCTAAAGCCCTTAATCAAGGTGGAGAAGTTTTGATTAAGAAGGTTAATCTTTGGACATGGGATAATACTGGGGTGATTGTCATTGGTACAGAATTGAAAACAAATAGATGTGAGGTTGTTATGGGAAAGTGGTATGAAGACCAGAGTGTAGCTGTGGCATTAGAGAATGGTGAAGTATTAACAGTTCCTTATATTGAATTTGCTAGAAAGATTCTTAATAAGATTCCAGCTGAAATTATCTCTACCAAGAAAGAATATGATGCCAATAAAAAAGAAATTATTATTTACAAAGTCCAGCTTCCAAATGGAAAGACACTGGAAATAAACTCCTCATTCATTAATTAAATCTATGGAACAATATATAAATGATAAAAAAATAGTAGCTACAGTAAATCTTGAAGAAAAGACCCCAATGAATAATGATATGGTGCAAGTCTGTTTCGAAGATTTAACTAAGGAAGTAATGCCGAAGGTTAGGTTTGAGCTTCTTGTTACTAATGAACCTTCTAATGCTTCCGATGAAATGCAAAAATTAAAGGCGCGCGTAGGTGCTATTCTTTTTGGAACATTGCACGAGTATGGTATCAAGTGGGGTGAAGTGAATAGCATGAGTGATGCTATGGTGGACTTGGTGAATAACGGCTTCAAAAAAGCTAGTGATGTAAAGTGGGGGTATGAGAAAGAGCTTATTCCTTTAATAGAAGTTAATAAGGTTTTAGTTGAAGATCATGGAAAACAAGCAAACGATACAAATGTATCTAGCACCACAGGAAGTGGACCTGATACAGAAGATAAGGGATAAGTACCAATTTGGGGAGATAATAATAGAGTGCCGGGATGGACTTCCTTTTCGGATAGGACAGACGGTAGTCTATGAGAAGTTATCCACATATTAGTATTGCTATACTTTTTATTTGTTTGGTTGTATAATGATTGAGTAAATCTCACGGAAAACCCGAGGATTGATATCAGATTAAGTTCTGGTTTCAAGCCTTGGGTTTTTTTGTAAGATAAATATTTTCTGCCGAAAGGCACCACGACATGAAAAGTCGTTTAACACACAGGAGATAAGCGAATCATTATTAACATGATAACTAAATAATGAATAAATAAATTATTTAGCAATATATGGCATTTATAAAATGGAAAGGAAAAACAAAGACAGAGTGGTTTCCAGTAACCACTTCAACAGCTCTTGCAAAAGGTACGCTTGTTGAATTTACTTCTGGATTAATCGCTGCTGCTGACGCTGATGAAACAGCGGGAGGTGTTCGTGGGGTTTTAGCAAAAGCTATCGTTGCTGGTGATGCAGACTACGCAAGTGCTCGTAAGGTTCCAATCTTGGTCCCTGTAGAAAAGCACGTTGTTTGGGAGGCAGATGCTACTGGCACATTCGTTGCTACAGACATTGGAGCAGAATACGGAATTTCCGATTCTGGAACCGTTGACAAAGCAGAAACTACTACTGTTCACTTCTTAGTGACTGAATTTGTTTCAGCTATAAAGGTTCGTGGATACTTAAAGATCAATGGGTCTTTTTAACAATTAATTAATAGAATAAAAAAATATGGAACTCTCAATAGCAAATTTACCTGATTTCGTTCGAAATGCAGAAATCCTTTTCCTTAAAGGATTAGATGCAGTGCCTATGGCAGCGCGAGAATCAGGGATCTTCCGAGTAGATAGTATTCCAGATCATGTCGGTAATACCAAAGAGTATACTGAAATCGATCTTGAAGAATACGCTAAGAGGAAATTAGAAGGCGACCAAGCAGTACGCGCAAGGGTACAGCAAGGTTACAGCAAGATTGGTACACTTTACCGTGTAGCTCTCGATATAGGTATTACTTACGAAATGAGACATTACAACAAGTATGTTGATGTCATCACTCGTTTGCAAAACCTTGGACAGACTGTTGCAAAAAGAATGGAACTCGATCTTTCACACAGACTCACTTTTGCCAACGCCACATCTTATGTAGATATGGATGGAGTAACTGTTGATACTACTATCGGAGACACTCTAGCTCTAGCTTCAACAGCTCACACTGTTCGTGGTTCAGCTACAACTTTCAGAAATCGTTTATCCAATAACCCATTGTTCTCTCGTGGATCATTGGAGGGTATGGAGCAAATGATAACTGAAAATAGTATCAACCAATTCGGTGAAAAGGTTGTTATTCCTTATGACATCATTTGGAGTACTGAAGATGCAAACACTGTAAACACAATAAAAGAATATTTGAAGTCAACTGCTTCTCCAGATGCTTTAAATGGTGGAACAGTGAATGTATACCAAGGAAAGTATAAGCACGTTATTCTTCCACGCGTAGCAACTACTGCTGCCGGTGCGAACGATGCAACGAAAGCAAAGTACTGGGGTCTAGCTTCATCTACAAACAGTCAAGGTATCTTGGCTATTAATGAAGAGGCACACCTTAAAGCAACCTCTTCAACTGGTTCAAATACTGAATTCTCTACTGAGGACTGGAACATGGGCGCGACAGGTGGATATTTTATAGTTGTGCCCGGTGCAAGATTCTTCGCAATCTCACTTGGAGATGGTTCTGCTTAGGTTTTATAAGGGTTAAATAGAAAGTACATTGACAATTCCATAGATACGTTCTAAAGTTCTAAATATAAGTGGTTGCAATTTATTCAAAAAAGTATATACTATATTTATGAATAAATTGTGCAAGCAATGTGGATTAGAATTTAAGAAAAACAAAGATGAAGCAAATCATGATTGGATTTCAAGAAAGTTCTGCAGAAGAGAATGCTATCTAAAATTCAGAACAATCGGTCCAAAAAGTAAAATTTGTATCATCTGTAAAAATGAATATTTCAGAATAAAAGAAATAACAAATTTACAATGGATACAAAGTAATTGCTGTGGTATTCCTTGTCGAAAAATTCATCTTAAAAATATAAATACTGGATTTAAAAAAGGACATCCAGTTTATTCTAAAAAGGGTAGATTTAAAAAAGGAATTATTCCTTGGAACAAGGATAAGGTTTTAGTTAATCCTTTCTTAAAAAGAAGACAAAGAATGTATAGTTTACATGTCTATAAGAAATGGAGAATATCTGTCTTTGTAAAAGATAAAAAAACTTGTATTCATTGTGGTATAAGGAAAGTACCATTACAAGCAGATCATATAATTCCTTGGTCTTATATTGTTTTTAAAAATAATATAAGGACAGTTAAACAAGCAAAAATGTGTTTAGAACTTTGGGACGTATCAAATGGAAGAACTCTATGTATACCTTGTCATAAGAAAACACCAACGTATGGTAAATCTTTGAAAAGATATATAATTGAGGTAGGTCAATTAGTAAATTAAAAACTTAAATGGTTTAGGGTTATGAGAGAGTAAATCTCTTTAGGACGGTGGTGGACTTCTAAATCGAAAAAAAATATGCCTTTATATTCAAAGGACGCGGGTTATGGAAGACAAACAATTTCTTCTGCAGCAAATCCTACATTGTCTGGAAAGACAATGATTGTAGGAAAAGCTGGATTAGCAAACAGGAGTATGGTTACTCAACTATTTGGACCTGATGCTGATGGTGCTGTACGATACTTTGCAACAGTAGATGCAGCGATAAGCGCTTGTACTGCTGGAGCAGGTGATACAATCTATGTCCTTCCTGGACATACAGAGACTGTTACAGCTACAAGTATCGCTCATGACGTTGCAGGTGTTCGAGTTGTTGGATTGGGATATGGTTCTATGCGACCTACTTTTACTTTTAGTAGTGCCGCTGCAACTATTACAGTTTCAGCTGATAATGCTAAATGGGAAAATTGTAGGTTTATTGCAAACTTTGCTGATGTGGTTAGTGCTTTTACATTAACTACTGCGATAAGTTGCCATGTAGAAAACAACTACTTCCTTGATACTTCTTCTATCTTGAACTTCTTGGTTTGTGTCACTACAAGTGCTACAAATAATCAGTCTGATGGACTACAGTTTACAAGTAACTATGTTTACTCACTTCCAGCAACTGCTGGTGCTGTCGTTTCTATTCTTGCAAACGAGCTTCGTGTGCAAGTTTCAGACAACATTGTAGACAAAGCTGCTACAAACAATGCTGGACAGTTAATCACACTATCTTCAAAGATAGTCGGTGGTGTAAGAATTATGAGAAATGTATTAACTGTAACTGGTGCCGCTGGTACTACAGTTGGTATCCTGTTCACAGGTTCTGGAACTTCAAGTTCTGGTATCTGTGCATATAACCTCGTAAACTCTTTAGATACTACTACTGCATTACTTGCTACCGCTGGTACAAAGATTTCTTTCCAAGAAAACTATGTATCTGGTGCGGTGGATGCTTCTGGTACACTATTCCCTGCTGCTGATAACCCAGCTTAGTCACTTTTGTGACTTTACTCGCATCCTTTCGACCGGGTGCGGGATAAGGTCATGAACATTATAAATCTAATGCAAAAAAAAATATGAAAAATTATTTAAAAGAAATAGCCTTGTTCACTGCTAAAGATGCTACTGGAACTTCTCTAGTATATCCTGTGTCTGATTGGCAACATGTAATGTTTTGCCTCTCTTCACAAACCAGTGCCAACTTTACAATTAAATTCCAGGGATCTTTTTCAGATACAGCTCCAACTTTTAGTTCAGCTCAATCTGCTACTAATAGATGGGATTATATTCAAGTAAAAGATTATCAAAACAATGCTGCCATAGATGGAGACACTGGGGTGGCTTTTGCTGGAACAGATGATGTGCGGATGTTTGAACTCAATACTAATGGATTGAAGTACATAGCTGCTACTATTACAGCTCGTGCTGCAGGATCGGTTAATCTACATTTATCAGGATTTAATAACCAATAAAATTATGTCTACTCAACAAGAATTAGAACTTGCTCAAGAAAAATTGAGTGACATAATGACTGCTATAAATCAAGAAAATTTAGCATTAGAAGATAGGAATAAAGAAAAAGAAAACACTATTAAAGAATTAGAATTACTTAAAAGTGATATAGAGAATATAAAAGAAGAAGAAAGAGATGCCTTAAATAATTTTAAGGACAATAAAGAATTACAGAACAAACAAATTTTACAACTAAAGGATAATATAAAAGAAAGTATTCAAAAATTTGAAGAAGAAAAACTAGAAAAAGAATCTATCTTAAATATTTTAAGTCTGGAACTTGAAAAATTAAAAGGGCAAGACAAAACTATTAAAGATGAAATTGATTCAAAAAACTCAGAACTTCTTAATTTAATTGTGGAAAAATCAAAGGAGTTACAAAAATTAGAAGATGATATTTTTAGTAAAAAACAAGAAAAATCAAGTGTTGATATTGAGTTAGCGGGGGTTCAGAAAGAAATAGATTTATTGGGCCTAATAGCTAAAAAAGAATTATTGAATGAGATTGAGGAGAAGACTAAAGACAAAGAGAGAGAGTTTTATAATTTAAATGATTTAATTTCCACAAAAGAGTCGTCAATCACTGATCTTGATAAGTATATATCAGGTCTTTTCCAAGAGAAAAAAGATTTACTACAACAAGTGAATGAGACTAAAAAAATACTAGAATTTCAATCATTGGAAAAAGATGAATTCATTAAAGCTAAATTCATTCTTCAGAAAGACAAAGAAGCATTAGATCAACGAGAAGAACTTATTAAAGAAAAGTATCAAGCAGCAGGAGTTAATTATAGTTAGAAATTATGGCAAATAAATACATAAAAACAGGTGAATATAGACAATGTTTTTGTTGTAAAAAACAAATGTATTTAATGCCTTGCGAAATTAAAAAAAACATTAAAAGATATTGCTCAAAAGTATGTTATTCTAAAAATAATATAAATAGTGGTACTTTTAAAAAGGGACATATAAAGTCAGAAGCAACTTGTAAAAAAATAAGTATTGCAAATAAAGGACAGAAGTCTTGGAATAAAGGAAAGAAGTACTCAGAAAAATTTAAACTTAAATTAAGTTTAATACATTTAAAAATAACTAAAAAAGGTTCCGAAAGTCATCTTTGGATAAAGGATAGAACTCAATTAAAAAAGTCAGACAGAAAGTGGAAAAACTATGCTTATCAAGATTGGGTAAAAATAGTAAAAAATCGAGACAACTTGAAATGTCGAATCGCAGACACTAACTGTGATGGTCGTTTAGAAGCACATCATATACTTAACTGGGTAGATTATCCTGAATTAAGATATGAGGTTAACAATGGTATAACACTATGCCACGCTCATCACCCTAGAGGTAGAGCGAAAGAGAAGGAACTAAGTCCGTATTTTATGGAATTAGTAACATCAAGTAAACACTTTTGAGAAAAGATACAGTTTGGACAAATAAACCAGGAGGATATATACAAACCCTTAGTCCAACTGGCTACGATGTTCTTATCAATGGCACAGATCGCTATTTAAATTTCGCGGCTGTTTCAGGATCTTCCGGCTATGGTTTCCGTGATAATGCTGGCACTATGGAGTTTAAGAATTCCGGGGGTTCTTGGGCTGCGTTTGGATCTGGAGATGTAGTAGGCCCAGCCAGTGCTACAGACAACGCTATTGTAAGATTTGACAGTACCACAGGAAAACTAATACAAGACTACACTTCAGGGGCACCAACTATCTCTGATACAGGAGCTGTAAATATCCCACTCACAACAGGTAACTCTTTCGTGGTAGATACAGATGTTTTAGTGGTAGATGCTACAAATAATAGGGTTGGTATTAACACAGCAAGTCCAGGAAACATGCTTTCGTTACGGAGCGGTACGGGGGGAGATGACAGTATTCCTGCCCTTGGTGTAAATGGTGGAAAATTTGGAATGTTTAATGCGCAGGCTGGAGCAGCATTATATGGTTTAATCCAAGGGGTACTTGGGACAGGTAATGTTTTCATGCAAGTTCAGAGAGTAGACGGAACTGCCACCGCTTATAATCTACTTCTTCAACCTACCGCAGGCAGAGTCGGCATCGGCACCATCTCTCCAACAGCAGTCCTCCACATTAAAGCAGGAACAGCGACAGCAAGCACAGCCCCTCTTAAATTTACTTCAGGGACATTAAATACAACAGCTGAGAGTGGAACTTTTGAGTTTGATGGAACAGATTTTTATGTTACAATTTAAAAATATGAATAGACTACCCCCAATGTTAGGAAAAAAACATAAAACAGAGACAAGTATTCAAATGAAATTGTCGGCTATTAAAAGGGGGATTTCAAAAGAAACACGAGATAAAATGAATATTGAAAGAAATAAAAAATATAAAAGTGGAGAGATAATACCGTGGAACAAAGGCAAAAAAGGTAGAATGAAAAATCACAATACTAATGGATTAAAAAAAGGACAAGGTTGGAATAAGGGTAAAAAAATAGGATTTATTCCTAAAATGGCATTTAAAAAGGGTGATTTAAGAATTACTGGGGAAAATAATAATGCGTGGAAAGGTGGAGTTACTCCACTTAATCGTAAAATTAGGGGCTCTATTGAATACAAACTTTGGAGAACAGCAGTCTTTGAAAGAGATAATTACACCTGTATTTGGTGTGGAGACAATAGTGGTGGAAATCTAAATGCAGACCACATAAAACCATTTTGTGATTACCCAGAACTAAGATTGGCTATTGATAACGGAAGAACACTTTGCCTTAGTTGCCATCGAACAACAGATACTTATTTTAATAATTATAAAAAGAACAAATAATATGCCAACACGATATAAAATAATTACAGATGGTCAAGACCAGTCAATGACTGCAAAAACTATTACATTAAAAGCTGGTAGCACCACTGTCGCACCATTGAAATTTTTAAGTGGAGCACTTCTAACTTCACCATTAGCAGGAGCTATAGAATTCCTTACAGATGCTTTCTATGGAACTATTACAACAGGTGCTGCACGAAGAACCTTTGCTTTCTTGGAGAGTCCCACCTTTACAGGTACAGTAACTTCACCAGCTTTCATCGGCGGAGTACAAAATCTCTCAGGTGCAGGGGCAGCGAACGTGACGCAACTTGCTACAGCTATCACTACTACTGGAGTCGGGGACGCTATCACGCTAGCCAACGGTGTTTCGGGACAAACCAAAACAATCTTCCACGATGTAGACGGCGGTTCATTTGTTTTAACACCTACAACAAAAACAGGCTGGACAACATTCACTTCCACTGTGGTTGGAGAATCGATCACGCTTTTATACACGACTACAAGAGGTTGGATCATAACAGGTTCATATCTTGGAGTAATTGCACCTTAATAATTAACAAAAAACATTATGGATAAATATACAAAGAAGGACGAAAATACAATAGAATTTGAAAAGACAATCCCACAGGAGATTATTCCTGCAAAACAAGAAGTCAAACAATATGATTATGGCTTTCTGAAGACACAAAAAATAGCTGTAGAGAAAGATTTAGCGAACATCGTAACTCGTCATGCAAAGGAAATAGAAGTAGCACAAGCGAATGTAGACGAAGTAAACACGCTTCTTTTAGAAGCGGATAAATTAGGGATAATAGAAAAGGTCGAAGAAGTTTTGCCAGTAGCACCAACTGAATAAGCATTACCAGTAGATATTGTGAAATAACAAACAGTCGTATGGTAAAAAGAGATAACACACAAGAAATAAACGCAGGAATAGCAATAGCTCTGGCTAAGACTGCAAGCGACACAGCAGTTCAGGTGGCAAAAACTGCTTCTGACACAGCGGCAGGATTGGCTGTTAAAACCGCTGAAATGAGTGGTGATGTAACCTTCATTAAAGGTGAAATTGTGGCTTTGTCTAGGGATATAAAAGACGGGTTTTCAGCAATCCACACAAGACAAGACGTAGCTAATGGTAGAACAAGCAAATCAGAATTGGCTATAAGTAATGTAGAACTTCAAAAACAAACCAACGTTCGAAACATAGCTGACCACGAAACAAGATTAAGAAATACTGAAATCAAAATAACTACCTACACAGGGGCATTGATGGCTTTGCAGTTCGCCATTGGACTGTTCCTTTGGTTTTTAGGGAGATAGTATTATAAATTAAGTAGATATAAAATTATGAATGAAGATTTAAATAATGGAATAGAACAGTTCTATGAGAACTACCAAGGTGCTTCTGATTTAAGAACAGAAGAAGAAAAAGCCAAAGACTTTAACCAAGAGGAGTTCGTGGCTAGTGCTGGACCAGTCGACTGGATAGAAAAATCACCAAATCAATGGCGGTCTTTCCCAGAGCTTAACCAATTTTACACTTTAAAATGTGTTAGCTTCACTATCGCTAAACTAGCTCTTATAAACCTATGGCTAAAGACTAGGGAAACACTCAAGTTCAGCCCAAACTCTATTTATAAGTATCGTTCAAATAGTCCATTAGGCGGAATGGTAGGCGATGACGCTTTTAAGATATGGAGAGACACAGGTATCTCGCTAGACATAGTCTGTAAAAGCGACCAAGTTAGAGAAGAAGACGCATACGAAGTATCAGACTTTGCCAAAGAAGTGGCTAAAGGTTTCAAACTAGGCAACTACATAACTATTACAGAGAAAGATTTTGACAGGGTAGCCTCTACAATCCAAGCCACAGGCAAGGGGATTATGGTGTGGTTCTACTTTACTGCAAGGGAATGGAGCCCTGAGATACCTAGAGTTTTAGACAATCTGTCTAGCCCGTATGAGGGACAAGCCTCAAGGCACTCAGTAACTGCTGTGGACTATGGTCTAAAGAATGGCGTAGAGGTTCTAAAAATAGAAGACTCAGCACACTTTGGAAGCAAGAGCGTCAGGTACATAACCAGAGATTTCTTTACTAAAAGAAACTTCCTGATTAAATACCCTATGAACTTTAGTTATGAAGATCCTCAAGTAATTCCCCCAGTTCCACCGGTAGTGCCCCTTAAACTAACCAAGACCCTAAAATTTGGCATGAACGACAAAGAAGTAAAAATCTTGCAACAGATTCTACGAGCTAAAGGATTCTTTCCTTCTAACTTACCTACCACAGAAAACTTTGGTCCAATTACACTCAAAGCAGTAAAGGATTTTCAGAAAGCTAACGGGCTAACCGATGATGGTATAGTCGGTCCAGCAACTCGCACACAGTTAGAACAGAATTAAGTTATCCACAAAAGCTATGTACACAGAAGATGATAAGTATATAATTAGTTCATTCCCTCTTCCCGAAGAAGAGGACATTATAAATAACAGTATCAAAAAAATGTTCACAATAAATAGTGCCGACGTAAAATCAGCTTTAGTATCAGGTTTATTAACAATGGTACTAGCAATGGCAGGTTACCTAATAGGTGTAGGAGACCTTTTTGCAATAGATGTAAAAACTTTTGTTAACGTAGGAGCCTTGTCGGCTTTGACGGCTATTGTTTCTGTCACCAAATCGTTTCTAACTTCCAATAGCACTGGTAAGTTCGCAGGTGCAGTAACAATTAAATAAGTTAAGTCCACTACGGTGGCATAATTATGAAATATATAATTTTGTTTTTTGCCGTGCTTATTATTGTCCTATTGTTTGCCCCTCTTAGAGCATCACACTCTCAAGCCCAGATACCCTTAGAAGCCCAGGTTGAATTTAAAGAGGATATTAAGGAATATGCCAAGAGACGTGTTTTAGAGGTATTTGGCGAGAATCATTGGGAAGCGTTTAATAAGATAATATGGCGAGAATCTAAATGGAACCACCATGCACAAAACCCACGCAGTAGTGCATTCGGATTGGGACAATTTCTATCAAGCACCTGGAAGTCTGTTGGCTGTGTAAAAACCGAGGAAGAAAATATGCAGATAGATTGCACAATAAAATATATCAAAAAGAATTATCGCAATCCACAGAAGGCATTGGCTTTCCATAACCAAGTCGGATGGTATTGATGTATAATAAATGTAGGTGATTTCGCCCATCACAAAATGTACCTTCGCTATATAGCAAACTCTCAACTAACAACACAATAAAATTTTTGATAACTCCAATTCTCGGCGTGCACAACTTCCCTTGCGGAAGTTTTTGCATTTATCCACAGCCCCCCACTGTTTACTTTTTTTAAAAGGAATATAATTACTCAAACAACTCTAGTACATTCACAATGGAGGCAACATGCAAACGGTAAAGTACACCATCGGCTATTGCGTACGCTGTTCAGAAGACAAGTTGTACGCCAACAACGTCTGTCTCTCCTGTGCGAAACGCTGTTCAGAAGAAGAACAGACACGGCTCATGGCAATCATCCGTGAGACCTCTCTTGAAGTTTGGCACGGCGAAGACGGAGGGTAACTCTATGGGCTGGCACATTTCGAAGTATCGGCAACCTGTCACAACGACAGAGTTTGTCGAGGAGCAGGGTATCGTGTATGTGCTATGCCCGAAACATCTTCACGGCAAGCCCTATATACGATACCTGATAGTTGGGTATGATTTTATAGATGACCCAACACTACGCCAAATCTTTGAAGTACGACAGAAGTTTCGCCATGTGGTAATCCACTTTGTAAATTCTGTTTGTCCCAACTGCAAAGGAGGTCACGGTGGCAAGTAGGCAATCGCCTTTCATGCTGTACTGGTATAAGCACCGCGGACATTTTCACAGGAGGCGGAAAAATGCGAGACTTCACTCTCGGTACCTATCTCAAGTGGCTCGGCATCATTGCTCTCGGCATCATCGCCATCAACATGATGGCGTGTGCGAGCACGCCCGTCGTAGCTGTGGACTTCCCCAGTCCATTCCAGCTCGGACAGGTCGTCTGTGACACGAAGGACAAACCTGTCATCTTGATTGCCAACGGCAAACCACCCTCCGAGATTTATTTCGTGCTCATCCATGAACAAAAGCACGTTCAGCAAATTCGGAAAAGTGGCAGTTGCAAGAAGCAGTCGCGACGTTACAGGTTGGACCCAGACTTTCGCCTCGAACAAGAGGCTGAAGCCTTCTGTGCTGACATCGTGGCAAGGGTAGCTCGTCAAGGCAGAGACAAGGTAGACCTCAAACGAAGGGCTGCCATCGCACTTACAATGTACTCGGTGGGTAAAACCGCTGAAGAAATTGAGGCGAAGCTTCCTTGCTAAAATCTCCTTACTAAGGGGGTACAGATGAAACGCATTCTGCGAAGTCTCGGCACTGGTCTTGGATGGGTTGGTCTCTTCATTTGTTTCGTAGGACTTGTCCTATTCGAGAAAGGGGGTGATTGATCATCTCTGTCCCGACAGTAAACGGGGGTTACTACCTTACTAGACTTGGAGGCTACCATGAAAAAGGAACTCCAGATTAAGTTTAGTGAAACCGTGCTTTTCTTCGATGAAGAAGGCACGACCAAACTTCTCGGATTCATCTTGAAGTTTCTAACGAACAAGGAAGAACTGGCGGTACTCAACCTCCGCCCAAGGGAACGCATGGAAACTCCACAACCAACCATCGACTCGTAAGCAACGCATCTTAGACACGCCGATATGACGTGTCTTTGCTTTTAATATAGGTAATGAAGCCTACCACTGGTCTATTTCTAAATCAGAAGTTATCCACAGATTATTGCCTTTTAAATCCTATAGTTGTATAATAAACCCATAAAACGCCTCATCGAAAAACGAAGGGCATTAATAATTAATTTTTATTATGCCAACATATCAATACTCAACTTTACTTTCAGACGTTAATGCAAAAATTAAAGGCAAATCAGGGATACTGATCTCTGCTGTTTCTACTTTAAACCAAGGTGTCCGACAAGTTCTCTCTGAACTTGATTTAGTTTCTAATCGAAGACGATCACAACTTACCCCGAATCTATTTTCTGGTCTTTTTGAATATGCAGCACCAACTGATCTGAAGGGTTATGGAATTATAACTGTGCAAGACCAGACATTTTCTCACGCGAGGGATTGGAGCCTTGTACCCTTTGAACAGTTTATGCGCAGACAAGATGGAAACACTATTGCAATTTCTGATTATGATGGAGTAAGGAAAGTTCTTTTGAATACTGACAATCAAGATTCAAAAACAACTGTCTCAAATATGGATGCACTTACATCCGGTGGTGGCACATGGGGACCATTCGGAGATGTTACGGCCGGAGAAGTCTACCAAGATAAAGATAACTTTGTAGCAGGAAGTGGGAGTATTCGTTTCAATATAAATGCGGCGGCAGGTACTACTGCTGGAATAGTGAATAGCACTTTGACCTCATCGGACATGAGTGAATATTTCTTGCAAAATGGTCAAGCCTTTATTTGGGTTTATATTACTTCAACCACAAATCTTACTAATTTTATATTGCGACTTGGATCAAGTGCTAGTGCGTACAACTCAAAAACTTCGACTACACAAGCTGATGGCACAGCATTTGCTTCAGGTTGGAATTTACTTAGATTTGATTTATCTTCTGTAACACTTACAGGGGTTCCTGTTAATACAGCTATAACTTACTGTGCTATCTATATGACAAAGACAGCAGCCAAGGTAAGTGAAACAGCTTATAGATTTGATTTTCTCGTATTAAGGAGAGGCCAAGTAAACAACCTCTACTACTATTCATCTTTTGGATGGCAGACATCGGCTGGTGTGTATCTAAGAAACAGTACAGCATCTTCTGATTTACTTAATGCTGACGAACAGGAGTATGAAATTATCCTAGCAAAGTGTGCTGAGTTAGCAGCTGAAGAAACAGACGAAACTACTGTTTCAGAAAAAATGGCATCCCGATATAAAACATTGGTTAAAGAATATAAAATGAATCATGCCTCAGAATCCTTAATTATGATTAGTATTACTACAGATTTCATAAGAGTATAATTATATGCCAACAGGAATATTTAAAAGAACAGAAAAACATAGAAGTAACATAAGTAAAGCTCTTATGGGATATAAACATACTCAAGAGTTTAAAGATAAGATGAGTAAAAGGATGAAAGGTAATAAAATTTCACAAGAAACTAGAAAAAAAATAAGTGAATCTTTGACTGGAATCAAAAGAAAACCACTTACAGAAGAACATAAAAGAAAAATAAGTGAATTTCAAAAAGGAAGAACTGTTTCTTTAGCAACTAAACAAAAAATAAAAGAAAGTATTTTAAAAAATAAAGGATTTGGTAAATGGATGATAGGTAAAAAATTATCAGAAGAAACTAAAAGAAAACAAAGTGAAGCTCTTAAATTTGTTCCAAAATCAGAAGAACATAAGAAAAATATGAGTAAATCTAAAACATTAGAGTTGCGAAAACAGGTTAGAGAAAGAATGAAAGGAAGTAATGCTCCAAATTGGAAAGGAGGAATTACATCTATTCATGAAAAATTAAGACATTGTTTAGAATATAAATTTTGGCGAGAAGCAGTATTTAAAAGAGATAATTGGACTTGCATTGAATGTGAAAATAAAAGAGGTGGAAATTTAGAGCCACATCACATTATTTCCTTTTCTAGTATTTTGGCAAAAATAAGATTTCAATATGGTGTAGAAAACTTTTATGAAAATGCTTTAAAAGATAAATTATTATGGGATATAAATAATGGAAAAACATTATGCATAGATTGCCATAAAAAGACTAATAATTACGGGTATAGGGGTAACTTAAAATTAAGTCCTTATATAAAAGAATTAATGCAATAAAATGGCAAAAACATTTTCATATAAAAAATTACAGCAGATACGAGAACTTCAGATAGAAGAATTAAGGCTAATGCTACCGCTAGGAATGACCGTAGAATTTTTAAAGTTGGTGGAAATGAGAGTTCAAACTTTAATTATGGCCGGATTATTCGATGACGATATAAGGGGTGAAATTAAAAAATAACTTGAAAACTTTAACTTATACAATCGAAAATTTTAAGACTGGTCTCCACCTTCTTGAAGACCAAACAAAAGCTCCGCCTTCAAGCGCAAGGTATATGTCAAATGTTCAGATAACTGATCGTGGTGGAGTATCTAACCGCCCAGGCACTCTTCTTCTTGGTACAAACAACACCTCAGCTCTTAGCGTAAAGGGAGCCTTTGTATTTAAAAAATCTCAAGGGAGTGCTGAATATCCAATGAAAGCCTATGATACTTTCTTGGAATATTATCACGCTACTGCTGGATGGACTAGACTTAAGGCAGGGTTCACTTCAGCACAAGAATTCGGATTTGTATCATCCTTGGTTAATACTTCTAACCAGGATTATCTTTACTTTTGTAATCGCACGGAGGACTATCAACGCTGGAATGGTTCAGTGACACTTTTGAACGGAGCAGTCTTGGCAGCAGCTACAACAATAACCGTTGATTCCACTTTGAAAGATAACGTCTACTTCTCAGGCACAGCTTCTGCTAATGCCGCCACTACTGTAACTGCCCCCTCTGGAACCATCTGGTCCACAGATATGTGGAAGAACTTCATTTTACACATTGTCGGGACTGGAAAAGTGCGAAGGATAACTTCCAACACTGCCACCGTTTTAACTTTTGATACTCTAGGTGCTGGTCCAGGTAATGTAGCTTTTGAAATAAGGCAACTTGCCTTCCCTCTTTATAATATTGGAACTGTCGCTGTTGCTGGAACCACCACTCTTACGGGCACCAGCACCAACTTTCTATCAGTCTACCAAGTTGGAGACACTATCTATATCGATGGTGAAACTTCAAGAATAGTAGCGGCCATAGCAAGTAATACTTCTTTGACCAGCACCGTAGCTTTTGCTAATACTGCTAGTGCATTGAAACATAGACTCAAAAGAGAAATAATTTACGCTAATACAGTCATCGAATACACTGATATAGATTTAGCTACAACATTTACTGTTGGCTCGGCTCATGCTGGTTCTGATAATGTTGCTGTCACTTCTGTACCACGAATGTTCCCCGGCGCACCCAAAGGAAATAAGCTTGAAGCAATTCAAGGTAGAACTTATGTAGGTAATGTAAAATCAGCTGTGTCGAGAGATAGTGCTGGAGCTTTGCAGGGTTCAGACCAAGCTGGTTCTGTGTTTGTTTCTAATTTACTAGATCCAAGTAGGTTTACATTTTCAGCTACTCGGATTGCTGGAGAAGGAGACATAATAAATATGCCATACGGAGGTGGAGAAGTTACTGACATTAAGGGTCTGGAAAATGTAGCTTACTGCTACAAGAAGGGCTACATCGAATCTCTAAGGTACTCTCAAGATGCTAATGACTTTGCAATTCGTGAGCCACTTAAAACCGGTAAAGGTTCTTTAAATAAAGTTATCAAAGGAACTGATGACCATTACTTCATGACAACCGACAAACAGCTGACGAGTCTTGGACGTGTTAGACAAAAAGATATAACTCCTCAGTCTGAAAATATTGGGCTCCCAATTAAAAGACTTTTGGATGTGTATGACCATACTGATTTTAATGGGATAGAATATCGTAACAGAATCTATACCTGCCACAGAACAACTTCTGATGATACTTATAACAATGTTATTCTAGTTTACAACAAGCAATTAAAATCTTTTGAAGGAGTCTGGACTCTACCCGCTGGATACTTTTTTGAGTATCTAAATAATTTATATTACACCGAATCCAGTGGAGCGAATGTCTGGCAGATGTTGGTAGGTAGGTCTGATGTTTCTGGCACTAATACATTCCCTGTAACTTCGGAATGGAAGTCTAATTTCTTTAACCTTACGCCATTAAAAGTTTCCACACAAGCTATCAATAGTATTTTTCTGGAAGGATATATCACAAGTAATACCGCATTTACTTTTTCTTTGTATAAAGATTTTTCTGATGAGGCGGTAATTTCTTTCACATTTGGTGGGACCGAGGAAAATATGATAGTTGGCAATACAATCACAAGATTCATGGGTTCGACTAATCTAAGTTCGCAACCTTTAGGAACTGTTAGTGATCCAGACGCAGACGGGAACAGACGGTTCCAATTTTTGGTTTATTTTCCCTACATTTTTGGACAAACATTTTCTATCGGAGTACAATCAGAAGGTAAAGA
>Ga0163144_10005007_pt1 | contig 29571 bp, 22 predicted proteins | sample OliLak19BULKMAT1_FD_123175 | JGI IMG/M metagenome (GOLD analysis project Ga0163144, IMG submission 123175) | Freshwater microbial mat bacterial communities from Lake Vanda, McMurdo Dry Valleys, Antarctica - Oligotrophic Lake LV.19.BULKMAT1 | ecosystem: Environmental > Aquatic > Freshwater >...
CCTGGTGCCTTCTGCGCCCGCTGGAGCGGCGTTGTGCGTCCGCGCATCGGGGGCGAATATACCTTCAACACCGGCGTGGTCAGCGGCTGCCGCATCCTCCTCGACGGCCAAGTGGTCCACGACCAATGGAATGGCCGCAACGAGTGGACCTGGAGCAAGCCCGTCACCTTGGAGGCCGGCAAGCGCTACACCCTGATCTTCGAGACCCACGCCGTCGCCGGTCATGGCGGCGCCCGCCTGAAATGGAAAGGGCCGGGCTTCAAAGACGCGGAGTTCCTCGATGACCGGGTGCTGTTCACCGGCGACAAGCTCGGAGAACCAGCCACCAAATGAACCTCAGCGCAAAAAAACAACTCTGGTTGTTGCTCGTCTTGATCGTCTCCAACAGCGTTTGGGCACGCCAGGAGCAGTCCTTCACAACTCTCAGCAACTTGGTCCAACAAGCCGACTACGTCGTCATCGCCGCCGTTGAGCGCAAGTCTCCCGAGTCGTACATGGATGGTTGGGTTAAGTACGAATGCCGGTTTCTCTATTGGCTCAAGTCTCCAGAAAATCCTCGCCTCCTGGAAAACGTCCTCGCCAAGCAACCACAGCCTTCGGAGATCAAGCCCCTCCCTTTGCACGAGATAGACACAATGAAATCAGAACATTTCCCGCCGGGGGCACCGCGCACTAATGCCGTCATCCTGGTTGATGACCACGAGAAGGCCTATCATCGGCTTAATGCGGGGGAACCATTCATGTCTCAACGTCCTGCAAGTCACATGCCCCTCTACAATAAATACCAGCTTCTGTTTCTGCGGCAGTCCGAGGGCCATTACGTGACGGTCGGAACGTATCAGTCCATCCTGCCCGTCAGCCCCGTCCTCGACCTGATGAAGCTGCCTTCCCAACCACACATGGATCACGCAGGCAAACCGAAGGTCAACATGAGCACGGAAGAGGCCGTCCGTTTTATCGTCAAAGACTATTTTTCCTTCAAAGAGAACGAACTTAAGGAAATCAAACGAGACTTGGGTGAAGTGCTGGAGAACAAGAAATAGAACAGAGACACCTGTCTTAGTGCTCGGAAAGACAACAAGCGTACCGCACTAACACCTATTATGAAACATACTTCACTTCGCATCCTGATTCTGACCATGACCCGCATCGCCCCGGCTGTCTGTTTGATCGTCTGTGCCGGTCCTTGTTGGGCGGCCGAAGTGTTCTCCCCACCCAGCACTTGGAACGGCACACGAGAAGGATCCACCGACGGCAACCCTGCGATGGTTGACGGGACACCGATGTGGCGGTTTGACGGGATCTTCCCTGATGATGCGGAGGAACCCGACAATTACCAACCGCTCCCGTGGACCAAAGGGGCGTGGCAAAACCCGAAAGTCGGGCAGAGCCATGATGCCAAGGTCAAGGAGGGTGCCGTGATCATCGGGATGTATGGCCAGGGCGGGGGGAACCTGGAGTTCCGCAAGAACAACTCGCTGGCGTTTATCGCTCCCAACGACGGGAAATACGCCCTTTCCACGACCATCGATATCTTCCGATGGGAGGGCCAGGCTTCCGTCACGCTCCGCCTTTTCAAGCGCGAGAACAGGAATGGCGGGTGGCGCCTGACCAGGATCAAGAACCTGCCGCTCGAGATCAAGAAAGGCAACGTGATCAAGCTCGACAACCTTGAACTGCGCAAGAATGCCGAACTGATTATCCTGCCCTACATCGATGGATACTACTCGGGCGCGTCGGCCACACTGAACAATCTGGTCATCTCCCGCGAGGACGTGCCGGGGGGAGTTGCGGAAAAGGTGGCCGCTCCGATTCGGCCCACGTATGACGCAACGATGTCGCCAGGTTTCCTCGCGTCCGGGAACATCAACTTCCCCGTTTGCAACCTGGATATTAATGCCACCAAGGATGGTTCGGGCGTCCACCGTCCGGGCCTCCATGCCGGACACCCATGCACGGGTGTCATTGATGTTACCAAGCCTCCTTACAACGCCGACAACACCGGCCAGACCGACGTGAGCGACATACTGACGCGCGCCCTCCTGGAAAACAAAAACTCCGGCTGGGGCAATAGGATCGTTTACCTCCCGAATGGAACTTGCCTGGTGGCGAAGACGGTGAAGCAGACCGAGGGCGGCGGTAACGTGGGGCCTTGCCTTCAAGGCCAAAGCCGCAAGGGCACGATCATCCGTCTCAAGGATGGCACCTGGCCGACCGACGACGGCAAACGCCGTTGGATCCTGAAGACCGGCGACGGGGTGGCTCAGAATTTCAATCGCATTCTCCGCAACCTGACAATCAGCATCGGCAAGAACAACGACGGCGCCTGCGGCCTGTTCTTCTACGGGAACAACCAAGCCAGCATGTCCGATGTGGATGTGATCTCCGAGGACGGCAAGGGGCAGGTCGGGCTTGACCTGGGCGACGGGGCCGAACAGGGGCCGTGCCTGGTGCGCAACACTTACGTCAAAGGGTTCAAGACCGGCGTGCGCTGCGCCGCGCTCAACGCGGTCACGATCCACAATCTCAGCCTCGAAGGACAGAGCCAGGTTGGCATCCTGCACACTGGCCATCCGCTTTGGGTGCATGGACTGACCAGCGTGAATCAAGTCCCGGCCGTGTCCTGCGCGGATCGGTTCCTTCTTATCAACGGCAGTCTGACCGGCGGGGACGCCGCCTCAACAGCCATCAAGCACAACGGAGGAGTCCTGTTCGTGCGCAACGTGTCGGTCGGCGGCTACGGGAAGGCGATTGAATCCCAGACCGTCCAAGGCGCGCCGCTGCCGGCCGGCCCCAAGATCGACGAGTTCTGCTCGCACCAGACCGCTACCCTCTTCGGCCCGCCGCAACACTCGCTCAACCTGCCGATCAAGGATCCCCCCGAACCCGCGTGGGAACAAGACATGAGCAAGTGGGCCAGCGTCGAAAGCTACAAAGGCGAAGGTCTAACCGACGCGGAAGCGCTGCAAGCAGCCATTGATGACAAACGCAACACGACCCTCTGCCTGCTGGCGAACGTAAGAATTACCCGCTCTGAAACCGTGTTCGTGCGGGGCAACATCTCGCGGATCATCGGCACCGGCGGAGCGCTGATCGGCGCGGGTTCACTGGTCTTTGGCGACGGCGGCCCGCCGGTCGTCAAGGTGGAGCGGATGGCTCTCCCTATGAATTCCTACCACCGATCGAACAGGACGGTGGTGATTGAGGCGGTGACCGGCATGTGGTTCCATCACGAAGGAGGCGGCGACTTGTTCGTGTCGGATGCCTGCATCCACATGAAGGTCAGCAACCCGAGCGCGCATCTCTGGATGTGGCACTTCAATTCGGAGGGTCAAGAGGACGCACTGACCGTGAAGGAGGGCACGGCGTGGGTTTTCGGCTGGAAGACCGAGGGCGTGGGCGGGCGACGGGTGGTCGCCACCGGCGGAACGCTGGAGATGCTGGGGTTTCTTGACTACACGGGGGGCACTGATAAGTCGGCCTGGCCGCTGATGGATCTTCGAGACACGAGGTTCTCGATCGCCGGGCTTTCGCAGACAACCTTCACCGGCGAGAAAACCATATACCATCGTCTGGTGAAGGAGACCCGGGGTGGCGTGACCAAGGAACTGACGAAAGACCAAAGGCTTGGCGGCTACAGTCTGCCGCTCTACACGAGCGGGAGCGGAGACGCAACGCCCTCGGCGGAGCGGCCTGCAATCAATCCCGCGCCACGGTCGAACTAATCCGCGAATCTCTACTTGCTCATCCACATGAATCAAACTCGCACCATTCTCGTGGCGGTTACAGCCTTGGCCTTCCGCGTCGAAGGCGATGGTGTCGGCGGTCAGCACCAGCTTCAATACCGACTTCAAGCTCGATCTGACCAAAAGCAGCTAAGGGGCGATTCAACAGGAGTAGAAGAACGTGCTACCGATGAGGGTCATGGCACTTGATGGGCAAGGCCCAGGTGCTGGTGGCCCGCGTGAGTGTGCGCATCGGATGCAAGGACATTGACGGCATGAAATACACGTTCCGCGACTACCACATACGCGACATCGGGCAGGGCATCGTTAAGAATGAACTGCCCAGCATCCCGTCCGAGCAAACTGTGTTAGTGGATGAGTTGAGCCGGTAACCGTCGTCTGGAAAAAATCTGCAACATCACTCTACCGCTTCCCATTCCAATGAAAAACACCACTATGAAACTCACACGTCTGTTCGCCCTCCTCGCTGCCTTCACTGTTTCGGCGGCGACCTCCACCTTCGCCGAGAATATCGTTTTTCCCGCCGATGCGGGTGTGAAGAATGTGAAGGATTACGGAGCCAAGGGAGACGGCGTCACCGACGACACGGCGGCGCTCCAGAAGGCCATCGACGAGATGAGGGGCATCCCTGACACGCTGTATTTTCCCGATGGCACTTATCTGATCAGCGATGGCGTGGGCATCTTCAACGGCAAGGCTCACAGTCGCGACCGGTTCCTCAGCTACCAGGGCCAGAGCGAGGCGCGGACCGTCATCCGACTCAAGGATAACTGCCCCGGCTTTGGAGATTCCGCGAAGTCCAAGATTGTGTTCTCGGTCTATGAGGGCCAGGGCACCGGCGATGTGATGCGCAGCTACGTGCGGAATCTCACCGTGGACGTGGGACGCGGCAATCCCGGTGCGGTGGGCCTGCGCTTCATGTCGAATAACTCGGGGGCGATGGATCGCGTTACGATCCGGAGCAGTGATCCGCAGGGGGCCGGCAAGCTCGGATTGGACCTCACCCAGGGCCAGATCGGCCCGTGCTTGATCCAGCGCGTCACCGTGATCGGATTCGACACCGGCGTGGAGGTCGCGCACACGTTCTCCATTGTTCTGGAGCACTTGACGCTGAAGAATCAGAACGTCCTCGGTTTTTTCAACTCCGACGGACGTACCACGCTGCGCGGATTGAAGAGCGTCAACCGCGTCCCCGCCGTCAGAAACAAATGGATGAATTTGACGTTGATCGAGGCCGAGTTGACCGGTGGTGCGGCGGAGAACACGGCCATCACCACGGAAAAGGGCCAGATGTTTTTGCGCGATGTTACGCAGAAGGGTTACGGCCATCTGCTTAAGGATGGGGCGGGTAAGACTCATGACGGCGCGAGTTTGAATGAATGGTTCGAGGGCAAAGGACAGATCCTCTTTGGCGCCGGGTTGAAGAGCCTGCATCTGCCGATCAAGGAAACGCCGGAAGTGCTTTGGGAGACGGATCTCAACAAATGGGTCAAGGTGGGTTGGACGAAAAGCGGCGACGATCTCGGCGAGGCGTTGCTGGCGGCGATTGACCAGGCGGCGAAAGAGGGCAAGACCACGATTTACTTCCCGCGCCACGCCCACACTCACGAGTATCCGAAATTGACCCGGCCCATTCGCGTTCATGGCAGCGTGAACCGGATCATCGGCATGGAGAACATCATCGACATCGCCGACCCGACCGGACGGTTGCAGAGCGGGGAGCAGGCGGTGTTCACGTTCGAGGATCTCAAGAGTCCGGCCATTGTTGTCGAACGGTTTTTCCTACTCGGCGGGTGGAAAGGGCCGCGCACCATGTCCATGTTCGAGAACAAATCCGGCAAGGCGGTGGTCATCCGGAATCTGGGCCACGCGGGCCTGCACAAAAAACCGTCCACCAGCGGTGAATGGTTCATCGAGGACATGCCGGTGATCGGGCTGCGGATCGGCCCCGGCGAGAAATGCTGGGCGCGGCAGTTTAATCCCGAGTCGCCGAAGGAAATCATGGCGGAGGTGGATGGCGGGCAGTTGTGGATTCTGGGCATGAAGACCGAGGGCCGCGCCACGCACCTCGTCGCCAAAAATGGCGCGCAGGTGGAACTGCTCGGCGGGGTCAGCTACCAGTCGTGGAAAGATCAGCCGCTGGACCCGCCGATGTTTCAGGTGATCAACTCCGACGCCTCCTTCACGTTTGGATTCTATCATTGGAACCTGCCTTTCACCGCGATCGTCGAAGAGACCGTCGGGAACGAAACCCGCAGTCTGGCGCGCACGAGCCTGACGAGCTATCACCTGCCGCTTTACCGGGCTTCCGGCACTGCCAAGGCGGGCGGCGCGTCCGACCGCAAATCCAGGTAGGCGGCAGGCCCGCGTCGGCTAACTCCGATTGATTGCCGCGAAGGGTTGCTTTAGGGAACCGGAACCGGGGAATCGCACATTGTCTGGATGGGTTCGCTCAACACGCGGAGCGGAGCGTGTCGGGGTGCCTTTTGGCCATCAATAGAGAATTCAAAAGCGCCAGCACCCGCAGTCCAAGGCCGTGCGGCGCCCACGCGCCGAACGGACACGGTCGGCAACCATCCATGGACTCACTTTCAATCACATCCTGTCCGCGGCACTCCTCATTCCGGTTCGGATTCATTGCGCCGCATCCGGCAGCCGGACCTGTGACCTCTGCATGAGGTAGGCGATCAAATCGCGCACCTGCGTCGCAGAGACCGCCTCCAGCAATCCCTCAGGCATCATCGACTGCGGCGACTGCTCCAGCGTCTTGATGTCCGCGTTCTCGATCGTCGTGGTCTCGGTCAATGTGCGCAACGTGACGGTGCGTGCCGTTTTCGCGGTGACGACTCCGCCGAGCACGCGGCCGTCCTTCATCGTCGCCAGCGACATCCGGAAATCCGCGTTCACCACGGCGCTCGGGTCGGCGATGTTATCGAGCAGGTAGTCGAGGTTGTCGCGCCCCGCACCAGTGAGGTCCGGGCCCAGGACGCCGCCCTGCCCGTAGAGCCGGTGGCATGACGCGCACAGGGTATTGAACACGACACGACCGGCGCCGGGATCGGCCTTCGCGAGTTCGTCGGGTGAAAGCTGCCCCTTGAGCTTTGCGATCAGTGCCCGCTTGTCCGCAGCGGGTTCACGCAGTTCGCCCCACACCTCGGCAAGCTGTTTCGCGAGGACCGGGTCGTTTAAGCCGCGGATCTGCCGTGCGTGGAATGGCGTCACGTCGGCACGGGCGATTTTCCCCGCAGCGACTTCATTCAGCAGCGCCTTCGCAAACACGGGCCGCGACAGCAGCGTCTCCACCACGGCGCTGCGCTCGGACGCGTCGAAATTGCGGTAGCTCTTTGCCAGCTTCTCGCCGATGGCGGGGTCATCAAACTGGGACAGGCCCCGGGCGGCGATGGCATTGAGGAAGCGCACACCGAGCAACTGCTCGCAGACTTCGCGCAGGTCGGGTGGACGGTTCTCAATGAGCGTCTGCAATGCCGCCTTGCGCACGGATAGCTCCGCTTTCCCGTCGAGCGCGATGCGTTTGACCTCGTTGAGCGCACGTCCATCGCCGAAGACCACGTTCAGCTCACGCACGCGGTTTCGCACCGCCTCATCGCCGGAGCCGGAGAGCTTTGCCGTCAGCGAATCCCATGCGGGCGGTTTCGTGGCCTTGCGCCAGCCGCTCAGGCCCTCAGTCATCCCAGCGAGGATGTCGGCCTGGAATGCAGCAGGCTTCGTGGAAGCAATCCGCAGCAGTTCGCTCACGGGCGCGGGGTTCTTTTCGATGTCCTCCACGAGGCGCCGCGCGATGAAGCGTCGCGTGATTGGCCATTCGCAAACGGCGGTCACCTTTGCCAGTGCCGCGGGATCGCTGTCGGCGACAGGGATGAGCCCGTACCAGACAAGCAGTGGAAGATTGTGATCCTCCGCATCCTCCGAGCGCGCGACAAGCGCCGAGGCAATGCCGGCCCGCTGGGCAACGGGCAGGCGCTGAAGCGTGGATGCGAGCGCGAGCCGCACAAGACCTGAAGAATCCGATTTCGCGAGAGCTTCAAAGCGCGAGGCGAGTGTCTCCGTGGCCGACTCCTTTCGTCCGGGCGGACGCCGGCTCATGCAAGTGTCGAGCGGCCAGTGGTCAGTGAGCAGACGGATCGCCCAAGTGCGAATGTGTTCGTCCGAATCGCCGAGCAGCCCCGTGAGAAACGCCTCGTCCGTCGCGGCGGCGGCGTAGTGGCTCCACAGCGCGTTCAGCCGGAGCACGGGATCCTTCGCTTCCACGATCTGCGATTGGAGCGCGTTCAGCGCCCCGCCCGCATTCTCCTGCGCGGCGGCGCGCCTCGAGATCTCCATCCGCGCCTGGCGGGCGAACCACTCATTGCGACGCGTGTGCAACTCCACCAGCCCCTCGGCATTGAGTTTCGTAATATCAAATGGCGCCACCAGTTTCGGATCGCTGTGCGTGATTTTGAAGATCCGCCCGCTCGTGCGATGCACGCCCGTGCTGTCGTGGCACTCGCCGGTGTCACTCCAATCCAGCGCATACACCGCGCCATCCGGTCCGCAGCTCATCTCCATACCGCGAAACCATTTGTCCCCCGCGAGAAAAACATCCGCGCCATGTTTCCCCACGTAGCCACTGCCGTGGCGTTCCAGGATTTCCTGGTTCGCCCGACGCCCGTGCATGTTCCAAGTGAAAAGGTGACCGCGATATTCCGCCGGCCAGTTACCTCCGTGGTAGATCATCATCCCGATGTGCGCGTGCCCGCCGCCGAGCGCGTTCGCCGCCCCGTCGCGGGATTTCGTCCAGTCCTTCGCCGTGTCAAAGTGCCAGTGGTCCGCGTGCTGCTCGATCGTCGCATAGATGCGCGGATTCGGATCGATCGTATGCGGGCGGACAAAGTGCGCGCCGGTGATGCCATGCCACAGATGCCCGTTCACCGTGTTGATGAAGAACAATTCGCCGTGCTCATTCCAGTCGTGGCCCCACGGGTTCGTGCATCCGCTGCTCAGCGCCTCAAAGACCTTCCGCTTCGGATGGTATCGCCACATCGTCCCGCGCAGTGGAATGCGATCCTCCTTTGCAGTGCCGGGCGCGCCGACATCGCCGGGTGCCGATGCGCCGCAGCGTCCGTAGAGCCATCCATCCGGACCGAAGCGCAGGCCGTTGGCAAAATTGTGATGGTTCTCCGGCGGCAGCGTGAAACCATCCAGCATCACCTCCGCGGGCCCATCGGGTTTGTCGTCACCATTCCTGTCCGCGATGAAGAGTAACTGCGGCGGACACATCAGCCACACACCGCCATGGCCCACCTCCACGCTCGTGAGCATCTGCACGTCGTCGGTGAAGACCTTGCGCGAGCTGAAGCGCCCGTCCCCCTTTGCATCCTCGAAAATGAGCACGCGATCCCGCAACCCGAGTTCGAACCGTTTCCCGCGTTCGGCATACGTGTAGTTCTCCGCGATCCACAGCCGCCCGCGCCCATCCCAGCTCATCCCGATCGGATTCTGCACATCCGGCTCCGATGCAAACACGCCCACCTTGAACCCCGGCGGCACCTCGAAGCTCGCAGCCGCCTCCGCGGCTGAAACCAGCGGCACGCTCAGGTCCGTCTCCGAATTGTAAGGCACCGGGAACTCCGCAAGGCTGCCAGCCGCGGAAGCAACAAGCAGGGCGATGGGGAGGAGCGAAGACGGTTTCATGACCTCGCATTTTTCCCCAGGCCACCCGGAACACGAGGCGAATCTTGTGAGACAAAATCGCAGTCCTCTTTCCCTCCCGGAAACCTCGCGTCGCAGCCGCGCCTTCGTTCAGTTCGGGTGACCCGGCTGCGAGGAATTTGCTTTTCACCGCGCCACGCCGGAAACGGGCCGGGCTTCGGGCGGTGCCGGGGCGTGAGGGGGCCGATTGACTAAGGCGGGTCGCCACATACTCTCCAGCGCCATGCCTTCTGCGCAGCGCTTTTCCTTCCGCATTTTAGTCCCGTTGCTGGCGTTGTTTGCGATGGCGCTGGCGAAAGCTGCGGACACCGAGCAGATGACGCGGGGCGGAAAAATTTTCGTGGAGAAGTGCGTGCTCTGTCATCAGCAGGGCGGGCAGGGTGCGCCGCCGGTCTATCCGCCGCTGGCGCAGAGCGATTGGATGAAGGCGGATCGCGAGCGGACGATCAAGGTGCTGTGCGAGGGGCTGTCAGGGCCGATCACGGTTTTGCGACAGGTTTACAACAACGTGATGCCGGCGCAGATGCTCGACGATGCGCAGGTCGCGGACGTGCTGACTTACGTGGGGAATTCGTGGGGAAATGAAGCGCGGGCTTTCACGGCGGAGGAGGTCGCGGGGGCGCGGAAAAAAACGCAGTTCAAGACGTACGCGGAACTGCTGAAAGCGGCGGAGTACCGTCCGCTGCCGCGCGCACCGGCGGGTTTCAAGCTGCGCGAGGTGGCGCAGTTGCCGGAGTTTTGCACGCGGCTGGCGGGTGGGGAAAAAGCGGTCTATGTGCTGGCGCAAAGCGGTGGGGTTTACGCGCTCGACATGGTGGCGGGCGCGCTCGTGCCGGTCATCAAAGCGGAAGAATATCTCGACGCGACGCGCGGCGATTTGGTGACGCTCGGCATGACCGTGGATGGCGCGGGGCGGCTGTGGATTGTGAGCAACCAGAAGCTCACGAAGGACGTGCCATATTACACGAACGAGGTGGTGATCTGGCGTTCGAGCGCGCTGACCGATGCGCATCCGAGCAAGATGCAGCCTTGGTTTAAGACCAGCTACCCGCAGGGCGTGGGCGGGATGAATCATGGCGTGAGCAATCTCGCATTCGGGTCGGACGGAATGCTTTATGTGAGCAGCGGCTCCCGCACGGATGGCGGCGAGGTGCGCGGGGAAAAGAAGCATTATTTTCAAGGCGGGGAGGTGGAGACGACGGCGTCCATTTGGCGGCTCGATCCAAAAGCGAAGAAGCCGGCGATTAAGGTTTTTGCCCGGGGCATTCGCAATCCCTACGGCTTCGCTTGGGATGGGGAGGGCCGTCTGTTCACGTTTGCCAATGGGCCGGACTACAGCGCGCCGGAGGAGATGGACCTGGTGCAGGAGGGGCGGCACTACGGGTTTCCGTATCAGTTTTCAAACTGGCCGGTGAAACCGCAGTTTCCGTATCCGCACACGCCGCCGCCGCCGAACGGTGTGACTTTCACGCCGCCAGTAATGAATTTCGGACCCGCAGCGGGCGGGACGAGCGAGGGACTCGGGACGTTCGACGCGCATTCCTGTCCGGGCGGGGCGATGTGGTGCGGTGCGGATTTTCCGGAACCGTTGCGCGGCGGGTTTCTCGTCACGCGCTTCGGCAATCTGCTCGGCGCGCCCGCGGCACCGGAGGACGTGGGCTTTGATCTGCTCTCGGTGCATGTGGAGAAAAAGGGCGACGGCACCTGCACGGCACGTGTGGAGACGGTGCTCGCGCCGCTGGCCCGCCCTCTGGATGTGCTGCGGGTGGGCGCGGGCCGGGTGCTGATCCTCGAATATACGCGGACGGTGACTTTGAAAGACAAGCTGGGTTGGCTGCCGGGAAGAATTCTGGAATTGTCGGCGCTACCGAGATAGCGGCAGGTTTTCCAAACCTCATGCAAGAATCGCTTTCTCCGGCCGCACCGCCGCGCCCATGACTCGGGCGTCCCGCTGAGCGACCACACGGCGTGGAACTCGGAAGAATCGCAGATCGATTTGCAGCGCGCTGTGACGGAAGAAGTCGCACTGGCAATTGAAGCGGCTGGATCAACTCCGCGCGTGGTGATCAATGAGGCAGGGACAGAACGTGCCGCGCATCCGCATCAGGGTCCTTCAGCGTGCGGCGCACGAGCTTGTAGGTGTTCACCTGCGTGATCTTGTCCCCGACTTTCATGGTTGAAAGCGGGCCGAGCATCTCCAACTCCACATACTGTTTCGGGTCAGAATTCGTGTAAACCTCGGCGCTCGCGCCGCGGTCCGGATATTCGCGGCCTTTCTCCCGCTCAGACGTGACGAGGCACATCGCGTCTCTGCCGACCCACAGCAAGCGGCTGCCGTCGCAGGCCATTTTATGCGATGCCTCGGTATCGCGTGTGATCACCACAGCCCCATTGGCTTTGGTGAGCTGCGGCCATGGCGGGCCGGGAAAAGTGTAGTAGGCATTTTCAAACGCGGATTTGCTCGCGAGCGGAACGTAAACGCGTTCCGGGTTCTTGAACTGTGTGATGATCCACACTCCAACTTTCAGCGGCGAACCGGAAACACGTTCGTAGGTCGTCGCGATGTTCAACTCCGGCATATCGCCCCGCAGCGAGATTCGGCGAACAGCGCGGATTCCGTAGGACGGATCGACCGGGCTGGTGAGCACGATGGTCGTTCCCTGCACTTCGGCGGTGGCAGGCCTGCCGTCAAAACCCGGCGGTGGCATCCATTTTTTGGAGCCGGTGTGTTTTCCCCAATCTCCTTCCGGTGCCGGCCAGGTCTTGTCTCCACCGAAGTTGATCCACTCTTTTCCACTCGGATCACCGAACTTTCCGTCGAGGGTCCGGTCCTCCCAAAAGACATTTTCACCATCGAGGAAACGAAAACTCATCACGCGGCCGATCTGCGGAGACACCAAGAATTCAGCCGACGAATTCCGGACTCTGAGAGATTGCGCAAAACCGTGGTAATTCTCTGGAGTGATCTCGACTGGCTTCGGCGACCGGCTCGTCCGTCCCGGACCAGGTGTGCAGGCCGGCGTAACGAGCGCGGTGACCAACACGAGCGCCGCGCCAAAAATTTCCAGACCGAGTGGTGCTCGCTTGTTCATTTCCCTTCTCCTGTCCGGCTTGTCCTCAACGCCCTGCTCGCGCCCGCGAATCTCCTCGGTGGACCGTGTGAGATCGCGGTTCCACTCCAGCGCGTTCATGGCGAGATCGAGGTGGGCGTCGAGGGGCATGGCGGTTTACTAAAGAATGACGAAACAATGACCAAGGCCGAATTTGTAGTGTCGCATTCAAAGCAGGACAGCAGCGTGCGGCAAAGCAGGATCCTATGCTGGAGCGGGGCAATGGAGGAGAAGGATGGGGCGTTTGTCCTTGGATGGCGGGGCGAAGAGCACGGAGAGATCGCCGTTGGTTGCGCGAGGATGGGCACATGCGGCTTGCGGTGGATGAACTTGCTCATTCTCATCGAGGGCGAAGGAGAGCGACGGCAGGAAAAGATCCGTGCAACCGCTCCAGCGTCCCATGTGACCTAGGAAGTCTCCCGGCGACCTCGGAAGTCTGCCGTGGTGCCTCGGAAGTCTGCCGTGGTGCCTCGGAAGTCTGCCGTGGTGCCTTGGAAGTTTGCCGTGCGACCTCGGAAGTCTCCCCGGCGACCGCTCCAGTAGTCGGTGGAGGGGGAGTTTGATCACACCGAGCCGATCACGCGCCCGCAGCAAACGGTGACTTCGCCCACGTTCCCCGGCCAGCTCGTGGCCTTCCGCACGCCGGGCTCTCATTCGACGGACGATTCGGCGGCGACGGTGGGGACTGTGCAGATTTCGGCGGCGACGGCGGCTTTTCGTCGCATCGCGACGCCGTGACCGTAGCCCGGCACTTCCAGTGCCGGGATCGAAACGCGGAGGCGTCCGTCGCGTTAGCGACGGTTGAAAGCCCTGGCCGCAACGGTGGCAGGTTTGGCGCGCAGTCGTAATCCCAATTTTAATCTCTCCCCGCACGCCGCGGGGCGCTTGACGGACGGGGCTGGGGTCGGGCATTGGGTGGGGATGTTTCTGGAGCCTTTGCCGCCGCAGTTTGTGATCACGCCGATCGTGGCGCGGGTGGAGGCGGCGCTGGCGATGGCGCGCAATGGGGTGACGTTGCGGGAGCTGAAAAGGCGGGCGCGGGAGGCGCGTCCGGTGCGGGATTTCGCGGCGGCGGTGGCGGGCGGGTTTGGGCTGATCGCGGAGATCAAGCGGACGTCGCCCTCGATGGGGACGATGCGGAATGCCGAGGTGGCGGATACGGCGGCGGCGTATGAGGCGAGCGCGGCGGTGCGGGCGGTGTCGGTGCTGACGAATGCGGCGGATTTCGGGATGGGGCTGGAGCAGCTCGGGGTGGTGGGGGCGATCACGGGGAAGCCGCTGCTGCGGAAGGATTTCATTTTTGACCCGTACCAGGTGTGGGAGGCGCGGGCGCATGGGGCGGACGCGATTTTGCTGATGGCGAATATCCTGACGGCGGAGGGGCTGCGGGTGCTGTCGGAGCTGGCGGGGGAGCTGGGGATGGCGGTGCTCTTTGAGCTGCACACGGAGGAGGAGAGCGGCAAGCTGCCGCCGGGGCCGCGGTTGTGCGGGATCAATAGCCGGGTTTTCAAGGCGGACGAAAGTGCGGCGCGGTATGGGGAATCGCGCGGGCAGGAAGCGGGCGGTGGGCGGCGCGATCTGAGCATCCGGCTGGAGGCGTTTGAGCTGGCGGGGCGGTTGCCGGCGGGGGCGTTGCGGATTGCGGAAAGCGGGGTGTCGCCGGGAATGGTGGGGCGGTTGCGCGATGAGCTGGGTTTTCACGGGATGCTGGTGGGCACGGCGCTGCTGATGGCGGAGGACGGGGTGCGCGCGGAGTTGGGGCGGTTTGAGCGGGCGCTCGCGCTGGGGGCATCCGGGCGGGTTTGATTTGACGAATAAGAGCACCGCAATGCCGACCTCATTTCCCGATCATCTCCGCGCGCAACTCACGACGATCCGGGAGGCGGGGCTCTACAAAAATGAGCGGGTGATTTCCTCGCCGCAGGATGCGCGCATCCAGGTGGCCGGCGGGCGCGAGGTGCTGAATATGTGCGCGAACAATTACCTCGGGCTGGCGGAGCATCCCGAGGTGATCGCGGCGGCGCACGCGGCGCTGGACCGGCGCGGTTACGGGATGGCGAGCGTGCGTTTCATCTGCGGCACGCAGGACATCCACAAGCAGCTCGAAGGCGCGCTGTCGGAGTTCCTCGGGGTGGACGACACGATCCTGTATTCGTCGTGCTTCGATGCGAATGGCGGGTTGTTCGAGACGCTGCTCGGGGCGGAGGACGCGATCATTTCGGATGAGCTGAATCACGCGTCGATCATTGATGGCGTGCGGCTGTGCAAGGCGGCGCGGTTTCGCTACAAAAACAACGACATGGCGGACCTGGAGGCGCAGCTCCGGGCGGCGACGGAGCAAGGGGCGCGCTTCAAGATGATCGCGACGGACGGGGTGTTTTCGATGGATGGCTACATCGCGAATCTGGCGGGGATTTGTGAGCTGGCGGACCGCTACGGCGCGCTGGTGATGGTGGACGATTCGCACGCGGTGGGGTTCGTGGGGAAGACGGGGCGCGGGACGCCGGAGCACTGCGGGGTGCAGGGCCGGGTGGATATTCTCACGGGCACGCTGGGCAAGGCGCTGGGCGGGGCGAGCGGCGGCTATGTGAGCGGGCGGCGGGAGATCGTGGAGATGCTGCGGCAGCGGTCACGACCGTATCTTTTCTCAAACACGCTGGCGCCGGCGATCGTGGGGGCATCGCTGAAGGTGCTGGAGATGGTGGCGGGGTCCACGCTGCTCCGCGACCGGCTGGCGGAGAGCACGGCGTTCTTTCGCGCGGAGATGACGGCGCGCGGTTTTGCGATTCTGCCGGGGACGCATCCCATCGTGCCGATCATGCTCGGGGAGGCGCCGCTGGCGCAGCGGTTCGCGGAGGCGATGCTGGCGCGAGGCGTGTATGTGGTGGGCTTTTTCTATCCGGTGGTGCCGCAGGGGAAGGCGCGCATCCGCACGCAAATCAGCGCGGCGCACACGCGGGCGGATCTGGAGTTTGCGGTGGAGCAGTTCAGCGCGGTAAAGGCGGAACTGGGGCTGTGAGCCGGCGCTAAGTGGCGGCGCGGGAGGCAGGCGGGACGCGCTGCGATACGGCAGGCGGGACGCCTGCGCTACGGGGCGGCGGGGTCGGTGGGATGCCGCGGTGGCTGCGGGTGTAGCGCAAGCCTCTGGCTTGCCGTAGCGCAGTGCTTCCAGCCTGCTTTCGGCGCGGCTGCGGGAGGCGTGAGCTTTTCGGTGCGTGCGTTGTGGGGCGGCGCGGGAGGCAGGCGGGACGCGCTGCGATACGGCAGGCGGGACGCCTGCGCTACGGGGCGGGGGGCGTTTTGAGCGAGGCGATTTCCTGGCCGGTGAGGATGCGCCATTCGCCGGGGCGCATGGTGGCGATTTTCAGCGGGCCGATGCGGGTGCGGACGAGGCGTTCCACTTCGTAGCCAAGCTCGTAAAGCATGAGGCGGATCTGGCGCTTGATGCCCTGGTTGAGGGTGAGGCGCAGGTGCTTTGGCCCGACGATTTCGACGCGCTCGGCTTTGGCCCGGCCGCCCATGATGTGGAAGCCGCGCAGGAGTTTCTCGCGATCTTTTTGGTCGAAGGGTTTGTCGATGATGACCTCGTATTCCTTGTCGATCTTGTAGCGCGGGTGGGTGAGGGCGAGGGACAGGTCGCCGTCATTGGTGACGATGAGCAGACCCTCGCTGTCCATGTCGAGTCGGCCGACGTGATGGACGCGCGGCCAGGTGGAAGGGAGCAGGTCGAAGATGGTGCGGCGCTGGCATTCGTCGTCGGCGGTGCAGACAAAGCCGCGCGGCTTGGCGAGGACGGCGGTGAGCGAGGTCTGCTGGCGGACGATGCGCGCGCCGACTTTCACGGTATCCCCGGGGCCGACCTGGGTGGAGAGGTTGGTGACGACGTGGCCATTGATGCGGACCTGGCCGACGGTGATGAGTTCCTCCACGCCGCGGCGGGAGCCGAGGCCGGCGGAGGCGAGAAAACGGTTGAGGCGCATAAGGTGGAAATTTTTTGGGGGCGGACAATGGAGCACAATGGGGAAATCGGAAACCGGAAATGCGAAACAATTTCCGGGCGCGGGTGCCATCGGCGGGATGGGGGAATTTTGACCACGGATGACGCGGATTTCTCGGATGACGCGGATTTTTTTTTGGAAGGCACGCGTTTGTGAAATCCGCGTAATCCGTGGTTCAGAAAACTTCCGGCAAAGGGATTCGCGTCTGCTTTTCCATTCTTTCCGGCCATTCGAATTTGTTTCGGATTTCGAATTTTCCCTCCAGCCGGATGTTGCAAGCGCGGGGTCTTTGCGGATGAAAGCGCGCTCGCACGCACCTCTTCTGCTCGTTGCCAAACTCCCGTTTGGTCACGCGATAACTCGCGAAACTTCGTATCGCCGCCGCAGCACGTCTCCTGAACTGCTGTCTCCTCTCGATCCGCCCACGCCCGAGTGAAACGGAGTTTCGCGGCTCCGGGCGGGGCCAAATCGGAGTTTGGTAACGAGCGCAAACGTCCACCTTAGCGGAGTTGCCGGCGGAGGAGGTCGAGGGCGGTTTGGGTGGCGAGGTCTTTGAAGGTCGCGCGGTGTTGGGAAAGCCGGTGGTGCTGGACGATGGTGGGGCCGAGTTTCGTGGCGAGGGCGATGAAGACGGTGCCGACGGGCTTGGCCGGGCTGCCGCCGCCGGGGCCGGCGATGCCGGTGGTGGCGAGGGCGTGGTCGGTGCCGGCGGCGGCACGCGCGCCTTCGGCCATGGCGGTGGCGACTGCGGCGCTGACGGCGCCGTGCGCGTCGAGGAGTTCGGCGGAGACGCCGAGGGCGCGGGTCTTGGCTTCGTTGGCGTAGGTGACGAAGCCTTGCAGGAAGACGGCGGACGCGCCGGGCACATTGGTGATGCGGTGGGCGAGGAGGCCGCCGGTGCAGGACTCGGCCACGGCGAGGGTCTCGCCGCGGGCGGTAAGCAAATCGACGACGACTTTTTCCAGCTCCCGGCGGTCGCGCGAAACGAGGTGCGGGCCGAGTTTTTCCACGACAACCGCCTCGGCCCGGGCCAGGGCCGCGTCCGCGCCGATCAAGCGCAGATCCACCTCACCGGGCCGCGCGCAGTAGCCGACCTCCAGCCCGAGCGCGAGCAGCGCTTCGCCGACCAGCGCCTCGACGCCGGACTCGCCGAGCCCGGCGGTGCGGTAGCTGCGCAGGGTGCAGTCCGGGCGCGGCGGCAGGACCTTTTCCAAAATCGGGCGCACGCTGTCGGTGAACATCGGCTGCAATTCGCGCGGCGGTCCGGGCAGGAGAAAGAGATGCGGCGACGGCGACGGGCCGCCGCGGGCCAGCGGAGGGAAGTAAAGGCCGGGCGCGGTGCCGTGATCATTCCCGAGCACGGTGGCCTCGGGCGGGCGCTGGGCCTGGCGCGCGTTGCGCGGGCTAATCTGGAGGGCGCGCCGGGCGAAGCGCTCCTCGATGGCGCGCATGATTTCGGCGTCGTGCTGGAGGGTGAGGCCGAGCCAGTCGGCGACGCTTTCGCGGGTGATGTCATCGGTGGTGGGCCCGAGTCCGCCGGTGATGATGACGACTTCCGCGCGCGTCGCGGCGTCGGCCAGGGCGTCGCGGATGACGGGGCCGTCGGGGACGGTGACTTGCCGGGCGATGCGGAGGCCGAGGGGAAAGAGCGCCTCGGCGAGAAAGGGCAGGTGGGTATTGAGGACGTGGCCGAGGAGCAGCTCGGTGCCGGTGTTGATGAGTTCGACGCGCATGGCGGGGAGAGTAGCGTGGGCGGGCGCGCAAGGCCAAGCGGGGGTGGGAGGAAATGACGAATGACGGATTTCTGGGGCGCTCCGCGCGGCCGCTCCTCGCCGTCTCGGCGTTAAGAAAACACTTCGCCGCTCACAGCGTACGGAGAAACTTCGTCAGCTCCTCGAGCGTGGGGCTGGCGGCATGGCGGACGTAGTAGCCGGAGGTGGCCACGCCGATTTGCAGACTCTCCGCGAGGCCGAGGCCGAGGAGCCGGCCCACGCAGAAGCCGCCGTTAAAATGATCGCCCGCGCCGGTGGTGATCTTGGGCTTCGCGGTGAACGGACCGACGACGTGCGTCGCGCCGCTGGCATCCGCGGCGGCGGCAAAATGCGTGGGATGAATGACCACGGTATCCACCTTCAGCGCCCCGCGGAGCGCAGCGGCGTGGTGGGCCACCGTGCCGTAGGTTTCCTCCAGCGCGGGAAAGCCGAGCACCTCGCCGACCTGCCGGCTCTCCTGAAGATTCAGGCCGAGAATGACGCGGAAATGTTTTTGAAAGCGCGCGATTTGCCGCAGCGCGGCGGCGAGGTCCTCGCGCGAGCGTTTCGCGGGATCGGCGAGATCGAAAAACAGCCAGCGCTTTTCGCCCCCGAGCCGCGGCGCGATGCGCGTGGCGAGCTTCGACCAGATCGCGGACATCTGCGTGAGCATGGTCCAGTTCACCAGCGCGATGAGCGCGGACTCGCGGAAGATCGCGAGGAGTTTTTCCTCCGGCAAATGCCGCAGCAGGTTCATCCAGTTGACCTCCTTCAGGCTCTCGTGCTTGCCGCACATCAGCTTGCCGTCTTCAAACTCGATCGCGTCCGTGTAGCCCGGTTCGGCAATGGAAATGACGCGCGCCTCGCGGGCGAACGGCGCGAAAATCGGGTGGATATTCGGCGCACCCAGATTGCCGATGTAGGTGACCGGCAGCCCGGCGCGCCCGAGGGCGTGCGCCATGATCGGCCCGTTGCCGCCGAGCTTCACCATCTGCGTCACGAACTCAAAATTCCCACTCAACCCAGCGGCGGCATCAATGCGGGCAGCGAAGTCGCGCATCTTGGCCAGACGCGTGTATTTGGTCGCGGAATCCCGCTGCGCGACCACATGGAGAATGGTGTCCACAAAACCGTCGAAGCCCACGAGGACCTTGGAATCGGCGAGACGCGCGGCGGCGGATGAAAGCGCGGAGGCGGTGACGAGAGGCAGGCTGCTGGACATGGCGGCGTGTTGTAAAACGCGGGACGGCGCGTGTCGAGAGGCTACACCCGCGGCAACTGGCGCGGCTTTCCGGCCTCGAGCCGCGCGCCGAGCCAGCGCTGCACGCGGGCGGCCAGGAAGTCGAACATCAGCGCGACAACCGCGCCGCCGAGGGCACCTGCCAGTCCGCCCGCGACGAGGATCACGACGAGCGTGCCGTCAATCTCTTTCCACAGCGTGGTCCCCAGCCAGGCGCAGAGCATCCCGGCGGGAATCCCGGCCAAAATTCCCAACTGCAGCAGAAACGCCCGCAGCCCCGCTTGCGCCTGCCCGCGCCACACACCGATCATCACCGACGACGACACCACGCCCGCGGCCACCAGTCCGAGCGTGATCGCCACCGCCACGGCCCCGAGGACGATGCCGACACCGACGAGCACCAGCATGACGACGAGGGCGAGCAGGGAAAACAGCATCCCGCACGGTAGCGGCGTGGCCGGCAACGAGGCAAGGCCGGGGAAATCCGCAGGTCAAACTTGCGCCGGACTTCACCGCTTGGCCGGCGAATTTTCCCCCTTGGCAGCTTCCCCGCCCGGCCACTAGCCTCCCGCTCCCACTGCATGAAAAATCTGCTGCTTTCGCTCGTCCTCCTGTGCTCCGGGCTCGTGGGAGCGCGGGCGCAGTTTGGCAGCTTTGGCGACATCCCGATCGAGATCACGTCGGAGTCCACGCGCGTGGAAAACGGGCTGGCGATTGCCGAGAACAACGTGGTCATCCGCTACAAGGACACGGCGATCTACTGCGACTACGGCCAATACAATCCGGAAACGCGCGACGTGTATCTCTCCGGCGATGTGCGGCTTTACCGGGAAGGCCGGCTTTTTACCGCCGAGCGCGCGCTCTACAATCTGGAGACGAAAGTTTTCAACACGGCGGACTTCCAGGGCGAGGCGCAGCCGTTCCGCTTTGGCGGGCGGAATCTCTCCACGCTCGGCTCGAATGCCTATCTCGTGAAAGAAGGCCTTTTCACGACGAGCGACTCCTCGAAACCCGACTACTATCTGCGCGCCAAAACCGTCCGCATTTACACGAAGGACCGCGTGGTTTTCTCCAATGTCCGCCTCTATGTCGGGCGCACCCCGGTCTTCTGGTATCCCTATCTCTACCAGTCGCTCGATCAGGATTCGGGGTTCATGTTCATCCCGGGCTTCAACCCTACTTGGGGCGGCTATCTGCTCACGGAGACGAGCTTTCCGTTGTCGGATCATGTGGCGGGAAAACTGCGGCTCGATCTGCTTTCGGCACGCGGCGTGGGCGTGGGTCTCGAAGCCCGCTGGGGCGCGGCCAGGCGCGCGGCCTCGCCTTTCCTCCGCGGTGCCAGCGAGACGAAGGAGCAACGCCAGGAGCGGGAGGTCAAAGGTGGTGAAAATTGGGGACGTTTTCTGAGCTACTACATCGATGATTCCACGCCGGGGAAGAACAGGACCGGCCTGAACCGCGAGCCCATCGACGCAGGCCGCTACCGCATTTCGCTGCAAGATCGCACCTACTGGACCGAGGACATTTTCACCACGGTGAATATCAACAAGCTGAGCGACCAGCGGTTCCTACAGGACTTCGCCGAGGCTGAATTTCGTCTGGACCCGAACCCGGACAACCTGCTGGCGATCACCAAATGGGACGAGGACTACACGCTCACGCTCATGGGCCGCGGGCAGATCAATGAGGACTTCGACGGCACCGAGCGGCTGCCGGAGCTGGCCTTCGACATGAAGCGGCAGCCGGTTTTCAAGACGCCGCTTTTCTACGATTCCGAAACCAGCGCCGGCTTCCTGCGGCGCAATTTCGCCAAGGGCTCGACGTTTCCTGACTACGATACTTTCCGCGCCGACACCTACCACCAGCTCAGCCTGCCGGGCACGTATTTCGGCTTCCTCTCGTTCGTGCCGAAGTTTGGCCTCCGCGGCACTTATTACACGGACAGCGGTTTCACCGAGGCCGTCACCACCACCGAGAACGTGACGGTGCCCGGCGTGAACGGCGGCGCCGCCACGACCAAGACCGTGAACAACGTGAACAACCTCCTGCGCCGCGGCGGATCGGTTTTCCGCGTCGCGGTGACCGGCGGATTTGAGACTTCGTTCAAAATTTCCAAAGCCTACGAAGACGTGCAGTCGCGCATGTGGGGGCTCGACGGCATGCGCCACGTCGTGCAGCCCTACCTGAACGCCTCGTTCGTTTATACCGACAAAGATCCGGGCCGCATTTTGCAGTTCGACCGCCTCAACCGCTCCACCCAGCTCGCGCCGATCGACTTCCCGCAATTCAATACCATCGACTCGCTGGACAACTGGTCGATCGTCCGGCTCGGCGTCCGCAACCGCCTGCAAACGCGCCGCGACAACGACACCCTCAACTGGTTCGAACTCGACACCTTTTTCGATCTGAACATCGACCGCCCGGACTTCGGCGGCTACTCGGTGCTCGCCGACACCGGGACGTTTTCCAATCTCTTCAACCGCATCCGCTGGAATCCCCTGCCCTGGATGAGCTTCCAGCTCGAATCCCAAGTACCGCTCTTTGACACCGGCTTCACCGAGGTCAATTCGAACGTGAACGTCATGGTCAACAAGTCGCTCAGCGTAAATGTCGGCCACCGCTACATTGACGGAAACAAGCAGTTCCCGAACAGCAACCTCGTGAGCTTCGGCGGCTACTACCGGGTCAATGACAACTGGGCGCTCAGCTTCCACGACCAATACGAATTCAACGACAGCGTCCTCGAAAACCAAGTCTATCAAGTCCACCGCGACCTCTCGAGCTGGGTCGCCTCGGTCGGCTTCAGCGTGCGCGACAACCGCGGCGTCAACGACGTCGGCGTGCTCGTCACCTTTACCCTGAAAGACCTCCCAAACATCCGCATCCCGCTCGCCGTGGACCCGAATGCCGCGGGCGCCGGCAGCGGCAGCGGAAAGAACCGCTGACCGGACTTCGCGGGCCCTCTTGGCACGGGCCTTGTTCCTCCTTGCGCGCCACGACGCTCTCACCTTTACTCCCCGCCTTTTGCGCGCCGGGTCATTGTCCGGCGCGGATCACCTTTCGCCAAAAACCAACCTCATACTGCTCAAAAAATGGAACTCTGCATCATCGGCTCCGGTTACGTCGGCCTCGTCTCCGGCGCGTGCTTCGCTGAAATCGGTCATCACGTCGTCTGCGTGGACAACGACCAGCGCAAAGTCGATGCCCTGCAAGCCGGCAAAATCCCCATCTACGAACCCGGCCTCGAAGACCTCGTCCACCGCAACGTCGCCGCCAAGCGCCTGCGTTTCACCAACTCCATCGAGGACGGCGTCGATCATTCGCAGATCGTTTTCATCGCCGTCCCCACCCCACCGCAGGCCGATGGCAGCGTGGACCTCACCTACATCGAGCGCGTCGCCCGCGAGATCGCCGGCGTGCTCAAGCCTGGCCAATACCGCGTGGTCGTGGACAAATCCACCGTCCCCGTAAAGACCGGCGAGAAAGTCACCGAGACCATCAAGCGCTACAACAAGGGCGCGGACTTCGACGTGGTCAGCAACCCCGAGTTTCTCCGCGAAGGCTGCGCCGTACCGGACCTCATGAATCCCGACCGCGTGGTCATCGGCTCCGCTTCGCAAAAAGCCACCGACCTGATGAAGCAAGTCTATGAGCCGTTCAAAGCGCCCATCCTTGTCACCGACATCAACAGCGCCGAACTCATCAAGCACGCCGCCAACTCCTTCCTCTCGCTCAAGATCAGCTACATCAACGCCGTCGCCGCCATCTGCGAAGCCAGCGGCGCGGACGTCGAGATGGTCGCCGACGGCATCGGCATGGATAAACGCATCGGGCGCAACTTCCTCAACGCCGGGCTCGGCTACGGCGGCTCGTGCTTCCCGAAAGACGTGAAGGCGTTCATTGCCATCAGCAAACAACTCGGCACGCCCTTCAAGCTGCTGGAGGAAGTCGAACGCATCAATGAAGGCATGCTCGACCGCTTCATCGGCAAGCTCCGCGACGCCCTCTGGGTCTTGAAAGACAAGCACATCGCCGTCTGGGGCCTGACCTTCAAGCCGGACACCGACGACGTGCGCAATTCCGTGGCCATCGAACTCGTCAACCGCCTCGTCGCCGAAGGCGCGCACGTCACCGCCTACGATCCGAAAGGCGCGGAAAAAGCCGTCGAGTGGAAACTGCTCGACCCCGCGAAAGTAAAGCTGGTGCCCACGCCGCTCGACGCCGTGCATGACGCCGAAGCCCTCATCCTCGCCACCGAGTGGAAGGAATTCCTCAACCAGGACTTCGCCGAGGTAAAAGCCCGCATGCACACCCCGCTCATCTTCGACGGCCGCAATCTCTTCAACCCCGAGACCATGCGCGAACTCGGCTTCGACTACCGCGCCGTCGGTCGCCCATAGCGCCTCCCATCCGCCGCCCGTAGCGCAGGCGTCTCCGCCTGCCGTATCGCATGCGTCCCGCTTGCCTCAACGCGCGACTGCGGAAAGCGCACCCCATTCGCCAACCTTCCCCCGCTGCGGCAGGCGGGACGCACTGCGATACGGCAAGCCGGAGGCTTGCGCTACGGGCCTGAAGCGTCCGGTCCCCGGCCGCTTTCCCCTTTCATCCCTTATCCTCCATCCTCCATCCTTTCCCCGTGCCCGCCAATCCCCGCCAATCCTGCATCCACGCGCTCCTCGAGTGGGAGAAAGGCAAACACTTCTCCGACGAAATCCTCCACACCGCCCTCGAACGCGAGCCGCTCTCCCAGCTCGACCGCGCCTTTTTCATGGAGACGTTTTTTGGCGTCCTCCGCAATCTCAGCCGGCTCGACTTCCTCATCGGCCAGCTCCGCGATGGGTCCATCGACCCCGAGACCCGCGCCATCCTGCGCCTCGGGCTCTACCAGATTTTTCACATGCGGACCGCGGCGCACGCCGCCGTCAATGAAACGGTCAACCTCACCACCCGCGCCCGCGGCCTGGTGAACGCCATCCTCCGCCGCGCGCTCCGCGAACAGCCCGCGCTCGAAGCCGCCCTCGCCCAGGCCGGCCCGGCCATCGCCACGTCGCATCCCGCGTTTCTCCTCGCGCGCTGGGACGCCGCCTTTGGCCCCGAAGCCACCGCCCGGCTCTGCGCCTGGAACAACCAGCCCGCCGAAGTCCACGTCCGCGCCAACGAACTCCGTCTCCCCTTGGCCGAACTCCTCCGCAGCCTGCCCGGCACCCAGCCCTCTCCCGCCCATCCGCTCGCCATCCGCGTGGACCAACTCCCCTTCCCCGCCATCGCCCAGGGCCACTGCTACGTGCAGGATCCCAGCACGCTCATGGCCTGCGATCTCCTCGCCCCGCAGCCCGGCGAGACCGTGCTCGACGCCTGCGCCGCGCCCGGCGGCAAGACCACCTACCTCGCCCAGCTCATGCGCGACGAAGGCCGGATCATCGCGTGCGATTTGTATGAAAGCCGCGTCGCCCGCCTGCGCGAAAACCTCGCCCGCCTCGGCGTGACCAACACCCAAGCCATCCGCCACGACTGCATGCAAGCCGGTCCGCCGCTCGCGCCCGCCAGCTTCGACCGCATCCTCGTCGATGCCCCGTGCAGCAACACCGGCGTCATCCGCCGCCGCGTGGACGTGCGCTGGCGGCTGACCGACGAGGACTTTCTCCGCATGCCCGCCCAGCAGCTCGCCCTCGTGAAACGCACCGCCACCCTGCTCAAGCCCGGCGGCACGCTCGTCTATTCCACCTGCTCGCTGGAGGCGGAGGAAAACGAACAGGTCGTCGAGCGCGCCGTCGCCGCCGTGCCTGGACTGCGCTTTCTCGAAAGCCGCCGGCTCCTGCCGTTTGCCGACGGCGTGGACGGCGCGTTCGCGGCAAAATTCACGCGCGATTAAAATCGCTCCGTCAGCCGCCGGCCACGATCCGCACCACCTCCACGCGGTCGCCCTCGGCCAGCGGACGCTGCAGCCATTCCTCGCGGCGGAGCGCCAGGCCGTTGTGCTCCACCAGCGTGACCGCCGCGGGCAGCGCCAGTTCCGCAATGAGTTCGGCGATATTCGTCGCGCGGCCAATTTCCCGCGCGTCGCCGTTGAGGATGATTTTCACGGCGCGAGGATGGCCCGGTCCCAGTCCTTCCACACCGCCTCGAAACCGCGCGCGTGGAGCAGCGCGGCGATCTGCGCGGCGGAGCGGTCGTCGGCGATTTCAAACTGCCCGGTCGCCCCGGCCGCCGCGTCGGAATCGGCAGGCGCGAGCGCTTTGCCGCGCACGGTCAGGTGCAGATCGGCGCGGCCTTGGCCGGTGTAGCCGCCGGGTTCGGTGTGGCTGCCGGCGCTCATCGTGGTGATGCCGAGCGGCAGCAGCGCGTCGCGCAAAGGCGCGGGTTCGCGCGTGCTCAGCACGATGCCCACCTGCGGAAAGCAGACCCGCAGCGCGCCGATGAGCTGGATGAAATCGCGATCCCCGAGCGGATGGAGCGGCGCAAATTCGCCGGCGCACGGGCGCAACCGCGGCACGCTCACCGTGAACTGCGCGCGCCAGCAAACGCGCAGCAGATGCTCCAGATGCGCGGCCAGCGCCACCGCTTCCGCACGCCATTCCGCGAGGCCGAAAAGCGCACCGACACCGATGCGCCGGAAGCCGCCGGCATACGCCCGCTCGGGGCACGCCAGCCGCCAGTCGAAATCCTTTTTCGGCCCCGCCGTGTGCATCTCCGCATACACCTCGCGGTCGTACGTTTCCTGATAGACGATCAGCCCCTCCGCGCCGGCGGCCACCAGCGCGGCGTAGTCGGGCGTTTCCATCGGCGCGACCTCCAGCGAGAGACTGGGAATCTCCGCCACGAGCGCGCGCACGCAGTCCGCGAGGTAGCCGTTCGAGACAAATTTCGGGTGCTCGCCCGCGACCAGCAGGATGTTCCGAAAACCCTCCGCCGCGAGATGCCGCGCCTCCGCCACCACCGCGGCGATGTCGAGCGTCACGCGCAGGATCGCATTGTCCCGCGAGAAGCCGCAGTAGGCGCAGTTGTTGATGCACTCGTTGGAAAGGTAGAGCGGCGCGAAAAGGCGGATGGTCTTGCCGAAATGCCGGCGCGTGATCGCGGCGGATTCGCGCGCGAGGGCCGCGAGCTGCCCGTCGCTTTGCGGCTCCAGCAGCGCGCTAAACCGGCGCAGAAGCGCAGATTTTTGCGGCGAAAAAATAGTGTCGGAAAGCAGCATGGCGCGGACGCAGGGCGGGAATATGCGGGCCGCCCGGTGGCTTGTAAATAGCCGCACCGAACGCGGCCCTGCCGCCAAGTGCGCGATGCCCGTTGCGTCCATTTCGGGTGCCTCCTACATTCGCCGCCACCCTCACCCTATGACTCGCGTAAGACACATCGCCTTCTTCCAATTCAAACCCACCTGCACGGCGGACGACATCGCCGAAGTCTGGCGGATCATTGAAGATTTGCCGCGGCAGATTCCTGGCATCCTCGGTCTCACTTGGGGGCCGAATACAAGCACGGAAGGACTGTCGCAGGGTTTCACACACAGCTTCGTGATGACCTTTGAAAATGCCGCGGCGCGCGATGCCTATCTCCCCCACCCCATCCACGCGGCGGCGGCGGCCAAGGTCATGACGCAACTCGCTGGAGTGATCGTCTGCGACCACGCTTTCGAAGACGGCAAGTAGCGCTCCATGCCGTTCCACCATTTCATCACCGACCCCGCCGGCTGGCGCACGCTGGCCGATGAAACGCTGTTCGCCAATCCGTTCCTCGAAGTCCATCGCCCGACCGTCACCACGCCGACGCGCGCCGTGCCGTTTCAGTGGACGGTCACGCATCGCAAAGCCGCCGTCGTGGTCGCACCGATGACCGCCGATGGGCGACTCGTGCTGGTGCGGCAGGAGCGCGTGGCGATTCGCGCGACCATCTGGGAGTTTCCCGCCGGGCAGATCGACGACAACGAGGAACCCGATGCGATCCGCGCCACGGGTCTGCGCGAGTTGCGCGAGGAGAGCGGCTACGAACTGGCGCCGGGCGGCGAACTCGTCTCGCTCGGCCACTTTTTCCCGAGCGCGGGCTTCACCGACGAGCACAGTCATCTGCTGCTCGCCCGCCCCGTGACGCCGGGCGCCGCGGGCCACGCGCCCGACGAGGCGGAGGCCATCACGGAGTGCCGCGCCTTTCCGCGCGAGGAGTTCCGCGCGATGATCGCCAACGGCGAAATCCGCGACGCCAACACGCTGGCCGCGTTCGCGCGGCTGGTGGCGCTGGGCTTGTGGTGATCCCCGCGCTTTCCAAAACAACCGTCCCGCCTACGCTCCGCGCCCATGATCACCCGCCGCTCCCTCCTCGCCGCCTGCGCTTTGCTGGCGCTCGCTCTCCCCATCCGCGCCGACGACGCCAACCTCCTGACCGACGCCGAGAAGGCCGCCGGATGGAAGCTGCTCTTCGACGGGAAGACGCTCGCAGGCTGGCAGCCGCTCGGGAAATCCGGCGTCCCGACGAAGGGTTGGGTCGCCAAAGACGGCACGATCTTTCACGACAAGGCGGCGGGCGGCGGCGACATCGTCACCGTGGAGCAGTTCGGCGATTTCGAGCTGACGTGGGAATGGCGCATCGGCGTGGCGGGCAACAGCGGCGTGAAATACAACCTGCCGAATCCGGCGGACAACGTCGGCTTTGAATACCAACTCCTCGACGACGAAAAGCACCCCGATGGGCGCCGCAAGACCCACCAGACGGCCGCGCTTTACGACCTCATCGAGCCCGCGCCGGAGCGCACAGTGCAGCCCGTCGGCGAATGGAATCAGAGCCGCCTGCTGGTCCAGGGCGCGCACGTCGAGCATTGGCTCAACGGCGTGAAGATCGTCGCGTTCGACATGGGCAGCGATGACTTCAAGGCGCGCATCGCGCGGAGCAAATACCGGAAGGCGGAAAACTTCGGCGTGAAGACGAAATCGCCGCTGCTGCTGCAGGATCACGGCGACGAGATTTCCTTCCGCAGCCTCAAGCTCCGCGTCCCGCCGACGAAATAGCGCGCCATGGACGAGGAGCGGCTGCGCGATTTCATGGCCGCCGACTTGGCGGACCTCGCCATCACGCGCATGCCGTTTGGCAAATTCGGGCCCACGCATTTCCCGCCGCGCGGCGTGCCGCTCTACGATCTCCCGGTCGAATACCTCGCGTGGTTCGCGCGCAAGGACTGCTTTCCGCAAGGCCGGCTCGGCGAGCTGCTGCGCATCGTCCACCAGATGAAAGTGGACGGCCTCGACGAAATCTTCGACGCGCTCCGCCGCCGCGCCGGTGGCCGCACCGTGCTGCGCCTGCCGAACCGGCGGGGAAACACCCACTTCGACTAGCTCACGCCGGCGGCGCGACGGGCTTCAGCGAGATCAGAATATTCGCCACGGTGATGAGCGCGCCGCCGATGAGCAGGTGCGTGGTCGCCTTTTCATTGGCGTAAGTGATGCCGAGCAGCGAAGCCAGCAGCGCGGGCAGAAAGAGCGCGAAGATGGTGCCGAAGATCGGCTCGGTGCAATAGACGATGCCCGCGGTGGTGGCGTCCACGCAGGGTTGCCAGCGGTTCATCAGGAAGAAGGCGATCAGCGAGCAGACGAGCGTGAGGACGCCGAGCAGCAACGCCATCGGACCGGTGCTGAAGAACACGAGGGCGTCGCTCGGGCGCTGCGCGTGCAGGGCGGCGACCGGCGCGAGGATCGCGGCGATGGTCAGGAACATGACGAGCGTGACGCGGCCGGTGTGGTTGCCGCGAAAGACGGAGCGTTCGAGCCAGAGGATCTGGCCGGCGAAAAACGCGGTGCCGATGAGCGTCTCCAGCTCGCCGCGCCCGAGGCGCATGGTGTGCCAGTCGAACTGCGCGAGCACCGCCACGCCGGCCACGACCAGCGCGACGCACAACATCACGAACAGCGAAGGCCGCCGCCGCGTGCGCAGCATGATGAACAGCGGGACGAGAACGGCGGTGAACTGCGTGAGAAAAGCCGAGGTGCTGGCCTCGGTGAAGGCGAGGCCATCGGCCTGAAAAAGCATCCC
>Ga0163144_10005008_pt1 | contig 29569 bp, 33 predicted proteins | sample OliLak19BULKMAT1_FD_123175 | JGI IMG/M metagenome (GOLD analysis project Ga0163144, IMG submission 123175) | Freshwater microbial mat bacterial communities from Lake Vanda, McMurdo Dry Valleys, Antarctica - Oligotrophic Lake LV.19.BULKMAT1 | ecosystem: Environmental > Aquatic > Freshwater >...
CTAAGGCGATCAAGCTGCATTCTCACTTCGTCGCTACACGTCAATGCTTGCGCAACGCGGGACATAGCACCCTCCAGGCCATTGATATGGCACAAGGATACTTAACATTGTTAATTAATGCAAGTAAACACTAGCTAGTGCTGCACGCCGTGCGCACCATGCACGTGGCCATGCGCAAGCTCTTCGGCCGACGCGGGGCGTACTTCTTTGACCACACATGAAAATAAAAGACGTTCGCCCGCGAGCGGATGGTTGCCATCGATGACAACTTGCCCGTCGGCAATGTCGGTTACGGTGTAAACGATCCAGCGATCATCCTCTTCGCCCGGAGGCACACCTTCGAATTGCATCCCGACTGCGATGTTTGCCGGAAACACGCTTTGCGGCTCGACGCGGATCAGCTCTTCATCATATTCACCGAACGCGTCTTCAGGTTGCAGTGAGATGGAAAATTCTTCGCCCACTTGCTTTCCTGTAAGGCCCTGTTCGACCAGCGGAAAGATACCGCCGTGATCGCCGTGCAGGTATACCATTGTCTCCGATTCGCTGCCTAACGCGTTGCCATCGCTATCCTTTAGTTTTGCTTCGAGTGTGACAATCGCGTTTTGATCAATGACCATGTATCTGCCTTACGATTTTCAGTACCGACGAAACGTGTTCGCGTGGATTCAGCTCTCGCAGGATGTGCCGCACTGTGCCTGTCTTGTCGATTACAAAAGTTGCTCTGTGTACACTTGATTGCGCTGCGCCATTTGCCTCGGTTTCCTTCAGCACATCGTATTTTTTCATCACCACGCAATCGGCGTCGGACAATAGCTGCAAGGAAATGCCATGTTTGTCGCGAAACTCCTCATGAACCAGACAATCATCGCGGGATACACCGAAAACGACCGTGTCGCACTCTTCAAACGCGCCCTCGTGGTCAGAAAAGTCAATCGCCTCCATCGTGCACACCGGTGTGCCGTCGCGTGGATAAAAATAGAGCACGACGTTCTTCTTGCCGAGAAAACTGGAAAGCTGGATCATCTCCATGCTTGCGTCGGGAAGTTCAAACGCGGGAGCCCTAGAACCAACGTGTAACATTGTCGTCCAGTCGAAAAGTTTGATTTAATTTTGTTGCTGGTATTTGATGTCGAAATTATTCTAACGCATTTTCTTTATTGCACTGCAAGAGCTACCTTCAATGAATTTACGGCGTGCGAAACCGCAAACAGGAAATGCCACGCAGCTTCCTCTGGAGCTGCTTGGTGGAATCAGTGCAAATGTGTTTTTGCGCGACTATTGGCAAAAGAAACCACTGCTCATTCGCAATGCAATCAAAGCATTTGTCGGCCCGCTCAGCAAAAATGAAGTGTTCACCCTCGCGCAGCGCGACGAAGCAGAAAGTCGCCTCGTCACAAGCGTTACCGACAAATGGAAATTGGCGCACGGACCTTTTTCAGCAAAGGACTTTCGTTTTCCCCGTGGTGTCCTGTGGACGGTGCTCATACAAGATGTCCAGCATTTCTCATATGAAGCGCATGAGCTACTTGCCAAATTCAACTTTATCCCGCAAGCGAGAATCGATGACTTGATGGTGAGTTATGCCGCAGCTGGCGCGGGTGTTGGCCCGCATTTTGACACCTATGATGTATTTCTGTTGCAGGGCAGCGGAAGCCGTCGCTGGCAAATTTCGCAGCAACGTGATCTGCGTCTGAAACCTGATTTGCCCCTGAAGATTTTGTCGCACTTCAAGCCGACTCAGGAGTTTGTTCTAGAAACGGGAGACATGCTCTATCTGCCGCCAGGTGTTGCTCACAATGGAATCGCTGAATCAGAGTGTTTAACGTGGTCTGTCGGCTTTCGCGCCCCGTCGCAACAAGACTTGAGTTTGGCGTTCCTGGATTACGTACGTGACTCGACCTCGTTAACGGGTCTCTACGCCGATCCCGGCGTAGAGCCTGCGCGGTCTTGCGCAGAGATTGATGCAGCAATGCAGCAGAGATTTTCTGACTTGCTCAGTAGCGTACAGGCAGCAGCGAATGATCCGGTCATCGTGCGCAAGTTTGTCGGTTGCTACTTGACCGACCCGAAGATGCATGTTGTCTTCGACCTACCCGAAGTACCCGTCTCCATAAAGCAATTTGAACGACTTCTGCAGAGGCGCGGCATTGAACTCGATTTAAAAACGCGAATGTTGTACGACGACGAGCACGTCTTTGTGAACGGGGAAGCAACGCCCGATATTCGTGGCTCACGTCGGTTTCTGCGGGAGTTGGCGAACCGGCGCATGCTATCGGCGGCCAAATGCGCAGAATTGAAGCCCGGTGCCGCGATGAAATGGCTGTACCAATGTTACTGCGACGGTGCGCTGACGATAGCCCGCCATTGACTGATGTGATGCCACAAAGAGGTAAACCCGATAGGAGAAGCCATGCCCGAAAGTGATTCGCAACCTGAAAAAATATACCGACTGATGGAAACCAGAGCGGAGGCCCGCAGCGCAATCGTTTCGGTACTGGCGTTGGCGCAGCGTGAAATTCGCATTTTCGATGCTGATCCGAAAGCAATGAAAGAACGTGAGCTTGGAGAGCGCGATCAGATTGAGACCTTGCGGATTTTCTTGCTCGCAAGCCGCGATCACAGGATGCGCATCGCGCTACACGATACGCGTGGAATCGAGAGCGAACTTCCACGCCTCATTGCGCTGCTGACACAGTTCTCCGGCCAAATCCAGATTCATCGCACACTGGGACGGGCGTCTGAAGCTCGCGACTCAATGATCATCGCCGATGACGCACATTTTTGGCGCAAATTACATGTGGATCACCCGCGGTCCGTTTTGACCATGTACGACCCCGGTGATACGCGCCCGTTTCTGGAGCGATTTGAAGAAATCTGGGATCAGTCAGAGCTGGCAGTCACGGGCAGCAGCCTTGGCTTGTAGGCAAAGAGAAAATTGTGCACTGCACCACGAGCTGCTATAATCCGCGGTCGGTTGAAGTGATCCTGTTGTATCTGGCGAAGTTCCGGGTGTGACGCTACTCGGGCTTGGCTGTTGCTTGCGGGATCATGGAGAGCCGTCAAAAAAATTTGATCAAATTTTTCTCCAAGGGAATTACATGAATAAGTCCGTCCTCATCGTTGCCATCGCTGCATTCGGCCTCGCCGCTTGTGGCAAAGAACAACCCAAAGCCCCTCCAGTTGCACCTAAAGTTGAAATGGTTGTTCCTGCAGCCGCTACACCAGCAGTCGACGCTGCAAAGGCCGCAGCAGCTGCCACCGTTGACGCTGCTAAAGACGCTGCCGGCAAGACCGTCGACGCTGCTAAAGATGCTGCTGGCAAGACCGTTGAAGCCGCTAAAGACGCTGCTGGCAAGACCGTTGAGGCCGCCAAAGCTGCTGCCGCTCCGGCTCCTGCCGCCGCCGCTCCAGCCACAGCACCTGCAGCAAAAGACGCCGCACCGAAGAAGTAATTACTCCGCTGCTGTGTCGCACAAAAAAGCCGACGATAAGTCGGCTTTTTTGTTTGTGATTCGAGAGGCACAATTTTGTCAGATGTAACATCGGCAACACTAAATTTCTCGCCAATCAAAACCGCTCTCCTGCTCAGCTACTCCAATCCATCCAGCGTCACACCCTAGCGCTCCTGCAAGTGCCGCAGTTGCCAAGGTCGGCAGGTTATTTCTTTGCGATAGATGTGCCGCCAACACGTGCTTTAGACTCGAACAGTCAATGCCAGCTAGCAACGAGGCCGCCGTAGCGTTATCCAAATGGCCGAACTTGCCGGCAACGCGCCTCTTGAGGCTCGCCGGATATGGTCCGTTCATCAACATTTCAAGGTCGTGGTTACACTCGAGAACCAACGCGTTGCAACCGGACAACATAGCCTGAATATGCGCCGTAATTGAGCCCGTATCGGTTAAAACGCCCAGCTTGGCATTGCCATCAGAGAACACGTACTGAACAGGCTCAAAGGCATCGTGAGGGACAAAATACGGCGTCACTTGAACATCACCCACAGAGAACGCTTCATGCGGATCAACAAAATTGATCAATGCTTCCGGCAACGAACCTTGATTGAACACCTTTGCGGTGCCATGGGTAAGCCACACTGGAAGTTTGTATTTTCGCGCAAGCCTCCCAACCCCGCCAATGTGATCGGCGTGTTCGTGCGTGACCAAAACAGCGTCAAGGTCTTGCGGTGCAATGCCGGCGCGCGCCAGCTTATGCTCCGTCGCTGCAAGGCCGAATCCGCAATCCATCATCACGACGGTACCGGCCACTTGAACAATCAGCGCATTGCCTTCACTGCCGCTGCCAAGCGAAGCGAAACGCATGCTCACCGGCGGAGCTCTGCAATGAAAACGGGCCCGGAGTAAAACGACTCAGGCCCGTTTGACAAAAGGTGCATAGAAAGCGCCGAGTTCTTTACAGCCCTATTTAAGTTGCTCCAGAAGCAGACTCAAGATGCGCTTGGAAGTGCTGGAGTTTTCCGGCTTGCCGTCCGCTCCTTGTACCGTAACTTCCGAAACTTCAGCCGTGGTCGATACAAAGATACGATACAGCGGCCTCGACGCTGGATCGTCCTTGCGCCAGAAGGCAAGCTTATCGAAGAACCCTTTCTGGCCACCACTGGATTTGGCTTCTGCATCAGGGTCGATGTAACGAACAAAGAAGAGCCCCTTCGAACGGTCACGGTCCTCGACTGTGAACCCGATGCGGTCCAATGCCAAGCCAACACGCCGCCACGCCCGGTCAAAAGGCTCTCTAAATGTCAGCGAGCCGCCTTTTTCCGCAGCGAACGTTGCGCGCGCAACATTGGCTGCGGTCGACGCGGCAACTGCAGACGTTGCCTTGTCGGCTCCAGCGGCAAAACCAAACTTTGCCATCAGACCAGACAGCATTTCTGCCTCAAGCTCTTTGTCGCTGGCGCGCGGCTGCCATCCCGTGCTGGATTTCTCCGTCCCCGTATATATTTCCTCGAGACCGCGATGGCTCACGTAGATTTCCGTGGTGCCCGGTTCTATTCCTGGCTCGATCCGGGTGCGGAATTTGTCGCGATAGCCGGAATCATAGAGGCCATCGAGCACACGACCAACCGTGCGGCGAATGATGTCCTGCGGAATTTTTGCGCGGTTCTCCGCCCAGTCTGTCTCCATAACTCCTATGCCAGGACTCTCGCGATTAATAATGAAACCCGTTTGAGTCCAAAACTCCTTGATGACGGGCCAAGCTTTGTCGGGTGGCGTCTTTACGACAAGCCAGCGCTGCTCACCGACGCGCTCAATGCGCGCATTGTCGACCTTAGGCAACACCACGTTGCCAGTTACTGGTGTGGCCCCGCGCTCGCGGCTATATGTCGAAAACGTAGTCCCTTTGGCGTCTGGGATCACAAACCGATCATCGACAACAGGCGACGTCAGGTCGGGTGGCACTTCGAGGGATGGTATTTTCCCGCCTTGCGAGCGATAGTCGGCGCTCTTTCCGGCAGAACCAAAGAAGCCACATCCGGTAACGGAAATGCAGGTCAGGGTCGCCATACAGGCGACAAACGCGTTGCGCTTCGAACTCATCTAGGCTACTTCCTTTAGTTTTTCGTGAATGCCCGCCGCTCGCATGGCCTCTAACAGCAGGCCGTGATATTTTGCGTCAAACTGGGTTAGCGGCAGGCGAATACCGGACTCAATAAGACCCATCTGATGGAGGGCCCATTTCACCGGAATAGGGTTGGATTCCAGAAACAATTGGTTATGCAGGCCGAGCAGGCGGTTATTGATCGCTACGGCTTTTGCTCGGTCGCCTTTAAGCGCGGCAACACACATTTCGTGCATCAGGCGCGGCGCGACATTAGCGGTTACCGAGATCGTACCGTGGCCGCCTAACAGCATCAGCGCTAATGTTGACACATCTTCGCCTGAATAAACGCCAAAATCCTTCCGCGCCCGCTTCAGGAGATCGGTGCCACGCGCCATGCTGGCGGTAGCATCCTTGATGCCAACGATATTAGGTATTTCAGCCAGACGAAGAGTGGTGTCGTTGGCAAGATCAGCAACAGTGCGTCCAGGAACGTTATAAAGAATCACCGGCAAATCGGTCGATTCGGCGATTGCCCGGAAATGGCGGTACTGGCCTTCCTGCGTTGGCTTGTTGTAATAAGGAACGACAGAAAGTGCGTAATCGGCACCGGCGAGTTTGGCGAATTCGGTAAGGTGAATCGCTTCTTTGGTCGAGTTTCCGCCCGTGCCGGCGATTAACGGAACGCGTCTACCGACGTACTCCACCGCCTTCTTGATCAGCGTTTGGTGTTCGTCAAAATCAACGGTCGGCGATTCGCCGGTTGTACCGACGATGACTATGCCGTCCGTTCCCTCGGAGATATGCCAGTCAATGAGCGACTTAAGACGAGCAAAATCGAGCGCGCCATCAGGCAACATCGGGGTGACAATTGCGACAAGGCTTCCAGTCAACATGGGGTTTTTGCTGAGTTTCCGGTAATTGAGCATTTTAACGTATCTGACGCTCAAAAGCCGCGCCCAAAAACTCACCAATCACGACTCCCGTACGGCGGCGATCCGCTGCACCATCGCCGGTTTGGGCGCATTCACATAAACGTCCTCAAAGGCAACTACTCGCAATTGACCTCTGACGGCGTCTAGCAGTTCCTCGCGTTGAAGGAGAAAGTCCGCACGAGCGGGCCGCCCAAATTCTTCGTTGCCCGCGGCAAATGTCTCGTAAATCAGCGCGCCGCCAGAAGCAACGCTGGCAATCAACGTCGGCAGCAAGGGCCGATGCAGATAGTTGGTCACAATGACCCCGGCAAACTGCTCGCCGGGATATGGCCATGGCATGCCTTCAATATCCGCTTGCCGTAGGTGTACTCCAACCGGCAATTGCTTTAAGCCACTCAGGTCAATGTCAACCGCATCCACCGTGTGCCCAGCTGAGGCGAAGTAACGCGCATGCCGCCCGCTGCCGCAGGCAACGTCGAGTATTCGGCCGTGCGCAGGAATCAGCGAAGAAAATCGTATCACCCAAGGCGACGGCGCGAGCTCCGTATATTGTGTTCCAATGTCGGCGGTCATGCGCCAATCATAAGCGAGGCTCTGCGATAATGGCCGAATGAGCAAAATTGAAGAAAAACGCATTAGTCGCGCAATGTGTGAGGCTCACGACGCAAATGATTCGATTCGCGACTGCAGGGATCGGTTTGACCTGCCCGAACACACCATTTACCTCGACGGAAACTCGCTCGGCGCACTGCCACGACGCACGCCTGTGCGAATCAATGAATTGTTGCGCAATGAGTGGGGGGAGAGCCTGATCAAGTCATGGAACAAACATGATTGGGCGGCATTCCCTCAGCGGGTGAGTCTGAAGCTTGCCCGCCTGCTTGGCGCAAGCGCGAGTGAAGTGATTATTGCCGACTCAACATCGGTGAATATTTTCAAATTGCTGGCCGGTGCGTTAGTTTTGTCGGATGTCGAAACGCGCCGCATAATCGTTTCTGAGCGCGGCAACTTTCCAACTGACCTTTACATGGTGGAAGGCGTAAACGCGATGCTCGGTGGAAAGTACACGTTGCGGCTTGTGGAGGCGGAAGAGGTGGAGGCGGCCCTTGACCACGATGTGGCGGTAGCACTGGTTACGCAAGTGGACTACCGCACCGGTCGACAACACAACATGGCGCACTTGAATACGCGCGCCAGCCAAACAGGAACGCACATCATCTGGGACCTCAGCCATAGCGCTGGCGCGATCCCGCTGGAGCTTGCCGGTGATGGTGCGGAAATGGCGGTGGGCTGCGGTTACAAATACTTCAATGGCGGGCCAGGCGCGCCAGCATTTGTCTATCTGGCAAAGGCATTGCAATCAAACTTTGCGACGCCACTTTCCGGGTGGTTCGGCCATCAGTCGCCGTTCGCGTTTTCGGGAACCTATGTGCCTGCGGCTGGTATCGAGCGATTGCTTTGCGGCACGCCACCGGTGATTGCGCTGGCTGCATTGGAATGCGGAATCGACACTTTTGACGGTGTCACCATGGACGCAATAGGCAAGAAATCGCGAGCGCTGTCGGAACTCTTCATGGCATTGATGCGGCAGGAGTGCGGAAACTATCACCTTGAATTTGTCAGCCCGGCGGCAGAAAACGCCCGCGGCAGCCACGTATCGTATGCCCATGAACACGCCTATGCCATCATGCAAGCACTCATCGACAGGGGTGTGATTGGCGACTTCCGGCCACCGAACCTGTTACGGTTCGGTTTCGCGCCTTTATACACCCGGTTTGTCGACTGCTACGACGCGGTAATTCAATTGCACGACGTGATGGCAAACGAGGAATGGAAAGCTGAAAAGTATCAAACCCGCAACCGCGTAACTTGACTAAGCCCAGGCCAATGCCATGAACACCACTGCTCCAATCAGAATTGATTTTGACTTGCCTGTACAAGGCATGAAGCGCTCCCAGATTACCACTGGCGCGGCGTGGGCCAAGGTACTTCAAGAGCCGTCCGCAGGCGAACGCATTGCGCTGAAAGCGCGTATCAAGAGTTTGCTGAAGGAACAAAACGCGGTGTTGGTTGCACACTACTATGTGCACCCGGACTTGCAGGATCTGGCTGAGGAGACGGGTGGATGCGTGTCGGATTCATTGGAGATGGCGCGATTCGGGCGTGACCATGAGGCCCAGACAGTGGTTGTCTGTGGTGTGCGCTTCATGGGTGAAACGGCAAAAATCCTCAACCCCGAAAAACGCGTACTGATGCCAGAACTGGAAGCAGAGTGCTCCCTGGATTTGGGTTGTCCACCCGCAGAATTCACAAAATTCTGTGATGAACACCCGGATCGGACGGTGGTTGTGTATGCCAATACGAGTGCTGCGGTCAAAGCGCGCGCAGACTGGATGGTGACGTCAAGCATCGGCCTCAAAATTATTGAACACCTGCACGCGAAAGGCGAAAAAATCATTTGGGCGCCAGATCGACATCTCGGCAATTATATTCAACGCGAAACTGGTGCCGACATGCTGGTTTGGCAGGCTTCATGTATCGTTCACGATGAATTCAAGGCCTTTGAGCTCGCGGAGTTGAAGAAGGCTCATCCACGAGCCAAAGTTCTGGTTCATCCCGAGTCGCCGGCAGCCGTCATAAAACTTGCGGATGTGGTTGGATCGACCACACAAATTATTCGCGCAGCGCAAACACTTGACGCGCAAGAGTTTATTGTCGCGACCGACAAGGGCATTTTCCACAAGATGAAAGCATTGGCGCCAGGCAAGGTGTTTATCGAGGCGCCAACGGCCGGAAATGCCGCGACATGCAAGAGCTGCGCGCACTGTCCGTGGATGGCAATGAATGGTTTGGCCAACCTGGCCGATGTACTCACAAATGGCCGGAACGAAGTTCATGTAGACCTTGACGTTGGCCGTTTGGCGAAGCGCTCGATCGACCGCATGCTGGAGTTTGCAAAAGGACTGGATCTGTCGAAAATGCCGGTCAAGAACGCGCCTGGGACGTCTCAGGGAATCGGCCCTGCCTAGTATCACTACACTAGTGATGCTGTGGGCAATCTTTCGCCTGCAGCTACAAAAGTTAACAATTGACAGCCAAATGGGGTGCGATTTGAAACAGGGCAAGCGTTGGTGTTGGTTTACACTTTGTCTATTGCTTGTTTTAGTTGGGCGGAAGGTCCATAAGAAAATGGTAGCTTCAGAATTAACCCAATGCCAATAAACAGTACTGACGATGAATGACGACGCGCTAAACGCAAACCAGGGCACAAATACGCAACAAGACTTGGCCGAAATCGACCCGGCCGTGCTTGCGGAGCTGACTCGCGCCCTTTTGCCTTATCTGGGCCCTTACTCGATTACGACGGTCAAGCGCGCCAGCAGAACTACGTCTGATGTGCAGGAAATGGTGCGCATGGTCGCCCAACACATAGATAACCTGGGCAAGCGCGAGTACTTTACAAAGAGCGCCAAACGCATACTCGATGATTTTCGGCATGAAAAGCTTCCCGTCGCAGCACCTTCTTCCAGTGCGCCGCACACAAATACCGGAGGGAGGCCGCCAACACCAATCACGCCGGAGTTAATGCATCGGGGCGAAGTGGCGCTCGCTCCCATAATTGGCCCCCTGGCAAACGTGCTTGTACAGCGATATGCCAAAGCATCGGAAAATTCTCGCGATTTTTTTGAGCGCTTGGCCGGTCATTTGCGGTCATCAGAAGAACGTGCGACGTTTTTTGCGAACGTTCGTGAAGTTGGAAAATCATTTGGAGCGCAAATTTAGCTATGCGCATGACGGCATGGACCGCAACGCGCACGCCCCTACCGTCGACAATCAATAGGAGCCCGGGATGGGCCTGAGACTAAAATTTAACTTGATGTTGCTGGTCGTTTTTTTCGCGGGATTCGCCGCGATTGGTGTCGTCGCGCAACGTTATCTTGAATACCAAGCCATCGATGATGCACAGCGCGCGGCGCTGGTGGTGTTGGATGCGGCAGGCTTTGCGAAGCTGGATCCCAGAGTTGCGACCGGGCTTGGTTCCCGCCTTGTGGATATGCGAATCCGCGAATTTTCCCCTGATGACAATTTGCGTGGTGTCGAGGCGCAGGTTGCGCAGCGCTTGAACACCAATCCCAAGGGTCAAATTGCCGAGGTGATTGCTGCGCCGACGGGTGAACGGCGACTGGCGGTCGCTCGGACATTTCGCGCGGCCGATACTGGCGCCATCTCAATTCGCCTCGCTAATATTGACCTTGCACCAATTCTCCTGATGGTGAACCTCGCGTTGACAACGCTCATGAGTTCAATCGGCGCTGTGTTCCTCGCGGTGTTTATCGTCTTGAACCTGATGCTTGACCGCATGATTGTGCGGCCAGTCGCAGAGATGGCGCTTCAGGCGGAAGCTGTGTCAATCGGCGACTTTTCGATTCCGGAATTCGCCCCAAAATCCAGCGATGAAATCGGTGTACTCGGTGTCGCGTTCAATCGCATGCGTCGCAGCACGGAAGAGGCAATCAAGTTGCTAAAGAACGCGAATTTCTAAGTAGGCGCCAAGTCCTGCTCATAATCACTTCGCTCGGAATGTGAAGAAGCCTCAGTCTCGATATAGACTACTTTTGCGATAACGTGCCTGAACGTGCCGCAGCCCGACAAGCATCGCGGCGCTCGCCGGCAACGCAAGGAGCACACCGAAGAAGCCAAAAATCTGCCCAAACGCGAGTAGCGCGAACAGCACGACGACCGGATGCAGACCAATGCGGTCGCCAACCAGCCAAGGCGTGACCACAAAGCCTTCTATTAGTTGGCCAATCGTGAAAACCACCCACACCAATAGGACGCCATTCAGCGACGGAAACTGCATGACGGCGGCGACAGTACCTAACAGCAATCCAGTGCCGCTGCCGAGATACGGGATGAACACGAGCAAGCCGGTGATCAAGCCAACCGGTAGCGCCAATTCCAGACCGACGAGGTTCAGGCCAACCACGTAAAACACGGCCATGATCGCCATTACCGACAACTGACCACGCAGAAACTCGGACAGCACAGCGTCGATTTCGCGGCTAATCGTGTTGATCGTGGCGTGAAAACGGCGCGGTATCGACTGGTCGATGTTCTTGATTACGCCGTCCCAGTCACGCAAAACGTAAAACAGCACAACGGGAATCAGCAGCAAGTTAATGAGGAAGCCAACTACCGCGAGCCCGCCGACACCGACGGATTCGAATATTTTCTTGGCAACTCCCGAAGCGTCGGAGGCGTTGTCGGTAACGAATTGGCGGAAAGTCGAAACATCCAGCGCAATCGTTACGCCAAGCTTTTCATTCAGCCACGGAATAAAGGTGGTTTTGAGTTTCTCGATGAAGCCCGGGAACTCCTGAGTCAATTGCGCCGACTCTTTAGCGAACAACGGCAGAATGATCAACAATAGCGCAGCTACACTGAGCAGTAGCAACAAAATGGCCAGCACTGTGCCCAAGGTCCTCGATACGCCGCGCAGTTGCAGCCTGTCGACCAATGGATCGAAAATGTAGGCGAGGATAGCTGCAGCCAGGAAGGGTGCCAGGATGGGTGAGAGCAGCCACATCAATGCACAGACACCGAGAATGGCGATCGCGGGTAGTGCGTAATTCCAATCGAGCCAAGTCGGCGGCCGCGGCGAGCGCTTATCACGCAATCTCACGAGGAAATCTGGCGGCGCGTTGTGACGCGCATTTGCGGGGCGGCGATTAGACATTTCCAGTAAAATTCGAGTGTTGATTTCCTGCATCGTAACTCATTACCCGCTTGGTGCCGAAGTGTTGGCCAGGGCGCACTGGCCATGACAAATTCCCTCTCTCCCCTGACCTACAAAGACGCTGGTGTCGATATCGATGCTGGCGACCAGCTTGTCGAGAACATCAAGCCATTTGCCAAGCGCACCATGCGCCCGGAAGTGCTCGGCGGCATCGGCGGCTTCGGGGCATTGGTAGAGGTCTCAAAAAAATACAAGAACCCGGTAATGGTATCCGGCACGGATGGTGTGGGCACTAAGCTCAAACTCGCGTTTCACTTGAACAAGCACGACACCGTTGGTCAGGATTTGGTGGCGATGAGCGTCAACGACATTCTGGTACAGGGTGCCGAGCCGATATTCTTCCTGGATTACTTTGCCTGCGGAAAGCTCGATGTCGCTGTCGCGACTGATGTCGTGAAAGGCATAGCCCACGGCTGCGAACTCGCGGGCTGCGCGCTGATCGGCGGCGAAACCGCGGAAATGCCGTCGATGTATCCGTTAGGCGAATATGACCTCGCCGGCTTTGCGGTGGGCTTGATTGAGAAGGAAAACATCATTACCGGTCGCAGCATCGCTGTGGGCGACGCCGTTCTTGGACTCGCCTCCAGCGGAGCGCACTCGAACGGCTATTCGCTCATTCGTAGAATTATTGAGCGTTCCGGAATAGACCTGCATGCGGCAGACAACAAACAACTGGCGCTCGATTTGCTGGCACCTACCCGCATCTATGTGAAACCCTTGCTTGCCCTGATGGCGGAGTATCCGGGTATGGTGAAGGGCATGGCGCATATCACCGGGGGAGGCCTGACTGAAAACATCCCGCGTGTACTGCCTGACGCCGTGACAGCTGCGATTGATTCGAAATCCTGGGTCGCGCCGCCCGTGTTTGCCTGGCTTCAGGGGCATGGGAAAGTGGAAGCAGCCGAAATGGCGCGAACCTTCAACTGCGGGATCGGCATGGTGGTGATCGTTGCGCGCGAAAATGCTGCGATGACGATGGCACATCTGCGGACCGCCGGTGAAACCGTATTCGAAATCGGCGAAATACGCAGTCGTGACCCGGGCGAGCCGCAGGCTGTCGTTGCCTGATTACATGGAAACTCCAGCATTAGCGGGGCTTTCGGAGCAAAAATGCCTTGGAGCGCCCGCCAAATCTAGTGTTTTGCTATTTTTCCCCCTCATGAAACCAACCAGGTGAAATCGATCGTTATCCTGATTTCGGGCCGCGGCTCGAATATGGAGGCGATCCTGGACGCGCGCCTGCAACTCGAGATCAAAGCCGTCATTAGCAACCGCCCCGACGCAACCGGGCTGGAAACCGCTTCGCAGCGGGGTTTCCCTATTTTGGTCGTCGACCACAAAACGCACGTAACTCGCGAAGGCTTTGATGCGGCGCTTGCCGAGGCGATCGAAAACTTGACGCCGGATTACATCATCCTGGCGGGCTTCATGCGCGTGCTTACCGATAGTTTCGTGAGCCGTTTTGCTGGACGAATTATCAATATTCACCCGTCGCTTTTGCCAGCGTTTCCGGGCTTGCACACCCATCGCCAAGCGCTTCATTCGGGGGTGCGAATCCATGGCGCAACGGTTCATTTTGTGACGCCACAACTCGATCACGGTCCGATCATCATGCAAGCTGCGGTGCCAGTACTTCCTGGCGACGACGAGAGATCGCTTGCAAGCAGGGTATTGGCGGTTGAGCACCAAATTTACCCGCAAGCACTTCAATGGCTCGCCGCTGGTCGCCTTTCGCTAAATGCAAACGGCGTCGTCGAAATTCGCGAGTTGAACGTTGGTTCCGGTAGTGGGGAACAGCTCCTCGTACCGAAAGAACTAGCGTAATGTGGTTAGTCAAGAGGTTCTCAGCCTGTGCGTTATCAGCAGTTTTTATACTGCTCAGCGCAGCAGGCGCATCAAGTGTCGCACTCGCGGAGGCCGCAACGCCTTCGATGGTCAACGCCAGCTACCGAATCTACAAGGCCGGCATATTCATCGGCACGGTGGACGAACAATTTACCCGCGACGGCGACAATTACCGGATAGTCTCGCAGACGGAGACCGCCGGGCCGCTGCGTATTTTCCTTCGCGATCAGCTCACCATGACATCCGAGGGCGCGGTGGGATCCATGGGCCTTAAACCAGCCCGCTATCAATTTGTGCGTCGGGATGACCAGAAGAAGAGCATCTCTTCAGAATTTGATTGGAAGAAGCAGCACATTCTCTCGCGCCATGGAGCCGAAACCGAGACCTTTGATCTTCCCGCCGGCACGCAAGACCGAATTTCAGCGATGTACCAGTTCATGTTCAGCAAGCCGACTGCCAGCGAAGTCGCCGTCTGGATGAGCCAGGGAAAAAAAGCGGAGTTATACCGCTACCGCAAACAAGGAGAGGCAATCATTACGGTGAATGGGGAAAGTATTCCGACCGTGTATTACGCCCGCGAAGCGAAGGCTGGGGAGTCCAAAGCGCATCTTTGGCTTGCGAAGGAAAAGTATTTTTTGCCAGTAAAAATCCTGTTCGAGGAAGGTAATGGCTCGACACTCGAACAAATATTGGTTTCGATTCAAATTAGATAATGCCGCGTTGGACGCTCACCGCATTGCCAAGAGCACTTCGCGAGCTGGTTTGGGCGCCAACCCGACGATTGCTTGTCGCTGCGCTAACTTTGTCGCTTTTGACTCACATACTTGCAGCTATAGGCACTTCCGGCTGGCTCACTACTTGGGAAGAACCCCGGAAACATCAGTTCGACGCCTATTTGGCGCCTGCGCCCATGCTGGAACTGGTAGCGACCGCTACAAAATTGGTACCGTTCCCGGCTTCAACCGTGCTGAACGGCGGGCGCCGCGGCGCGACCAAGCCACGAATTTCGCCACGATCGAATGCGAATTTCCGTCCCCCTGAAAACGCGATTGCAATTGATGGTCCGCAAATCGCAGCGGGCGAGGACGGGCGGTCAACACTTGCAGAACCTGCCACTGGGCCTGGTGAAGCAAGTGCGACTGAGCAAGCGCCTGGAACCACCGCTGTCGCCTCCGAACTGCCGTCGTTAGCGACTTCACCACCCTTGCCATTAGTCGATTTGCCGCCGCCAATGGTGGAACCGGCACCAGCCGTCGAACTTCCCAGCCGCGTATCGATTTCATATAACGCCACGACCTCTGTCGCTGACGGCGTTGCCCACTACATCTGGAAACGAGACGGCGAAAAATACACGTTTGAAAGTACGATTCAGGCTTCCGGATTCTTCGCAAACATGTTTGCCGGGACAATTACGCAACAAAGTAGCGGCACCGTAACGACCAACGGGATAGTGCCGAGTCGGTTCAGCATTCGACGGGGCGATAGACCGCCGGAAACCGCAGAATTCGACCGCTCCAAGGGGAAAGTCAGACTTTCGCGTGAGTCAGAGACGCGTGAACTCGATATGCCGCCAAAATTACAGGACACGCAGAGTTTTCTCTTTCAACTTGCCTTCGAATCGTCGAAGCTGAGAACGCTTGATGACAGGATTGAAATCTGGGTGACCAACGCCCGCGGTCTCAACCGTTACGTCTTCAAGAGAGTTGGCGAAAGCACGATTGAAACAAGGCTGGGGAGCGTCGAAACCATCCATTTGGTGCGTGAAACTGCAGAGGTCCGTGACACCTATGAGGCTTGGTTATCACCCAAACATCATTATTTGCCCGTCAAGCTAAAATTCTATCTTGACCGCTTCCCAGCGGAATTGATTGCGACAACCATCTCCTCTACGCCATAATGTCGAGTTGAAGCAACCATAAAGGCGCATCCCGCAGCGCCATACTTTCCTGATGTCATTTACTCCCGCTCAATTCAATACGCTGGTCGAAGCGCTGACAATCGTATTGCCCCTCAATTCGCCAGCCGATGTCCAGCTGAAGCGATTTTTCAAGGAACACGCCAAACTCGGCGTGCGCGACCGCGCGATCATTGCCGAAACGGTTTACGCTGTTTTGCGACATCGGCGTGCCATCGAAGCAATCGCGACTGATGGCGTGCCCCGCAAGATGGCCTTGTTGGCGCTTACGCGCTACCAGGGGATGAGTTCTCGCGAATTGACAAACGTACTCAAAAAAGCCGAAGTCACCTGGCTTGCCGACAGTAAAACATTCGTGCCCAAGAAAACCTCGTTGGGGATTGAGGCGGAATTGCCCGATTGGGTGGTTCTCCACCTCAAAGCCAACATGAGCGAAAAAGACATCTTGGCGCTCGGGCGCAGCATGATGAATCCGGCACCGCTCGACTTGAGGGTGAATACCGCAAAAGCCAAGCGGGACGCCGTTATGAAGCTCTTGCAACGCGATGGCATCGTCTGCGCGGCAACACCGTGGTCGCCCATTGGTATTCGGCTTGAGACGAAAGTTGCGCTGGCAAAGCACCCAGCGTTCCTGGAAGGCTTTATCGAGGTGCAGGACGAAGGCAGTCAGCTACTTGGCATGCTGATGGAACCTAAACGCAGCGAAATGGTGGTCGATTTCTGTGCGGGCGCAGGCGGCAAATCACTGTTGTTGGCCGCTATGATGGGTTCCACCGGCCGCGTTTACGCCATGGATGTTTCTGAAAAGCGACTGACTAATCTTGGCCCTCGGCTGAAGCGGTCGGGCCTTTCCAATGTAATGCCGCAAAAAATCGATTCCGAAAACGATACGAAGATCAAACGGCTCGCGGGTAAGATCGACCGTGTACTGGTTGATGCCCCCTGCACGGGGCTTGGTACTTTGCGTCGGAATCCAGATCTAAAGTATCGCCAGACCGAACAGGCGTTGGCCGAACTTAATGTCAAGCAGGCTTCCATCCTGCAATCCGCCGCGCGCCTGGTAAAGCCCGGAGGCAGACTCGTATACGCGACTTGCAGCTTCCTCGCTGAAGAGAACGAGACCATTGTCGAGGCTTTTCTGGCGAAACATCCCCAATTCAAACTTGTCGACGTGAACAAGATATTTGAGAGGCTGAAAGTGCCATTGAAGAATCAGGGTATTTATTTCCGCTTGAGCCCTCAGCAACATGCCACGGACGGCTTCTTCGCTGCCGTGATGGAACGAGCCACATAGCCGATTACAAGCATTTCTGCTTGCCTGTGTCATCGTGCAAAATCTTTCACAGAATTTCGATTCGCTGATTAGTCAGCTAGGAACACCGCCAGGCTGGATTCAGCTTGCAATCCTGGCGCTCGGTTTTGCAGTTGCCTGGGCGGTGGCAAGGTTAATCCGCGGGAGGATTCCTGGAGATCTTGAGCCCGGGGCGTTGAAGATAGGTGCCGGCAGCGTTCAGCGTCTATTACTTCCTTTGCTGGCGCTGGTCTTCATCTGGCTTGGAAAAGTGGCTTGCGCGAAGTGGCAACCGGTGCCAATTCTAAGCGTTGCGGTTTTGCTGGTTGCGTCATTTGCCGTGATCAGACTGACGCTGTACCTGACGCGTCACCTTTTCCCAAACAGCCCATTATTGAAGGCTTCCGAACGGGCCATCGCGTTTACAGTTTGGGCTGTCGCCGCGTTATATCTCACCGGTTTGATTCCTGAGATCAGCGCGGCACTTGAAGATATCAGCTTCGTTTTTAGTGGCAAGAAAATCACGATGCTGCTGGTGATCCACGCCATGCTGTCGCTATTGGTCACACTTTTCATCACGCTGAGCCTTTCGATCATCGTTGAAAACCGTGTGATGAAAGCGAAGAGTCTCGATACCAGTATGCGTGTCTTTGCTGGCAAGCTGGTTCGCGCGCTTGCGTTTGTGGTTGCCTTCCTGATCGCTCTGCCATTGTTGGGCATAGACATTACTGCGCTGTCAGTTTTTGGCGGTGCGCTCGGCGTGGGACTCGGGCTTGGCCTTCAGAAGATCGCGAGCAATTACGTTAGTGGCTTTGTGATATTGCTTGATCGATCCATTCGACCCGGCGACATCGTGACTATCAATGATCGCCATGGCGTCGTGTCCGATATTCGGGCTCGCTACACGGTGGTTCGCGGACTGGATGGGACTGAGGCCATCATTCCGAACGACAGCATCATCAGCAATATGTTGTTGAATCATACTTACACCGACCGCGTGGTTGCGGTTAAAGCGGCCGTGAGTGTTTCCTTTCAGAGTGATCTGGAAAAGGCGATTGCGCTTTTATTGGCAGCAGGCAAATCCCAGACGCGAGTACTGGAAACACCGGAGCCGGCAGTCTTAATCAAGAACATTGGAGACAATGGCATTGATCTCGAACTGACCGTCTGGATTCGCGATGCCGAAGAAGGACAGGGATCAATCCGCTCAGGAATTTATCTTGACGTGTTGCGTGCGTTCCGGAAAGAGGGCGTTGAGATCCCGTACCCGCGACGCGAAGTTCGCGTAATGCCATCAAATGACGTAGTCGCCACGAACATCAACTTGCACGCCACGGAAAATCGCTAAATTAATTGCCTCCAAATCAATGGATTACACTTTTTCACAGTCGGCAACGTCGAAACCGCGTAAACTGCCCCAACAATAAGTTGAATGCCTTTTTCTGGAGTTCTCTTGCTATCTATCCCTGATTTCTTTGCCACAGGCCTGATTGACCTGCCTTGGTGGGGCTATGTCGTTGTAACCATTGCACTTACCCACGTCACCATTGCTGCCGTGACGATTTACCTTCACCGCGCACAGGCGCACCGCGGGCTGGACTTGCATGCAATTCCAAGTCATTTCTTCCGTTTCTGGCTATGGCTCACCACCGGACAGGTAACGAAAGAGTGGGTTTCAATTCATCGCAAGCATCACGCCAAGTGTGAGACTGCTGAAGATCCACACAGTCCACAGATTTATGGCATCAAGAAAGTCGTCACGCAAGGTGCAGAGCTCTATCGGATCGAGTCCAGAAAGGCCGAAACGATGCAGAAGTATGGTCATGGCACGCCCGACGACTGGATGGAGCGCAACGTCTACTCGGCATTTAGCTGGCAGGGCGTAGGTCTGATGCTGATTACCAATCTGATCTTGTTTGGCCCTGTTGGCGCCGCCATCTGGGCCGCGCAAATGATCTGGATTCCGTTTCACGCGGCCGGCATCATCAACGGCGTCGGTCACTATTGGGGCTATCGTCATTACACAGTCAACGATACCAGCACCAACATAACGCCGATTGCGTTTTGGATCGGTGGCGAAGAGTTGCACAACAACCATCACGCGTTTCCGACCTCCGCCCGGTTTTCGATGCGCTGGTACGAGTTCGATCTGGGCTGGCTGTACATCAACGCCTTGTCTTTTCTGGGTTTGGCAAAAATCCGCAAAGTTGCACCGCGCCCGCGCTTTGACATGAATAAGGTGGTCTGCGATGCCGAAACATTGCAGGCGGTGATCGCACATCGCTATGAAATCGTCACCAAATACACCAGAACGTTGAAGTCCACTTGTGCTGCCGAAATCGGTCGGCTACGCGCTGACGGTGTTGCGACATCGCTCACCAGTCTGCGTGAAGGCAAGGCGATAAAGAACTTCAGGCATTGGCTAAAGACGGATGCAGATCAACTCACCGCAGAACAACGTGCTACGCTCAATGAAACACTGCAACACAGCTCGGTGCTAGAGACGGTTTACTCCTTCAGGCAGGAGCTTGCCAAACTGTGGGAGCGCTCGACGCTTTCCAAAGAGGAACTGGTTGCCAAGCTGGAAGATTGGTGCAGACGCGCGGAGGCAACCGGCATTGCCCAACTGCAACAATTTTCGCGGCAATTGCGTAGTTACGCGTAGCCGAAGATTGATTCACGAGAGAACGCCCGCGAATGCGGGCGTTTTACTTTGTGCCACTCGTTTGACCATCAAGTCAGAAAGGAAAAAGCCCAGTCATTGACTGGGCTTTTTCCTTTTCCAACCGTTTCGCCGCTTGCGTTGACACTCAAGGGCGCGGCAGTACGCGCTTATTTCAGCTTGGTTTCTTTGTAAGCAACGTGCTTGCGAGCCTTGGGATCAAATTTCATGATCTCCATTTTCTCAGGCATGGTTTTCTTGTTCTTGGTGGTCGTGTAGAAATGACCCGTTCCAGCAGTCGATTCGAGTTTGATTTTTTCTCTCATGATTCGCCCCTTAGATGGCTACGCCACTGGCGCGCAGGTCAGCCAGAACAGCATCAATGCCATTCTTGTCAATCGTACGAAGGCCAGCGTTGGTCAGGCGCAGGCGCACCCAACGGTTTTCAGATTCGACCCAGAAACGGCGATACTGCAAATTTGGCAGAAAGCGACGCTTGGTTTTGTTATTTGCGTGGGAAACGTTGTTGCCCACCATTGGAGCTTTTCCAGTTACTTGGCAAACGCGTGCCATAGTGCACCTCATTAAACTGTTAATAACGCGGACCGAAATTACCGGTTCCATTAATTGTTGATGTCTGCCATGGCCATAAATAAGTTACCCGAGCCAAGGACAGCCAAAAATTATACCAAAACCAAGCACTTGGCGCAACTTTCCAATCACGCCGCAATTTATCAACATGCTTACTGGCTGCTCGTCGGGTTCTGACTGGCGCACCTCTGCCACGCCAAAGCCACGGCGCTCGCTTATTTTGAGGCGTCTTCCAATTACCCCGCTTTGCCGCCGTTCTTCACGTATTTCTCAAGCCAGCGTTGCGATTCCCATAGACGGTGCAATACCGATTCACGTCCGCGATAGCCATGGTCTTCGTACGGAAGCAATACCAGCCGGGTGGTGCCGCCAAGCCCGCGTATGGCTTGAAACATTCGTTCGCTTTGCAGGGGGAATGTACCGGTGTTGGAGTCAGCCTCGCCGTGAATCATCAGCATGGGCGTCTTGATTTGATCTGCGAAGGTGAATGGCGACATCTGGTTGTAAATGTCGCGTGCTTTCCAGAAGGTGCGATCTTCAGCCTGAAATCCAAAAGGCGTCAACGTCCGATTGTATGCGCCGCTTTCGGCAATGCCTGCGGCAAATAGTTTGGTATGCGCCAGCAGGTTCGCGACCATAAACGCGCCGTAAGAATGACCACCTACCGCAATCTTGTTGCGATCGGCCACACCGCGACGCACAACCTCGTCAATCGCCGCTTCCGCGCTGGCAATCAACTGCGGCAAGTAAGTATCATTCGGCTCTTTGCCGCCCTCCCCCACAATCGGCATGACAGGGTTATCCAGCACCGCGTACCCCTGGGTTAAAAACGGCAGCGGTCCACTGAAACTCGGCCGCACGTAGCGGTACGGCGACCCTGACACCTGGCCAGCGGCTTCGGCTGAACGAAACTCGCGCGGATACGCCCACATGACCAACGGCAATGGTCCATCTTCTTTCTTGTAGCCTACCGGCAGATACAGCGTCCCGGAGAGTTCAACGCCATCTTTACGCCGATAACGAATGACCTCTTTACTCACGGTCGCGATTGGGTTCTTGGGAGTCGCGAAGCGGGTAACCACATGGATGGCGCCTGTCTGCAAATCCCGAAGGTGGACGTTCGGCGCCTCGGTCGTACTCTCACGCTGGAACAGCAATTTCAGCGTGGGGCCGTTATCAAACATCGCGATCGGCGTTTCGTAAAAAGGCGCCTCTGAGCGAAACAGTCGTTTCGCCTCTTTGGAGTCAAGATCAAAACGATCCATAAACGGACGCTCGCCCTCGGGCGTTGCGCCGGCGCCGTTCAGGTAAATCGCTTTACCGTCGGGGGAAAAATTGAGCAGGCGATTGCCGCGCGAATCAGACTCGGTGAGAGGCGTTCCCGGATCACTGTAGCGGTCCTCTGATGACCGATCAAATAGCTTGACGGGCGCGCGCGCGGGATCGCCCGGCGAAATCTTCCAGGTGACCACCCGGCGTGTTTTTCGGGAGGCCTCAACGATCAATGCAACGTCGTCGCGCCCCCAATAGGCAGTCTGGTAGCGCAGATCAACTTTCGCCAACGACTGTGGCTCCCCCTCGAATGGGGCGCTAAGTGCAAATAGCTGGTCGCCCAACCCGTTGCGCTTTCCCTCGAGCGGTTGAACCCAGGTGATTGTCGCGGTTGTGTCGCCACGCCAACCGTATTGACGCGGTCCTTTCCTGACCGCATCCGGATCAAGTTCTTCGTCCTCTGCTAAACCAAGATCTGACAAAACTTTGACCAGTTTGCCAGCGTCTTGATCGCGGCCATCACGAATCTCCGTCTTCAGCGGAAACCGCGAGACCGGCACTGAGTATGAATACGGTCGCCGCACCATTTGGACCATCACAAATTCGCCATTTGGCGACGGCAGAAATGCGCGAACCACGCCAGTAGCAAGTGGGCTAATTCTGCCGTCCAGGCTTATTGCGGCAAGCTCGGAGGTGCCGTAATAGTCGAAAAGTGCTTCATCATGCGGCGACTTCAGCAAGTCCTGATAGGTACGCGCAGCATTGCGCTTGCCCAAGTTTTCCATGATCGCCGGCCCCGTTGCCACATCCATTGCCTTGGGTGGTGCACCGCGGCCCGCAGGTATCAAGCTCGCGATCAGTGATTTCGAGTCAGTCTGCCAGACGAACGGCTTGCCTAATGCGCCATTAAGAGATCGATCCGTAAGTCGCTTTGCGACAAAACCGTTGGTGGCATCGCCCACAAACAATTCCACGGCGTGCTCTTTGACCAACGTAAAGGCGATGCGCTTTCCGTCTGGAGACCACTGGGCATCACCGATTCGGGCGCCAGACGGCAATCCGGCAATCGACTTCTCGGTGCGGTCGGCTATTTTCAATAACTTGATGCCTGTTGCCTGAGCGGTCCGACTCTGATTGTTATTGCGAGGATTTATGCGAATGCCGGCGAGGCGGATCTCCGGTTGCGCCAGTTCCGCAAGCGGCGGCAGCGCACGTCGTTCGAGTAGCATCAACCAGTCGCGATTTGGCGAAATAATAGTCTGGGGAATTTGTGGCGCGTCGACCATGTCGACAATAGCCTGCGGCGGTACTTGATAGCGGCCGGTATCAGTGGCGCTGCTTGCGCCCACTGAAAAACATCCGAACCATATCGCGAGCGTTGCCGTCTTGAACACGAATCGCGACGGCGCCGAGTTCCCGGCAATACGAATTTTCTTGTTCATGCGCGCTACTGTCCGGTGATTCGCAACCAGCATCATACTCTTAGCTGCTTGGGCGTTGTGTGCCGCGTTGACGGTTACGGATGGTGCGCCGTCAGCGGCGCCGCGTCTGATCAATAAAGCAAACCTTCTTCGGCGAACGACAACGAGGCACCCGGCGCAACGATGAAATGGTCGAGTACCTTTACGTCCACCAATGCCAGCGCTTCCGCCAATGCTTTGGTCAATGATCGATCTGCTGCGCTCGGGCTGGCCTCTCCGGACGGGTGGTTATGCGCCAGAATTACTGATCCAGCATTGTGAGCCAGCGCTCGCTTTACAATTTCGCGAGGATACACGCTGGTTTGCGTCAGCGTGCCGCGAAACAACTCCTCAACAGCGATAACTCGGTTCTGAGCGGTCAGGAATACTGCGACGAAAACCTCATGCGGCAGTCGCGCCAACGTCATCCGCAGGTAATCGCGCACGGCCTTTGGTGAGTTCAACGAATCGGCTTGGTGAATCTCTTCTTCCAAAGCGCGGCGCCCCATCTCCAGCACCGCTTGCAGCTGAACATATTTGGCCGGGCCGACGCCGTTAATGGCACACAACTCGGATTGAGTCGCAGAAAATAGCCCGGCAAGATTGCCAAATTTGCCAACAATTTCGCGCGCCAGATCGACCGCACTCTTGCCCTTGACGCCTACCCTGAGGAAGATGGCTAACAGCTCCGCATCCGACAATGCCCTCGCCCCCTGCTTCAATAAACGTTCCCGCGGCCGCTCGTCTTCAGGCCATTCTGTAATCGACATGTGTCTGATTTTTCCTGTGTAAAATGCTGAAATGGCTACGAAAACTATAAAGAAAATTGCTCGCGTCGTGCTGGGAATTACCGGCGGCATTGCTGCTTACAAATCTGCAGAATTGACACGCTTGCTACGAAAAACCGATATCGAAGTACAAGTGGTAATGACTGAAGCTGGCGCGAAATTCATTACGCCAGTGACTATGCAAGCTCTCTCCGGCAATCCCGTATTCATGGATGCCTGGGATAGCCGCATCGACAACAACATGGCCCATATTGAATTGTCTCGCGCCGCCGACGCCATCCTGATTGCGCCTGCAAGCGCCGATTTTATTGCCAAACTCGCCAGCGGCTTTGCCAATGACCTGCTTTCAACGCTTGTCCTCGCGCGGCAGCCGACATGCACTTTGCTGGTTGCGCCCGCGATGAACCGCGAGATGTGGGAAAACCCCGCCACCCAGCGCAACATCGCGCGCCTGCTTGCGGATGGTGTAACGATCCTGGGGCCGGATTTAGGCGAGCAGGCGTGTGGAGAGACTGGATTGGGCCGCATGCTTGAGCCAAGCGCTCTGCTTGACGCAATACTTGGTCTAAACACAAACGGTTCGTTATCCGGCAAACATGCGCTCGTGACAGCAGGCCCCACTTTTGAGCCCATCGACCCGGTGCGCGGAATTACTAATTCCAGTTCCGGGAAAATGGGTTACTCGATTGTTCAAGCCCTTACCGCAGCCGGCGCCAGCGTTACCTTGATCAGCGGCCCCACGGCAATTACCCCTCCAGCGTGCACAAAATTTCTGTGGGTAGGCACCGCCTCTCAGATGTTAGAAGCAGTTAAGGCAAATTTAGCCGGTGTTGACATGTTTTTTAGCGTTGCAGCGGTAGCCGATTACACGCCGGCAGCGCCGCAGATTCATAAAATCAAAAAGGCCGATGCAAACCTCAGCATCGAGATGGTACCCACGGTCGATATTCTCGCGTGGGTTGCTGCACAAAACTATCCGCCGTTTTGCGTCGGCTTCTCGGCCGAGAGCGACAACGTCGTCGAATATGCAGTAAAGAAGCGTAAAAATAAGGGAATTCCGCTCATCGTTGCCAATCTGGCAACCACGGCAATCGGCTCGGATGAAAATGAGATTACATTGATCGATGATGCCGGGCAACACCCGGTTCCCAAAGCGCCAAAGACGGCAGTCGCCAGAATCATCGTCGAACACGCCGCCCGGCTGCTCGCGCAGCAAACCCCAAAAAAGTCAACATTGAAGTCCGTCAAACATGCATAAGCTGGATGTCCGAGTACTCGATAAAAGGCTCTTGGACCAATTGCCGCAATATGCAACCAAGGGTTCTGCCGGACTAGACTTGCGCGCCTGCGTCGACGCCCCGATCACACTTAAACCGGGCGAAACCACGCTAATCCCGTCGGGCATCGCGATTCACCTGGACAATCCGCAATACGCAGCGATGATCCTTCCCCGCTCCGGCTTGGGGCATAAACATGGGATTGTGCTCGGCAATCTGGTCGGTCTGATCGACTCCGATTACCAGGGACAGATATTCATCTCGACATGGAATCGTGGCCAAGCGGAATTTACCATCCAGCCCATGGAGCGCATTGCGCAATTGATCGTCGTACCGGTGTTGCAGGTCGAATTCCATGTGGTCAGCGATTTCGTTGCGTCAAATCGTGGCGAAGGCGGTTTTGGCAGCACTGGCAAGGAGTAGAGTCAAAAAGCGCGTGCGTCCGTCAGCACCAACCCGCAAACGACCGTTATTCACGGTCAACCAGTCCAAAACCGCACATCTTTCATGAGAACCAGATGATTTCACGCCACTTGCTTCACGCAGCTTTTGCCATCGCAGCTTTTGCCATCGCCGCTTTCGTCGCAATGGTTCCGGTAACCAGCTTTGCCGATTCGCCACTGGCTGCACAGGGTAAGCCGCAGACTGGTCTCCCAGTGATCACGTTAAAGGTTGGCGGGCAGAGTGTGCGGGCCGACATTGCCAATACCAATGCCACTCGTGAAATCGGTTTAATGTTTCGCCAAAAGATGGCCAAACAAGAAGGAATGCTGTTCGTATTTCCAGAATTAAGCTACCACGCGATGTGGATGCGAAACACGCTCATCCCGCTATCGGTTGCCTATGCCGATGAAAGCGGTGTGATTCTTTCCATTCACGAAATGCAGGCGTTGTCAGAGGTGGCGCATCAATCGGCTGGGCCGGCACGCTACGCACTTGAGATGAACGCGAATTGGTTCGCCGGCAACAAAGTGAAAGCTGGTGACACGATCAAGGGCTTGGAAAAGGCGCCAAAACCTCGCTAGGGCGAGCTGCGGAACTGATGAAAGCGGTCAGCATCACCGCCGATTTGCCATTCACTCCTTGTATTCGACCGCCACCCACTGCCACTTGCCAGCTTGTGCCGACGCGCTCTGACACGAATGACAGTCTTTCCCCAATTATTCCAAGCCGAACCAAGCCACTTTGATCGTGCGGCATCAAGACCAAATTCGCGACACGCGATACTTTCCCAATATTGCATCCACTGAAACGATTGGAATCTGCTTTTCCAGACATTGCGCGGCCAACAAGCGATCAAATGGATCGTTGTGATGGTGGGGAAGTGTCTCGACCATGGCACTTGCCTCCGGCGAGATTGGCAACAATTGAAATCTGTTGAGTTTGCATTGCTTTCGCACAGACGATCCGGCGGATTTCGGAAGCGTCAACTTTCCCGGGCCTGCTTTGATCACCATTTCCCAAGTGGTCGCATGACTGACAAAAACCGAATTACTTCATCGTAAACCACCCTCGCAGTCTTGCGCGGCAACGGCATTTCGTCAGGCACCCACCACAAAAATCCATGCGTATCGAGCAGCAGCTGTAGCGGTCCGGACATAAGTTCTAAGGCCCGCAGGTATCTTGTCGAAGTCCTTCGCAATTCGAACTTTACCCTTGGCGCTCCCGGATTTGCGCGCGCACGAGGAAACGGGTACGAGCTTTACCATCGGTTTGCCATGCTTGGCGATAACTATTTCTTCGCCAGCGACGGCGCGTGCCGCCGGGCCGGAGAGTGAAGACTTGCCATCAAAGAGGTTGCCTTGTTTCAAGGGGTCATCCTGGCTAGAATTATTTAGCTATATTCTGAATACAAATGCGGTTTTTGCAATTTTTTTGTGCCCGGCTTGAACACTTACGCATGGCTTGGCAGTTGTCGCAGCGTTATTCGTTTTGCAGGTAAATGCGATGATGAAAGACCTGACCCCGCTGTTTTCCTGACCCCGCTGTTTTCCCCGTCTATCTGTTTTCTGACCGCGAGCCCTGCATTGGTTAACGTCAACTGCATCGGCTGTGTACAATGCCACATGTTTGAACAGATCCGTATCCTCGTACGTCGGTTCGGTAGGCACGTTTTGCCGTGCCAACTGCTGCTGATTGCGTTCGCTCCGTTCCTGCACGCCCACTCGGCCGAGCCCGCCATGCACGCTGCCGGATTTCATGCGTACTTCGACCTGCCCACGCAGCGCTCAGGAATTTGCCCGTGGTCAGGCGACCCGACATCACCACTTACCGTCGAAGTGGGTGAATTCAGAAATTGCCAGGCTGTCGGCGCTGACGGGCTGACTTGTGAAACCGCCGTCGAGCCGTTAGTCTGCAATTTATCTGCTGGTTTCGATCTCGTCGAGCCGGCGTTTTCCCAAACGCACCTGGCCGCTCGGTATCCAAATCCACCCTGCGGAGCGGGGCAGACTAAATCCGCTTATCCTCCCAGCCCGCAAGCTCCCTGAACGCAAACGATTGTCTGGCGCCCCATGGCGCAAGCGTCAAGCGATTGCTGCCCGCCCGTTCAAAAGTTCAGGAAATTGCCATGTCTATATCGTATCAGGGTGAAATGCCCGCTGGTCCCATCCGCCCCCCCCAAGTCTTGCTATCCAATGACCTCGTCGGGCACAAAGCGGTCCGTTCCGCAGTGCACTGGTCTACCGCGTCACTAACCGAAAATCGCGTGTGGCACGAAGATCAATATTGGATCAATGAGCGTGCCAAACATTCTCGTTACTCATTCCGCATGTTGCGCTATTGGTACATGGACCGGTTGCTGGACGCGATGCGCACCGAACTCGGCCGTCCACTGCGTGTGCTGGAAATCGGCGTTGATCGTGGCCAAATGAAGGCTTTCATTGACGGTGCGCCGCGCGGCGCCCATGACGGCGCCCTGTATGCGTGCTGGGATGCGGCCGACGTCCGGCCGCAAGTTGACGCGCTCCAGCAGGCGGGCTACGGCGAATGCCTCACGTTAAACCTCGACGATGGGGATTCCCTGACAGAGTTTGTTGTGCAAACGCGCAGCCGCTACGACGTAATCGTATTGCTGCACGTGCTTGAACACCTCACCCAACCCGAGCGCGCCGTTACGTTTCTTACAGGGTCGTTGTGTATAAACGGATGCATCATCGGAGGGTGTCCAGTACTGCCATCCGGTATCGCGCGCATTCGTCAGAAGCAAATCCGCCAAACGGCGCAGCCGTTTGGGCACGTCAGCGCCTTTTCGCCGCGACGAGTGCGCAAGATGGCCGAGCACGCTGGCATGGTCACCGACTACGCCGCCGGTGCATTCGCGCTGCGCGCGTCTGGCTCGGTGCTGGAAAATTATGCGTGGTGGCTGCGATTCAACGTAGCATTCGGCGCTGCGTTTCCTGGCTGGCCGGGAGAGATCTACTTCCAAATGCGCAAGCCACCAAGTGTGCATGCCGTGCCCGACATAACGCCCGTCCAGGAGCAGGCCCGCGCTGCGATAGGCTAGCAAGCCGGTGCCGCAAAGGGGGTTGATTACGGTCGGCGGTTCCGGCATCATCGATCGGTTTTGAGCACGCGCAATATGTTGTTCTGGCTATTTCCGCCCCAAGGCAGAAGGAAAATTGGGGGGTAATTAGGGTAATTAGAGGACAGACAACGGTTTATTTTCAAAAAACTGTGGTCTGTCCCCGACTGTTGCACGCAATGTGGATCGCTTCGCCGGCGGTCGTGACACACGAAACCGGGAAGATAGATGAGGCAGCATTCGTAGCTGGCGTCGTAGCGGACCTCAGATTGCCAGCCACCGCCGACTGCTTCCTGCAGGACTTCTGCAACTGGCCAACGGGGCTCTTGCCAGGCGCACTGGGAGTAACAGGGGCCGGGCTCTCATGTCACTCGGTTAAGCCTGTGAACAAGTGTCGAACATTAGGGGACAGACCACGAACAGTAGGGGACAGACCACGGCTTATTTTCGACAACAACTGTGGTCTGTCCCCGAATGTTTGAATTGGCATAGGGTCAGTGGGATTATTAGGGGAGCGATCACGGTTTTTTCGAGAACAACCGTGGGTCGCGGTAGGGACGACGGTTACCCGCCGCCCCCCGCACAGATCCGTACGTGCGGAATTACCGCATACGGCTCTTGCCGCAAGTGATGACGCGACTATGTTGATGTTCTCAC